>Ga0193735_1000126_pt1 | contig 24394 bp, 22 predicted proteins | sample U1m2metaG_FD_145080 | JGI IMG/M metagenome (GOLD analysis project Ga0193735, IMG submission 145080) | Soil microbial communities from a riparian zone of the East river system, Colorado, United States - U1m2 | ecosystem: Environmental > Terrestrial > Soil > Riparian zone | place: USA: East River... | reverse complement strand
AACGAATCATCTCGGTGCCATTTTGTCATGAGTTTACTGAGAACGCCACGCTGGACGTGCCCGCGAGTTTTTCGCAGTTTGCGAAAATCGGTCACAGATCTGCCACTCCTGATTACTGAATTGGTTTGACTTTCCTCGCGCTCTCCCACAAAAAGCGGCATGAGCGCACGATTAATTGCTCCCTTGGGCGCGCTCCTGTGCATGCTCTGCATTGCAGCCGAGCCCGAGCAGATGGTTGGAGTTGTGAAGGTCCTCGAAGGTCCGACGCCATTCATCCGTTTCGTCCACACCAGCGTCAGTGATGTCGCAAGGTTCGAGTTCGCCCAGTTCCTTATTCTGCCAAAGACGGGGTCGGCCACGCGTCCAATCAGGGTCCGCTACGCGCGATCTTACTTGGAAGCGCGGGGTTATTTCGATCCCCAAACTGGCAAAGTCACCATCCCGGTCTTCGGTCTCTATGCCGGCCGCCTAAATCGCGTTATCATCAATCTGGGCTTCGGTGGACGATTTCACCGTATCCAAAGACTTGCCATCAGCATCACGACGCCTGCCTATGACGGAGGCACGTACTCCAATCCAACCGTCATTCAGCCACGGTTACCAGGCACTACCCTAAGCTATGACTTTATCCTCTTGAAAAACTATGCCGATCCTATTACGCCTATCATTATCGACAGTGACTCCGAAATTCGCTGGATCAGCACGGCGGGAGTCGGGGCCCAGAACTGCATTCTCTTCGACAATGCATTTTATGTTACGTCTGGTACCTCGCTTCTTCGCACTGAGTTCGATGGCGTGACGACGCCTGTGGCTGATTACGGTGGGATTGGTGTCACCGGCTTCCACCATAATATCGACCCGGGCCGGGAAGGAATGATCCTCGACGTCGATGCTGTCGACCAAACTGAGAGCGTCAATCTGGAGATCGACGCCGCCGGCAATGTGCTACGGACCTGGAACCTGGCGGAGATCATCAGTGCCGCGATGGTTGCCGGGGGGGATGATCCAAGGCAATTCGTCCATCCCGCGCCCATCGATTGGTTTCACAACAACGCCTGCGCCTACCGCAGCTTCGATAACTCACTCATCATTTCCAGTCGGGAAAACTTTGTCATAGCGATTGATTACGATTCTGGAAACATTAAGTGGATTCTGGGCGATCCGACAAAGCATTGGTATGAGTTCCCGTCGCTGCGTCAATTCTCCCTTACCCTGGCTGCGAACACATTGCCGCCGATCGGCCAACATGCTGTGTCCATGCCGGGCGATCAATTACTCCTTTTTGATGATGGAGCTGGCAGCAATTACCAGCAACCGCCGGGAGAAACACGCACCTACAGTGCGCCTCGCAAATATCAGATCGATCTCGGTGCTTTTCAGGCGACTGAGACCTGGCATTATTACGCTGACCCGAGTATCTATAGCCCGTTCTGCAGTAGCGTCTATGAAGATGCGCCGGATAACTACCTGATCGATTACACGCTTGCCGGTCCCTATATTTATACCGGCATCGTTGGTCTCGATGCCTTGGGTAACGTGGCGTTTAATTATCAATACGACGAACTGAATTTTTGTGGAACAGCTTGGAACGCGATTCAGATCCACTGGGAAACCCTGAACCTGGAATAACGCGCTCGTCGGTGCTAATCACCCTGCTGAAGCCAAACGTAGCGTTTGCCGTTCCAGTAGATCAGCGCGCTAGCTGCCTCACTCTTGCTTACAAGGATGGCATCACCATGACCCCTCGGGACACTTGTTCCACTAGCCATTCGGTTCTTGGAGTAGATCTCCCAGGAATCCATCCATTCGAAGTCATCACCGCCATTCCCGATGGCAGTCCCTGCGCCGAGAATTGTTATCTTGTCGGCCGCACCGTTAATGATCGCAATTCCAACCTTCCCGGTCGAGCGTTGCTTCACTAAGGCAGCTACATCAATTGTGCTGTCGCCATTGAAGTCTCCACGCAGATGGAATGGATTCACTCGAAAGGAGAGCTCGTATTCGTTCGCGAGCAAACCACTCGTAATGGCTCTATCGATCAGCTCAGGAATATCATGCGGATGTGCAGTCTCGCCCGGCACTGGTGACCGCGTGGCATTGGACTGGGTTATCGCTTTCGTTCTTAAATCAACCTGATATGTGTTGCCACGCTCGGGTGCCACGATAAGAGTGCCATCGTGAAGACTCAGTTCGTTAATAAAAACCCACTGAATGTCTTCCTCCAGTTTTGGATCGATGCGGTTTGTAAAGACCGTCAAAGACCAGAGCTTCCTATTGGTCTGAACATCCCACGCTTCGATGTATGCGCGACGACCATCGTCGTTCGGTGCGACATAACGAATCCCTTTGTAAACCACAGGCTCGACTTTCACTGGTGCAATACGCTTGGCGGCTGCCAAGCACGGAAGAAATGCCATGACACAAACTAGAAGAGCGAGTCGCATCATGGTAGTGCAAGTCCGTGGTGAGTAACTGCTTTGTTAGTCGTCCGAGGCTTTCGGCTTTTTGATAAATCCGAAGTAAAGGCAAAGCCCAAACAAAATGAAATGAATGATCGAGCGCCACCCGCTGATTTCGGGCGTCACAACAAGATTGGTGCCCAGAAGCGGCACCGACACTTTGGCAAGGTAGAGATAGAATTGAATCCCCGCGCTGACGAAGAACGCGCCCGCCAGGAATTTACGAAATTCCCTGCTCCGCCACGCGAAATAAAGCGTCGGCAAACCGAGAACGATCAGCGCGATGAGAATTGCTGCGATCATGTCGGGTTCATAACAGCCTGCGGCTTCGCCTTGATGGTGGCGTTGGCCCTAACGACTGGGTAGCTCCTTGGTTGTCAGTTTCGAGAACTTCTCCTCCATGCCTCGCTCGATGCGCTGGCGTTTTATCTCGTCCTTCTTCTCTTTTAGCATTGATATCAACTGGTTCATCCCATCAGCGAGATCAGCGTTAGCGGACGGCCATTCACTCTTATTTCTGAACGTGATGCCGGGATAGGTAGCCTGTAAATCAGGTATCCGGCGCCCTTCTTTCTGGACTCTTTCCACGATCTTTACGAGTCCATCCATATCGCCAAAAGCGTAACCATTGATGTAAGGCCCCACGAGTTGATAAAAAGCATTCTGAGCGTGCAACAGCTCAAACCCAGGGCTACCGATGCTTCCCATCTTGGTCTGATCCAGGAGAACTCCAAACTGTCGACCGCGATACTGCGCAGAATAAAACCAGTAAATTGCTTCTTTTCGATAGCCCAAGTCGTACAACCGGATCGCACCGACATAGACCTCCGGGAAAGTCAGCCGGTCCCAATCTTTCTTCATCTCGGCGATGGTAGTAAGAAACTCATCCTCTTTCGCGGACGGCAGGCCTGAACTAAACCGGCCGACGCTGATCGTCGGACCTTTCGAATCGTAGTAAGGCGTCACATAGACATCAATGTGCGAGGGATTGATCTCGGACTGCGCGGCCTTCAACGCAATCGATGCGAAGGTTATCGCGACGAGTGTAAGCAATAGTCTGTTCATTTGGCGCCTAACGAATGGGGCTGAGCTGCAGCGGATAAATCTTGGCGATTGTGGCAACTCTCAACCCTCATCTGGAGACTCTCAACTGATTTACTGTCGCGTGTTATGGGAGACGACATATGGTTTCATTACGCCGTTGCCGGCATCGTGTGATTCAGTCAGTGTGTGCGAGTTAGGGGTAATGTCGGTCCAGAGATCTTGCATCTTTGTCCGTTTGCCGTTGATCACTTCCTCGTAGTCGTTCACGAACGTGTCGCCGTCCCAATGCGCGGTGCCCCGCAGCTCGCACCCCGCATCGGCAGGTGTCCTGAAACAGGTGAGAAAGCGATAGCACTTCGTGTTCGGGTCCCACCAGATCGTGATAAACCACTGCAGGTCTCCGCCGACAGTTCCAACAGAATGCCCCTCAGACACCAGCACCGTCCCGCCGCCGGCAACTCTGACGTGCACTGTTCCACGTCGGCCTGCACCATCAGGGACAGGCTTACCGCGCTGCATGACCTCAACAGTGTTCCAATCCCCTGCGAACACCTTGGCAAGACGGGCCATCTCAGGAGAAACAGCGGTATCACTGTATTGGCCCAGAGCGGGCGAGGAGAGAAAAGCCGCTCCGCAAAGCAGGCGACAAATGAAAGAATTGATCATAGCGCGTGAGGCACAGGTTGAAGGATTTTAGCTATGTCAAAGCTGAGTAGTACGCCGGCTCGCTGTCGGCTGCATCGATTGGTTACGTCGGCTGGAATGCACTGATCGTGACATAGTATCCGTCTGGATCCCGGAGTGAGAACTCCCTTGCTTGGGTGTTCGGGTTCACGTGGGGCTCCTCTTCGAATTGGGTGACCAGAGCGCGTGCCCTCTTGAGTGCCATGTCGAAATCGTCGACACGGAAGAACAGGAGGAGCCCGTTGCCAGGTGACGCCTCGTCCGGGCTCATCAAGGAGGGATGCTCGTGCGCGCCCCACTGGTGGAGGCAAAGCAACACGGTTCCATCCGTATCCAGGATCTGACCAAAGTGGTCATGGCCTGGAGGCCTCTCGGGCTGGCCGAAGAGCGACTGGTACCATTTGAAGCTGCCGGGAACGTCGCTTACGCCGATGATCGTCCACGTGCGTTTCATCGCATATCCGCTGTCGGGCCTAACGACCCAAGCTCAGCGACCCGGCCCACGGGACGCACCGATTGCAACCGCGACGCTCACGTCGGGTTCGCTGCAGCGCATGGTTAGGCTTCATTTGCGGTATCCAATCACTCTGAAATAATGCTCCGACTCCTCGTAAGGAACACCGACAGGCAAATGTATTTCATGGCTGCCTCCTATTTCTTGATCGCGAAATCGGCTGCGTCGAAAATCTGGCGGATTTCAATCACGTCGCCCGGGTCCGCGGGGCAGCGTTGCGCCCATTTCACGAGCTCTTCTTTCGAATTGGCCTCGACCATCCAATAGCCGCCGAGCACTTCCTTGGCTTCAATGAAGGGGCCGTCGGTCACGGTCGGTTTGCCTTTGCCGAACGCGACGCGCGCGCCGGTGGCCAACGGATGCAGGCCGTTCAGTGAAATGATTTTAACGGCCTTTCCCAATTCCTCATTGAACTTGGTCATTTCTTCCATTTTTTTCGGATCGGGTGCAAACCCCGGGTCCACTTTTTCACCGCCTTGATAAACGGCGGGGATCATCAGCATCATGAATTGCATGGTATTTCTCCTTTGGTTTTATTTGTCCTGCACCCTTCCCTAAATTCGAAAGCTCGGCCAATCTTTTTTCCGGCTCTTGTTGGCTCATACTCAATGCTTTTTGATAGGCGGCCCGCGCCTCCGGCATCTCGCTCTAAACCTTCGCTGCTGGGATCTCTCCACCAGCGCTTTCGCATGAAAGCCTAACTACAATTCGACGAAATTCGATTTCGCCTATTTCGGGCTTTACTCAGGAGGGCGCCCCTATAAAACGAAGCCATGAATTCTTGGTTATCAAGATCAGGCAAGGCGAGCAAGCGAAAAGAGAAACTTGTCGGCCGATTACCCGACGCGATTCGAGCTGCTCTCGTCACGGGGACCGTGATCGGAGGCCTGCTTAGTACTGGCTCCGCATACGCCCAACTCAATGTTGAACAAATCGTCACGCAAGAGGTTCAACCGATACTACCAAAGGGTGGGGGAGGAGGGGTTGCGCTCGCAGTCCGGATGAATGGTAACACGCAGTTCTTCAACTACGGGATGGCAGACAATGCGCAGAATCGACCGGTTACGGCCGACTCAATTTTCAATCTCGGCTCCGTGGGAAAAGTGTTCGCGACCACGTTGCTCGCCCAAGCCGTTAAACAGGGTGAGCTAAGCCTCGATGATCCGGTTGCCAAATATGTTACCGAGTTGCAGCGCGGCGGCGATATCCGCCGGATAACTCTGGGACAGCTTGCCAGTCATACTTCAGGCCTGCCGCGGGTGCCGCAGCAGTACGAGACGTGGCACAAAGGTAGATACACGTGGCCAGATTTTGTTCGCTTTCTCAATTCCTGGAAAGCCGGCCCGAACCATGAACCTGGGCAACAATATCTGTATTCGAATGCGGCCATGGTCTTGTTGCGGGTTGCGCTGGAACGCCGGTTCAACATGCGATTCGCGGCCTTGATGCACCAGCGGCTAACCAGTTCACTCGGGATGACCTCGACCGCACTGCCATTGCCGCGAGACTTGCTTGGCCGCGCGGTGCAGGGCTATGGCCCGCAGGGTCGGCCGATTGGCAAACCTGGTATGGAAGGGGGAACTTTCCAGTGGCCAGGCTCCGGACAAATTTATTCGTCGCCGCGCGACATGGCCACCTTCCTGGCTGCCAATCTCGGCGAGCTTCCCGATCATCGCCCGATCGAAAACGCCATGGCTCTCGCTCATCAGCCCGTGTTCACGGTGGGCCCGCGCTTAAAGTTGGGTCTTGCCTGGCAGAATGTCCCCTCCGGCAATTTCACTATCATCGACAAGAACGGCGGGTTGAATAACACGTCGACCTATATAGGGTTCGCTCCGCAGCGCAAGCTCGGCGTTGTTATTCTCGTCAATCGCGGACAGCAACATGCCACCGGGATTGGCCGGCAAATCATTCACGCACTGGCACAAGATCAGTCGGAGCCCTCAAGCGAGGGTGAGCCAAACCCGGATAACGACTAAGACTTCTGTAGCCACGGCCCTGTGGGCCGTCACACAAGTGTGAAGACTTCGCTAAAGTGGACCGGCCACAGGCCGGTGGCTACAACACACGTTAAATCAAAGCATTGTTTGGTTCCCTATTAGTCTGCAGTTATTACTACTTTGCCTCGAGCATGCCCTTGTTCCAAATATTCGATAGCCTGCGGGAGCTCGCTTAACTTGTAACGCTTGTCGATAACGGGCGTCACCTTGCCTGACTCCATGAGATCTGCCAGGAAAGTCAGGTCCTTTTGGTTCAGTTCCGCCAGCATCATGCCCATCTGCTGGCTGACGAATTTCGATAAAAACATCGCTTTGAACGCATGAGTCAGCCCAGGGCCGAGCCATCGGCTCTCATGCACTCCTCCTCCACCAATCAAGACGTATTTTCCATTCGGATTCAAGACGCGCCTGCATTCCGATAACGAATGGTTCGCAACGTTGTCCAAAATAACGTCGTAACGTTGGTCACTTTTGGTGAAATCCTCTTTGGTGTAATCAATCACGTGGTCTGCGCCCAAGGATCGGACCATGTCCAGGTTTCTGGTGCTGCACACGCCGGTCACGTCTGCTCCATACGATTTCGCAATCTGCACTGCAAACGTTCCCACGCCTCCGGACGCGCCATTGATCAAGACCTTCTGTCCGGGCTGGACCTTTCCCTTGTCGCGAAGGCCCTGTAATGCGGTGATTCCCGCAATAGGTACCGAAGCCGCTTGCTCGAATGTTATGTTAGCCGGCTTCAACGCTACAGCTCTAGCCTCGCGGACGCACACATACTCAGCGAAAGCTCCGGTTCGACCTCCGAACACCTCGTCGCCTGGTTTGAATTTCGTTACGTTCTTCCCAACTGCTTCTACAGTGCCTGCAAAATCAACGCCCAGTCGTGTATCCGTTGGTTTGCGAAGACCTACTCCTGCACGCATGATGTATGGCGTGCCTTCAATAAAGTGCCAATCGAGCGGGTTAACCGAAGCCGCGCGAACTTTTACCAGCAGTTGATCGTCTGCAGGAGTAGGTTTTTCGATTTCCTGAAACTTGAGATTGGGCACACCATAGTCGCAGTACACAACAGCCTTCATAGGAGTGGCCGGAGCAGCGGCATAGCGTTCACAGTCATTCGTCGACGTCCAGTAGGCGATAAACGCCCAGGCTATCAACGCGACCAGAATCAAACCTCCAGTCCATTTTAGTATGCGCTTCCATCGTTTACGTCGGGGTTTTGGTTGTGTTTCATCGTTCATAGGTTTGCCGCCATCCATTCATGTTAATTGAATATGGTGATTAGGTTTGTTCTCATTCAACACTTATTACGACTTTGCCTCGAGCGTGTCCTTGTTCCAGATACCGGAGCGCCTCCGGAATCTCACTTAGATTGTAGCTCCGGTCGATCACTGGAGTGATCTTTCCGGACTGCATGAGATCGGCCAGAATCGCCATGTCCGCTTTGTTAAATGCGGCGATGTAGGCAACGAATTTCTGGCTCGTGAACCGGGACCGGGCCAACGAATTGAGCTCACCAGCCAGACGCATCCCCATACCGTCGTGCCATCCTGCTCCTCCAACACCCGCCATAACGCAGATGCCGTTGGAATTTAGGACGCGCCGTCGCTCTGAGAACGAATGGTTGCCAATCAGGTCGAAAATCAGATCGTAACGCTGCGCACCCTTTGTGAAATCTTCTTTGGTGTAATCGATGACGTGATCTGCGCCGATTGATCGGACAAGATCGACATTCCGCGTGCTGCATACGCCGGTCACTTCGGTCCCGAACGATTTCGCGATCTGCACCGCAAACGTGCCGACGCCGCCCGACGCGCCGTTAACCAAAACCTTTTGCCCGGACTGAATTTTTCCTTTGTCGCGAAGACCTTGCAGCGCGGTGATCGCGGCGACAGGGACGGCAGCGGCTTGTTCAAACGTCATGTTGGCAGGTTTCAATACAACTGAGCGATCGGCCAAGGCACACACGTACTCAGCCAATGCGCCGTTTTTCCCGCCGAATACCTCCTCGCCGGGTTTAAACTGAGTTACGTTCTTGCCAACCGCTTCGACTGTCCCCGCGTAATCAATACCCAGCCGAGTATCTTTTGGTTTGCGCATTCCAAAAATTGGGCGCAGGGGCCACGGGCCGCGAATCGTGAGATCGAGTGGATTAACTGAGGCCGCGCGTACTCTGACCAAGATTTGATTGTCCGTCGGAGTCGGTTTTTCGACGTCTTCGAGCTTAAGAACTTCGGGTCCACCATACTCACAATGAACAACAGCTTTTATCGGATTGGTCGGAGCCTTTCGATCGCAGTCGTTCGTCGACGTCCAGTAGGCGATGAATCCCCACGTCACTAGAGCGAGGAAGATCACGCTTACACTCCACTTCATTACGCGCTTTATTTTCATAGGGATAACGCGGTTTGTTAGAGTTTGTTGTCCTGTTCCACAGTGATTACTACTTTTCCTCGCGCGTGACCTTCGTTGAAATAGCGGAGAGCTTCAGGAGCTTCGCGTAATTTGTAACGCCGATCGATGACCGGCGTTATCTTTCGCGTCTGGATGAGGTCGCCCAGCATGATGAGATCCTGTTTGCTCATCTTGGTCATGTACTGAGCGAACTTTTGATTGGTGAATGATGACAATCCACGTGCTGTGAAAAGATTACCAGCGATGCGTCCGATGGCCTGACCTTCTTTTACCCCAGCTCCGCCCATGCCGGCCAAAACGCAAATGCCTTTGGAAGTTAGCACTCGACGGCGTTCGGTGAAGGAATGGTTGCAAACGTTATCGAAGATCACGTCATAACGCTGGTCGCTCCTGGTGAAATCTTCTTTGGTGTAATCGATCACGTGATCGGCGCCGATCGATCGGACAAGATCGACATTCCGAGTGCTGCAAACCGCCGTGACATCTGCGCCAAAAGATTTGGCGATTTGCACAGCGAAAGTTCCTACGCCTCCGGTCGCGCCGTTGATCAAAACCTTCTGCCCGGGCTGAATCTTTCCCTCGCGCAGGCCTTGGAGCGCTGTAAGTCCGGCCAGCGGGAGAGAGGCAGCTTGCTCAAACGAGACGTTCGCTGGCTTCGCGGCCAATGCTCGTTCGGAAGCGCATGCATATTCGGCCAGCGAGCCCCGACAGATGCCGAAGACTTCGTCGCCCGGTTTGAATTGCGTGACGTTTTTGCCGACCGCTTCGACCACGCCTGCCACATCGCGGCCGAGCCGCGTGTCTCTGGGTTTGCGCAATCCGAAAATCAAGCGATTAAGCCATCCGTCGCGGATCATGTACGCATCCAGCGCGTTGAGCGAAGCCGCCCGAACTTTGATCAAGACTTGATTGTCTTCCGGGACCGGCTTTTCAACCTCATCGAGCTTGACGACATCTGGCAAGCCGTATTCGCAGTAACGTATAGCTTTCATGGGATCATTCGGAGCTGAAGCGTCGCGATTGCAGTCGTTAGTGGACGTCCAGTAGGCGACGAAACCCCACAGGATCAATGCGAGTGGGATAATGATTGCAGTCCATTTCAATATGCGCTTTAGCCTCATAGAGCTAAAGAAACACAGGTAAGCGTAGCGAAACGGATTTCCTCGAGCGCTCGGCAATATGGTGCGCTTCCCCAGGATTTGGTGTTCGGATCCCTTTAGATAACAGCCAGACGCTCAAGATCAGTTCGAAGATGGCCATCGGCGAATCGAACCAATAACCGTTAACTGTTTTTTCGAAGGTCGGGAAAATTAGAAAAACAAAGGCACAAATCACACACCACGCAGACGAGATCACGCCGAAAGCAGCCAGGCTTCGTGGGATGTAACCCGACTTAAACCACAAGTAACTACAAAGCGTTGCTGCTAAGGCAAAGAATGGCAGGCCAACATAATAATCGTCGAAATTCGCTGCGATCTGTAGCCTCGCCAAGGCTTGCAAGTGATTTGCTTCGAATACTTGCAGATAATTTGCGCTCCCTAGCAGTCGCAGCGCGCTAAGCAGATTAAGTGTCGAAAGCAGCCATAACACCGCGAACACCAAACGGAAAAGCGCCCCGATCAACGCGAGTAACCGATCTACTGGTTTAAGGATTACATACAGCGCCGAAAGTAGGACGACAACATTTACGCCGTAAATAAGAAAGCAAGTGAGCGCTACTCGCAGTTGAGTCTGGTGCGCCACGATGTGCCGAGCGGTTTCCGCCGCATTGCCCGGGACGATAAGCGGGCCGAGCAACGCATAGTTTCCGAACACGACGATCACCACGGCGAGTAAGCCACTAACTCCCGCGACTTTTGCAGCCACGCGTTGTGAATTGTCGATCCTGTTCATGCAGTCTTCATCTGCACTGTCGCAGGGGCAGGCGATGTCACATTCGCCCCTTTGATCAGAAGCCAGAGCATGATTGCCAATTCACCGAACAGGAGTGGTTGGGCAAAGCGAAAAGCCGCCTCGTAATAAGATGGAGCAAACAACGCGATCGGACTTAGTACCAGCCAGCCCATACAGTTAATCATGAGCCAAACGCCGATAATGCGTGGCAGGAATCCGGAGCGGAAGACGAGTAGCCCAAAGGGAAACAGCCATAAGCCCCAAAAGACCTCGTTGATGAAATTTCCCTGAGAGTGCAGACGAACGAAAAACATCCCGAGCGCGTTACGTTGCGCCGGCTCGAAGGCATTCAGAAAATCGGCGCCGCGGAAAAAGATAAAGGCGGCGATGTTGTTCAGGGTATTGAGAACACCAACCGCTGCGGAAACTAGGACGAACGCAAGCATCGCCACCGCCCATGGCTTACTTACGTTGCTAAGCAAGCGATAGAGAGCAACTCCCAGGCAAATAAAGATGACGTGCGTCCATAGATCACCAATGATCCAGAGCCGGAACAGCGCTTCATGACTCAGAAAGTTGTTCGCGGTTGCGGCCGCATCGCCGCTGGCGATGAGTTTGTCGGGAACGTAAATAAGGCTGAACGGCCCTGTCAGTACCATCGACAGGTACACAGCCCCTGCAATGCGTGCTGCTTTGTCAGTTGGATGCATGGCTTGTTCTGCACTTAAGTAGTTGTGTAATAGGAATCGTATTCCTACTCGTGTTCGTAATCTTTTGACGCCGGATGCTGTTCGATTCGTCATTCGACATTCGTGCTTCGTTATTCTTATCAGATAGGTCCTCGATAGCGGCGTTGTCGCACTGCCAGGGCTACGAATGCAGCAGCGAATGCCAGTCCGATCCAGAGCCCCGGCGTGGCCAGGTATCTCCCGGGTGTGAGCTGAAACAGTGAATCAACTGCGATGCCGCGGTGCGGCTGGAACGCGAAAGCTGTGTCCCCGGCGCCGAACACGCGATCCTTGAGCATGGATGCAAAATGCGACGTATCGAACGCAATCTTCTCAAGAACGCCGATCGCGAGGAACGGCAATACCGCCCAGAGAAACGTCGCGCGCCGCGCCCATCCGGAAATCAGCAGTGCCCAGCCGTAGATCGGCGCATGCCAGAGCGCGATCACAATCAGGCTGTAGAGCAGTATCACCGACTGTTGAAACAAGTTGAAACGTGTCCACGTCGTTGCAGCAAGACCGCTCGGCAGCAGGATCGCGCTGCTCCATAGCAACATGAGGAATTGAACAAGAACGACAGTGCCGAAAATGATCAGTGGCAGAATGACAAACGGAACGCTCGCCTTCGACAGGACGGTTGTGAGGTCCGAAACCGGAAGCGATTTCCAGAACAGGATGCTGCGATCACGACGTTCGCTGTGCAGCGCATCGAGACAGTAGAACACGCCAACGATGAATGCGGTGAAAATTAACATCATCGCGGCTGCATCGTACGGCATTCCGATCATAGCTCGCTGGTGCGCGGGATCGAGCAACAGCACGCCTTGTCTGCGCTCAGGCATTCCTAATGTGCTAATCAGGAAGCCGAATAACACCACGACGGCGACAATCAGTGGTGCAACGTAAATCGAACGGTTTTCCCACAGCTCGCGCCTTACCGACCAGTTGAAAGGCTGCGTAGAAGATTTGTTGTAGCCGGGGTCGGGGGAGCTGTAGCCGGAGGCGCTGACCCCGGGAGAGTCGGGTGTGTTATTCGATGATGTATTCACTTAGTTATCTCCTCCTGGCGCACCGTAGTCCCGCCACTGCGGGGTGAAGACGGCTGTGTTTCGCCCGTGTTGTTACTCATCACGGCTACGAACAAGTCGGCGATACTGGGCCTTCGGACTTCACCAAGCGCAGCGAGTTGGTTGCGGTCCACGTGATCGAACAGCAGAACGCTGCGACCAAAGACGGGGCGCTCGTGAATCGGCTTCAAGGCCCGTGCTGCGGTGACGTGCTCTGGATTAACCATCACTTCCACATAACGCGAGTCGAATTCTTCCATGCTGCACTCGAGCACGATCTGGCCGCGGTTGATGAACATGAGATCGGTCAGGACGTCCTGGACTTCTTCTACCTGGTGCGTCGTTACGACGATCGTGCGGCTATGATCGAAGTAGTCGTTCAACAGGGAGTCGTAGAATTGTTTGCGATAAAGGATGTCCAGGCCAAGCGTCGGCTCGTCCAGCACCAATAATTTCGCGTCGATAGCCATCACCAACGCGAGGTGCAGTTGGGCTACCATTCCTTTCGACAATTCTCTTACCTTGCTCGTGCGCTTGATCGCAGTCTTGCCGAGAAAACTCTCTGCTCTCGCGCGATCGAATCGCGGATGCACACCCGCGACGTAGTCGAGCAACTGCGTAACACGAATCCAACGTGGGAGGACAGCGACATCAGCAATGAAAGAGACGTCTTGCATCAGCTGATCGCGCTCGGTCCAAGGGTCGCGTCCAAGCACCTTTAATTCTCCCTCATATGAAGTGAGGCCGAGAATCGCATTGAGCGCGGTTGTTTTGCCTGCGCCGTTGGGACCGACGAGTCCGAGAATGCGTCCTTCTTCAACGCGCAAATCGATGTTGTCGAGCGCGACGGTCGTGCCAAAAGTCTTGCGGAGGCCGCGTGCTTCTATCGTTGCCATCGCTCTACCGACTTTCCTTTCTGTTGGAGCCGCGAGCTGCCGCATCGAGCAATTCTTTTGGATTCAATCCGAGCCGCTGGATGGTCGCGTGCACCCTGGGCCAATGCTCTGAAAGAAATTTCTGGCGTTCGCCTTTGAGTAGTGATTTGTGCGCGCCGTCTTTGACGAACATGCCGAGGCCGCGCCGCTTTTCGACCAGTTCCTCGTCGACCAGTTCCTGGTAGGCCTTTAGAACGGTGAGCGGGTTGACTCGATATTCCGCGGCGACATTACGCACCGAGGGCAGGGGATCGCCTTCTTTGAGCACGCCGTCGAGTATCATATGGACGACACCGTCGCGAAGCTGTCGATAAATCGGCTGATTATCATTCCATTCACGATTCATCCTGTGCTCCAAACGCCCTTGGTGATAAAACCGCGCGCAGCCCCGTTGATTGCTTGCACTGCCTCATATGGTGATGTAGTTAACTATAACACCAGATCACGTGCAAGCTTTTTTTTGAAATTTTTTCGCCCTCAATTTTCAGACGGGTGGAAGAAGGGCGGTCGTTTCGATAACGAGCCTGCTTGCGAGCAAGTTTTCGAGCGACTCCGCGCGTATTGGGTCGCCTCTCCTTTTCGAAGGGAGAAGGGGAGATGCCAGATAGCCGACGTTCAAATACCGTCAGCAAATCGCGACCAAACTCATTTTGCCAACACCTGATGCGGTGAATAGTCCGTCAGATACAAAGTGCGATCCTGGATCTCTCCCACGAGCGGTCCGTTAATTTCGCCTGTCTCCTTCTTGATCTTAATCCATTCCTGATCCTGCAAGAATTTCTTCCAGCGATCGGTCATCGTTTCCTTGTCGGGCCATTCAAGGAGATAAACGAACTCGGTTCGATCGTCTTTTTTCGATTCCCAGGTGGCAACTATCTTGAAGTCGTATTTCGCCATGATGCGCATGGCGTGATCTCGAAACCGGTCGTGAAACGCTTTCTTATTGCCATCAAATATTTCATAGATCCGTAGCTGATGAATCACACTTTGTTGTTCGCCGGCGTTCGTCAAACGCTGCGGAACAATGACGCCGACCGTGAGTATCACGATTGAGGCAATTAGTATTGCGTATTTCTGTGTTGTAGGACTAGAGATCATAGTTTCTCTTCAAACTTTGGTTTCATTTAACCTTTCAATCTTTGGGCGAGGGGCCTTGGCGTTCCGATCGGTAGTGCTGGTAACCCAGGCGCCCCATCGTAAAGACGATAATCAAGAATGCCTCCACTCCAAGCCAAGTGCGAGGCCAATGTATCCGTATAAAAGGCGATAATCGGTCATTTTGGGAGCCGCGGGAAACAGTCAGCTTGCTCGTAATTCTTTCGGAGTTGGCTTCATCGATTGATTAGAACCCGCCCCTCACCCCGCAGCAAGACAGCAATGATCCGAACTGCCAAAGATAACCTGATTGTTACAAATTACGTTTTTGAAATACTTGACAGGATTGCAGAGCGCCATGTTAGAAGGGAGCGCGGTGTTAGAAGGGAAGCGCGGTATTTTAGTCGATCTATGAAAACTCCAATGTCCTCTTGGTCATTTATGATTGCTCTTTTGTGGACTGCGATCCTTCCAACAAATGCGCAGGTCAACGTTACGCAGGAGCACAACAATCTTTCTCGCGATGGCCTCTATATTGATCCCGCATTTACGCCGGCCAACGCAGCCACTCTAACGCGCGATCTGAATTTCAACGGAACGATCTCAGGCAACGTCTACGCCCAGCCACTCTATATCGAGGGTGGTCCGAACGGGGCCATGGTCATTGCGGTGACGGAATCGAACAATGTCTATGCGCTCGACGCTAACAACGGCAGCATCATTTGGCAACGCAACCTCGGACCCGCTGTCACGTCAGGACTGCCGTGCGGCAACATCAACCCGCTCGGCATCACTGGCACGCCCGTTGTCGATCTTGCTTCCAGGTCACTTTTCATCGATGCGATGATTGACGGCAATCCCAAGAAGCATTTCGTTTATTCGCTGAACGTGGATAACGGCGCCACCAATCCCAATTGGCCGGTGGATCTGAATGCCACTGCTAACTATAACGGCACGGTGTTTACCTCCAACGTGCAGAACGAGCGCGGTGGGCTGGCGGTCGTAAATGGCATCCTTTACGTCGCTTTCTCAGGGCACGCTGGCGACTGCGGCACATACCACGGATGGGTTATTGGTATATCAACCAACAATCCTTCCAGTGTCAGAGCCTGGGCAACGGCTGCCGTCGGCGGTGGCATCTGGGGGCACTCAGGAGTTGCAAGCGATGGCACTAACATGTTTGTAATTACTGGGAACACCTTTAACACTCAGGGCAACTGGATGGGTGGTGAAGCCGTTATTCGTTTGCAAGCCGGACCTGTCTTTAGCGGTTTTTGGGCGCCTCTTAATTGGTTCTCCCTCGATCAGGGCGACACGGATCTCGGTGGCGTCAGCGCAACGCTTGTCGATGTGCCAGGGGCAACGCCTTCGCAGTTGGTCCTCGCGCTAGGCAAAGATGGCATGGCCTACTTGCTTGATCGCAATAATCCAGGAGGCATTACCACGCCGGTGGCTTCAGAAAATCTCCCGAGTGCTGTCAGGGGTCAATCGGCTGCCACTTACCACACTAGCCAGGGAACATACTTTGTTTTTCATACCGAAAACAACGCTGTTGCAGCTTATAAAGTTACTGCCACAAGTCCGCCTACTATAGTCCCTGCCTGGAGCGTGAGCCAGACGGGTCTGGGCTCGGCTTGGGTTACTTCGACAGACGGCACGAATAACGCAATCGTGTGGGTAGCTGGCGCTGGAGGTGACGGGCGTTTACACGCCTACGATGGCGATACCGGGAATGTGATTTATGCCGGCGGAGGAGCAAACGAGATGATGAACGGCACACGGAGATGGAATACCGGAATTGTCGCTCGCGGCCACATTTACTATCCCGCTGACAACAAGATCTACGCCTTCAAAGTGCCAGCGGCGACTACGAGCGCGGCCACGGCTGCAGTAGCCGACTTTAATTTCGATGGCCATCCGGATTTGGTGCTCCGTAACGCCGGCACGCGCCAAACAGCGATCTGGTATTTAAACAACAATTTTTATATCGGCGGCGCCTACGGTCCGACTCTTGTGGCTGGTTGGGTACTAAGGGGTCTCGCGGATTTTAATCGCGACAGCCACTCAGATTATGCGCTCTTCGCCCCTAACACGAATCAAACCGCACTTTGGTATTTGTCTGGACCAACATTCATTGGAAGCGCTTATGGGCCGGCTCTTCCCAGTGGATGGGAATTAAGAGGCGCCGCCGACTTTAACGGTGACGGCAACTCGGACTACCTGCTTTACAAGCCCAGTACCCGTCAAACGGCGGTCTGGTACCTGAACAATAACATTCATGTTGGGGGTGGCTACGGTAGAACTCTTCCGCCGGGCTGGAGCTTGATGGGTGCAGCAGATTTTAATCACGACGGTCATCCCGACTATGTCTTGTTCATTCCCGCTACCGGCCAAACAGTAATCGGGTATTTGTCAGGCTTAACGGTCATTGGAGTTGGTATCGGGCCAACCATTCCCAGCGGCTGGGCTTTGGTGGCGACAGCCGATCTTAACGGCGACGGTGACCCGGACTACGTGCTTTACGAGGCCAGCACCCGTCAAACGGCGGTCTGGTATCTGAACAACAACGTCTTCGCCGGCTCTGCGTATGGCCCAACTCTTCCGGCCGGCTGGAGCCTGACCGCGCCATAGTTAAGGATCGGATTCGAGCAGAAGCGCCTGATGATTGACCAAGGTCTAACGAGACAGAGATAAGTCACGACTAGCGTTGAACAAGATTACGGCGTGAGTGCGTGAGCCTAGCGAATGGAGCGGCGGGCCAAGCGAAATAGAAGGTAAAACGACGAGGGTAGGAGCGAGTGAGTGTGGGCAACGAACGAGTTTCAACCGCACTAGGGAAGCCGGGAACGGAGACGAAGTCGAGGGTGTCGTGACAAATATACTGGGATTTTCACGCAATCGGGACAGGGGTTTAATCGTCACAAGCGGCAGCTTGATTTCCGTCCCTCTAGTTGCGCAAACCGTGCGTTTCCAGTTTTCGACTAATCTGTGCCAGACTCCGCACAACATCGACGTCCGACGGCGTGAGCGGTAAGCTAAATGTAAGGTCGCGCAGCGCGTTCGGATGAAACATCACCCTATTGCGCTGGTAGTCGATTTCCAGTTCACCATTAAGCCTTTCAGTCTCTCGTGGCCTAGTTATCGAATTTTCCTCCCTTTCGTTGTGCATTTCTCACCTCGTTCTACGGAGCCGAAACCGCGAAGTTCCGAGAAAAGTGGACCGGCAATTCAGATACCATATCGTCGCGCGCACAGGTTTACCTAGAAATCAGACGGCAATTTGTCATCTGTTTCTAGCCTTTTAAACGGAAGACTGGCTAAATAGGGTGGCGAAATGCCGGACCACAAGATTCTGCTCAGTCCCCGCTCTCCGTGTTCTGAAAAGACGTGATTAGCCACTTCCCGTTAGTTTTGGCCATCACCATCGTGGTGATTTCTTTCAGAACTGGAACGGCCTTTCCAGTGGGATGACTCGAACCAGTGACGTCCCACGTAGCATGTACAAGTGCAACATCGGGCGTTGAAAAACGAACTTCTACACCGGTAAGCTTCCGAACGGCAGTCTTTAATCTCTTCTGAAACAGTTCCGTGTGCCGCTGGACAATCTCCTGCACTCCCTTCCAGTGGACACCGTCGATGTTTACGTAGTCACAGTCTTCAGTGAAGAGACGACCGAAGGCGGCCATGTCATGGCCGTTCCAAGAAACTTCGTATTCCGCGAGAACATTGCGCACAGCACTCTCATCGTCATTGGCGTAGTCGTAGTACCTCAGAGGCGGGGAGACATATCCGTAATCATAGCCGGACGATCCATAACCATAACCATAGTTACCATACCCGTTTCCGTAGCCGGAGTAGTCGGAGTAGTCGGATGGATAGGGATATGCGTAGGATCCGTATGGGTAGGCCCAGTTCGAGGCCCACCAAGGACCCCACCACCATGGAGAGGCGAAGTTGCCGATAAAGATGATTTTGTTGAAATGCTTGAAGCGACGAAACCGATTAGCTCGATTAAAGTCTTTATAGTTGAAACGGTTAAAGCGTCGAAGGCCCAAGGCTGAATTCATCATTGGAGCGCGGTGCATTGGCATCCGCCCCATCGATGCTGGCATCGGAGCGCGGTGCATCGGCATTCTGGCAATCGAACGTGGCATATTACCGTGCCCCCTCATCTGCGCTTTCGCAATCGAGGCTGCGAAAATGCACGCTACCACGCAACCAAGGAAAACGAATTTTCTCCAGTTCATAGCGTCATAGGTTTCTAAAGATTGAAACCCGGGGGATTCAAAAGTTGCGGCACTGGAAAAGATAAAAGGTAGCGATCGCGTTACCGTCAGTCTCTAGGAAACCAGCACACCTGGCGATGATAATCATTTGCTGCCTGCCCAGTTTCCGGTCGAGATATTTTGGTATTTGCTCACTCGGCTCCAGCGTTATATCTGGTCTACGCTACGACTCGAGACGGGCCGCCTCAAACTCGCTGCCGTCGTGGGTCAAGAGCCCAGCGATTGGTTACGCTGCTGCGCGATGCTGTGCGGGAATACTGGATGTCGGGCCGGTGCTTATGGTCGGCATGATGGAACAGCACTTTCGATTCGTTAAACGCAATCGGTGCGTTCGACATTGGGACAGAGCCCCAACTCCAACCCGCTTTGCTCAGATTGTCTGTAGCTTACTGATTGTTGTTGACCACTTGCGGCGCGGGGTTGCTCGCCTCAAGCTGGGCGCTCACCTTCTGCAATCCCGCAGTGAGCTTTTCCACCTGTTTCTCTAGCTCCTCGACCTTGCGGTGCTCTTTGAGAAACTCGTTTAGCACCATCGCGTTCACAGCCTCATAGCGTACGCTGTAAGGCTTCCCATCGGGATCGCGGACGACCAAAGCGGGGTCCACCTTTTCTACTTCCTCGGCTACTAGGCCAAATTGCGAGGCACCATCGGGATCAAGCTCTGGTTTGTAGCGGAACGTGACCGGCCGCAGCGCAAGAATGGTTTCGCTTGCCTTGTCCATGCTGCGAATGTCCCGCTTAAACCGCGCGGACGATGTCACCGTGCCGAGTTGACCAGATGCATTGGCGTAAACGGAAATTCCACCAGACCCGACATTTATCCCATAGATGCCGGCTACAAAAGTTGCATTTTGCGTTCCTTGTGCGCCAATGCGAATCGTCTTGGCATCGGCAGCAACACCGGCGTTGCCGATGTCAATATTGTTGCTACCCGTGGTCAGATTTGTACCGGCAGAACTGCCCAAGGCAATGTTGCTGTTGCCCGTAGTGTTGGAATAAAGCGCTTGCACCCCATCGGCCGTATTGTCGTGGCCGCTGGTATCGCTATAGAGCGCTTGATAACCCGTAGCCGTGTTGTAAATGCTGTTGCTAGTGCTATGAAGCGCCAAGTCCCCCGTGGCGGTGTTGGCGCTGCCGATCGTGTTGCTATCGAGTGCGTCGTAACCGATGGCCGTATTGTGCGCGCCGATCGTATTGCTCGTGAGCGCGTCAGCACCGGTGGCCGTGTTATTGTAGCCAGTGGTGTCGCTGTAAAGCGCTCCAGAGCCAGTGGCCGTGTTACTGTAGCCGATAATGGTGCTATAGAGCGCTTGATAACCGATGGCCGTGTTGTCAGTACCCTGCGTGGTGTTGACGTTAAAAAGGGCGTTGTCACCCTCGGCGGTGTTGCGGCCGGGATAGCCGCCGTCCGGTGCCGGGGTGACACCGAAAGCCGCCGACGCAAATGAAAGCGCAAAGCAGGCTAATGCTACGAGAAACAGCGAAGTTGGTTTTTTGAGGTAAGGCAGTGGATTCATAGTTCTTCCTTTCTTTTCCCCGCCCAGATTGATTTTCGGATTGCGGATCCGGACGAGACGAAGAACCGAGCGAGGAGGAGTCCTTCGCCTAGGTTCAGATCCGCTTAGTCGACGGCGAGTTTTGAACGACTTCGTCAGCGAGTCAAGACAATTTGCTGGAAGCGCGAATCGTCGATCGCAGCAGTAATACGGCGGATCATTTCTCGCCACCAACCATCAACAATCGAATGGTAAGGGGAGGTTAGTCGCGGGTGACACCGATCTGCTTTAGGAGGCCTAACTCGTCGGAGCTTCCCCAACGCTCGACCATCTTGCCGTCTTTGAATTTGGAGATTTGCATTCCGCGGATCTTGACCTTCTTGCCGGTGGGCGGCACCTTTCCGAGGGCACCGGTGTGTGTGCCGGTTAGGGTGTAGGCGATGGCGATCGTGTCCTCGTCTTGGACGATGGTCTCCGGAGTGACGCTCAGATCCGGGAAGGCCATGCGCATTCTCGAGAAGAACATTCGATACCCGCCGGGGCCGGGAACCTGTCCGTCGGCGGGGTCGTGGTCGATGCAGTTGGAAGCGACGACCTGATCGAAGAGGTCAAACTTACCTGTGTTGACGGCTTCAGCGAACTTGCCGAGTGCCGCTTCTGCGGATTGTTTGCTCATTCCTCTCCTCTTCGTTATTCTTGTAATTCAGAGTCGCAGGTCTGCGCCGAGATCGCAAGTTCAGTTGCAGGTAAATCTTTATCAACTTTACGGGTGACGACACCGCCGTGATGAGAGCAGGCGCCAATAAGTCCGGTGCTTCGACTGGGCCAGCCGTCTGCACAAGCGGGAGCGGCGGATTTCGATTATTCACGCCGCTGGAGGTTCGCGGAATCCGTCAGTGTTTTAGTTTGTTAGCCTTCGCGGTTTGTTAGTTGATTTAACTTTAGAAGCGTTACCGCCGGTCATTGGATTCGCTCATGAGACCCAGATCACACGGAGCCAAAGGATCTATCACCCAATGGGACATTAAAGGAGCAAATGCATAGCTTTGAAAGGTAAGAGGACCAGCGCAGCCATTGTCACACTCGTATTGTCTATCGTTGCGTGTTGAATGCTTGGTGCCGATCCAACTACTCAGTTGGGCGGCAAGGCCACTTCAGCGACCAACAGCTTACCAACCGCACCACCCGCGGTCAGCGGAGCTACCAGTAGCTTGGGCGCTCCGACCCAGTCTGATGGAAAGCTCAAGCTTGTGGTGGTCCTGTTTCGTCACGGAGTGCGTGCGCCGCTGGAGACGTTTGGTAAAAATGCTGGTGAACACTCAAAGGATCCGTGGCCAGACCTCATGGCGTGGGGCGTTGACCGCTGGGGCGATCTGACGCCGCAAGGTTCCATCGCAGTAGAGGCTCTGGGTGCCTACTATGGGAGCTATTATTCAAAGAACGCATCGCCGAACGCCTTTAAGGCCTATCTTTGGGCAGATTCTCAGGATCAGCGAGCGATAGCAACCGCGCACGCGCTGAGCAAGGGGATGGAAGGCGCCGGTGTTAATGCTCCGGTCGACTATGTTAAACCTGCAGGTACCACAGATCCGCTGTTCCATCCGTTCACGGCGAATTGCGGCACACCAAGCCAGGACAAACTAAACGGAATCGTAGCCAGTATTAAAGCGAAGTGTCCCGAGTGGCGGGATTCATTCAAGGATCAGCTTGGCCGGCTCGACCAGGATGTCCTCGCTTGTAAGAATGAGTGCGGGGATAATCCATGTGAGCCTTTGAATTGCGTTAGTTGCTTTAAATTGCCGAGCCCCACTTCGACCCCGACCACGCGCCCTGCGTCTCCCATCAAGTGGAACGGACCGTTTTCCTATGCTTCAAGCGCGACGGAAGCGTTCCTCCTGGAATACGCCAATCGCATGAACCCGGCATGGGGCAGGGTAAAGGTTGACGAGCCTGGTTCTCCTCAACTCGCTTACTTGCTGCAACTTCATGAATTCTACTTTGACAAGACTGAGCGAGAACCATACTTGGCCGGTATTCTGGGCGCCAATCTCGTTCGAGAGGTTCTCGACCAATTAAATCGCAAGGCCGGTCTTAAGTCGTCCATAGACGGAAAATGTCCCCGGGCGAAGGCGGACAGCCAGTTTGTCGGATTAGTTGGTCACGATACCAATTTGGCCAATGTTCAGACGCTGCTAAACCTTCACTGGAATTTCGACGACGCGCAGTTGCCTCCTGACATGCGCGAACTTCCCGCCAACGATGCACTTCCCGCGGGTGCGCTGGTGTTTGAACTGCGTCAGACGAGTCCATCTGATTACAGCGTTCGCATTCAATATGTCACGCAAAGCCCCAACCAGATAAGAAACGCGCCCCAGCAGGCCGATCCATTTCGTGTTAAGACTACGTGTGGCGATACAAAGGAGAGTCCATGCGAGATGTCGCTGCGAGATTTTAATCAGCTTGTGACGAATGCTATTCAAAACTACAAGCCGTTCCTCTCGCGTTGTCGGGACGGCAAGCAGGTTTGTCCTTAGATTTGCGCCGCAGCGCAGTAGGCATGACCACAGACTCCAGCGCCATCGGCGTGCAGACCATTGCCCGGTCCTACTTCTGCCCGCTGCCATACAGCGTCAGAACGAATTCAACGAATGGCCAATGGATGGTCAACGCGGTAGCGACGCTCGAAAGTTACAACAAAGGCATGCTAACACTCGACCGCGGCCAAGAGCGCAGTTCGTGTCTTTGCCTCAGTCCAGTTTCACTGCCGATTCCAGTTCCATAAACGCAGTCAATTTTTCATCGACGTGCGCAGACGAAGCGCTTTCCGTCGCTGCGATGCGCATCAGCAATCCAGATCGGGCCGCGTGGATTGCCAAGATTGAGCGCTAGCGCCATTCTTACGGCGCCGGGCGAGGGCGGGGTGTCGGGCGAGGGCGGGGTGCCGGAGTTACTCGCGGAAAGTCGAACATTGATCGTAGGTCCCCAATCGCGGGACTATTAGTCGGAAAGTACGGAGCGTTGGATGCGGAAATCGGATTTGGCAAATTGTCGCGGCTGCGTGAAGACAGGGGCAGCAGATTCCAATTCCATTCGATGAATTTCAAAATCGAGGCGTGATCGGCATACGTGTGATCGACATGACCTCGCCTGGCATATGGCGAAACTGCGATCAGCACGGTGCGCGGACCATCCCCAAAAAAGTCGATCGGCTGAATATATCCCGAATCATATAGGCCGCCGGCTTCATCGAATGTGATCAGGATAGCCGTATCGCTCCACACCTGGCCGTTTGCCCTCACGGCGTTCACAATCTTGCGGACGAACGCCTCGTGTAACGCAGGCGTCGAGGTGCCCGGGTGGCCATCGACTAACGAGTCTGGTTTAACGAATGAAATCGCCGGCAGTTGGTTAGTAGCAATGTCTGAATAGAAGTTCTCCAAATCGACTAGGTTTTGACGCAGAGAGGTTGTCATGATCGAGGTGGCATACTGGAAGCCATTACAAATCGAGCAGTAAAGCAAGCTCTCTGGCCGATTATGAGCCGCCACGTTGAAGCCGCCGCCATAGTACCTCCACGGAATGGCGTTAGCTGAAAGGGCATCGCCTATGGTCGGGATTGTCTGTGGTCCAATAGAGTACGCAGGGCCGGCCGGGAATTCGTTAACGTCCTGGTTGCTGATGATTGTTCCCCTTGTGGTGTAATAGGGGTAATCGTTGTTCACCTGATACCAGTGGTTTGAGTCGCAATCCCCGTTATTGAACGGCGGGTACGGCAGCG
>Ga0193735_1000125_pt1 | contig 24404 bp, 23 predicted proteins | sample U1m2metaG_FD_145080 | JGI IMG/M metagenome (GOLD analysis project Ga0193735, IMG submission 145080) | Soil microbial communities from a riparian zone of the East river system, Colorado, United States - U1m2 | ecosystem: Environmental > Terrestrial > Soil > Riparian zone | place: USA: East River... | reverse complement strand
GGCATGTTGTGCCAACGGCGCCTCGAAGGCGAATTCAATGGCGTGCGTCAATCTGGCAACGCTCAATCTCACGTCCGACCAAAAGACAAAGATCGAGACGTGGCAGGCCGAATGCATGAAGGCCGGCTGCACAAAAGAAAGCCGGAAGACATTCCTCAAGCAGGCCAAAGAAATTCTTTCAGCCGAGCAGTTCGCTCAACTGAAAGCGCAGTGCAAGAAGACAACCGACGCGAAGAAGACCCAAGCCTGATTTAATCTAACAGTCTTTAAATGAGATCGCGCCGGTGAAAAGTCCCGGCGCGATTTTGTTTGCGTCTCGCTTCTCAGTCTGCCCGTTCGCGACACTGGTATCTAGAACTCATCTCAGAAATGGCGCTGCCATGTTGAGCGAAGCGAAACATCTCTGTCTATTTTGCTGGTGGATCGTTCCAGATTTGATCTGAGATTCTTCACGTCGCTCAGAATGACATTCTGAGATGGCTCTTAGAACGTTTTGTCAGAATCGAGGAGGATTGTGACTGGACCTTCATTGACCAATTCTACTGACATCATCGCCTGGAAAACTCCTGTCGCCACAGTGACTCCCAATCTGCGTAGCGCTTCGTTGAACTCTTCATAGAGCTTCTTTGCCTGTTCCGGCGGTGCGGCAGCAATAAAGCTGGGCCTGCGTTGACCGCGCGCGTCGCCGTAAAGCGTAAATTGCGAGACAATCAGCGCGCTGCCCCTTACATCCAGGAGCGAGCGATTCATTTTTCCCTGGTCGTCCTCAAAAATCCTCAGGTTCGCGATCTTCTCGGCCATGCTCACAGCGACGGCGGACGTGTCGTTGCGGCCGACGCCGATCAAAATCATGAGGCCAGTCGTGATTTCTCCCGTGACGCTGCTCTCCACGGTTACACGTGCGCGGCTTACACGCTGGACAACGGCTCGCATCTTTCAGCTACAAAATTTTCTCCAGCAAATTGGCAAGACGCCAACCCGCTTTGTGTAGTTCCTGCCGGACCACTCCTGTTGCCCACCCGCGATAGTTCATTTGATCCGAATTTGTTTTTTCGACTGCATTACCGGCCGCAACGATGCGGTCTTCCTCTTGTTGGGGATGTACGTTTGTGAATTGCAGACGCGCATACGCCTCGCGCGCAATCGGCAAAATCTCATCTGCCCATATCTCGGCATAACTATCGATCGGAACACTTGGCAACATTTGCCAATTATTGGGTTCATGCGTCGCCATCTCGTGGACCAATTCTCTCTTGTGCGGTTCGATGAGGGCCTGCAATTCACCTTTTCGTAGCCTGCCGAGCATCTGCGGGACAAGGGCGCTCACTGCGTCGAAGTCCCAAAAGCCATGGAGTTTCTTCTTATGGATACCGCGTCTGCGTGGCGGCTCTTCGCTCAGTTCAAGTGTAAACGTATTCCCACCTTCATCCCCAAGCGCCGACTTATCCTTGTCAGGATCCACGACCCGGCCCAGTTGATCAAAGTATTCCGCGCCTGCATGCAGTGGCTGGTGAATGTCGGCGACGTAATGAGCAAGCAAAATGAGTGCTACGGGCTTGGTAATTCTGCGCTCATTTTGTTCAGGCACTCGTCCCTGCAAGACCTGAATGCAAAATGGAATCATATGGACTACGTCCCATTTGCTGCGGCCGGCGTGCCCGTCGCGGTACCTTTGCGTTGGCACCACAGGCACGTCGGTATAGTGGAACCAATGATGCGAAGGCGCGCCTGGATTTGTACTGGACGTTGGCGGATTCGCCCGCCAGAAATCGCGCAGCTGCTTGTCGATGTTCCGATGCGCTGAAAAATGAAACGACCTCGGATCATCAACGCCTTTCTTGTCCCAGCCTCTGATCTCGTCGGCAATGACGGTGGCTTTTTCCAATGTCAGCCCGTCGAGCAATGCATAAACCTTCGCGGCAGTCGACGTGTTCGCCAATCGTTCGTCCGCGATCGCGCCGACGATCTCATGTCCAAGCGGGCCGTACGCGTGCGCCGCAATTGCGAATCGGACCGTAAGAAAAATCGTCAGCACAGTGCGCCGAAGCCCGGATTTCATTTTCAGACGGGCGACGATACAATTGAATCGCGTCTTTCCCAGAAAGTTCCATCGCGTCTCTCAGCTTAGCTGTTGGAATTCAAGCGGATTTGCTCGATACGCTTTTGAAGTTTCGAGAAGTGCGATCCCGGCCAATAGATTTGGCCGCAGCCGGTGCAACACCGGAACTGTTCGTAGTAAATTTTCGTAAGCGGTTCGAGCCGCTCGATTATTTCGGCCTTGGCAATCTTGCGCAGCGGCGCGTTGCAGCGGATGCAGCGCGTAAACGGAGCGATGGAGCCAAGAAGATCAAAACGGCGAATTACTTCCACGATTTGTTCGTCAGGGTTTTGTGAACGGGGACAGTAACCGGTCCTCACTATCGCGTGCATGAGTAACCGCCGGTCGCGCGTCAGGAGCGCGCGATTTTCGCGCTTCATTGTACAGAGCAACTGCCGATCTTCCGCTTTCGGATCGTAAGCGACATCAAAGCCGAGCAGGCGCAAGTTGCGTGTGAGTCCGCCGAGATGTCCATCTACTACAAAGGCTCTATCAATAGAGAGTTGTAATCGTTTCTCCTTAAAATTAGTAGACGTAGTTCCTGCTGAATAAAGCTCGATATCCGCGTCGCTGGCAATCGTGTAATCAAAATCCACCGGCTGTCCATTCACCAGGATCAAATCAATTTCCGGATGCGGGACGCCGCATGCTTCGATCACGTCTTTTACAGACGTCTTTTCATCCAGGATGCGTTCGATGCGTTTATCCCGCGCTCGTGAGCGGATAAAGAAATCAAGGTCTCCGTGTAAATTGAGCCGCACAGTAAACGGCTTCACATCAATTGGTGATTCGTACGTTGGCGTACCCGTATTCGAAGGTAGTCGCGCGCGGCCGCCCCATGAATCTGCCCGGCCCGAGAGGCTCATCTTCTCCGTAATAGCAGTCGATCTGCCAGCGGCGCAGACCGCCGCCGGTATCCATAATCTTCCATCGATTACTATGAAACACCTTCTGCACCTCCGGAGACTCAGTCTCGACAATCGCGCCATGGCGCAGACTGCCGTGAGCTGACTTCATCGCAGCGGAAAAGCGTGGGACCAAAACCCCGCCTCCGCCGGTAGGGTCCGAAGCGAACGCATATGAATCTCCGCCGTTGTAACGAATGTAATTGCGGCCGTTCACAGGGGTAACGATCCGGCCGAAGCCCTCCTTCTTCACCGACCGCAGGAAGTCGCGCGGGTATTTCCGTCCGCGCAAACCACGTTTTGTAACCGGGGTTGCGTCGAAACCTCGTTCGAAAGTGAAGCCGGATTCCTTCGGCGTGTAATATAGAGTACAGACTACGAAGTATTCGCCGTTATGTCCTTGAGCGCGGCGCGCCAACCTTTCATTCTCATACGCAAGCCGCTGGACAACTTCAGGCCACGGGACGTCCGCTCGGAGTTCGCAACAAGCGAGAACGCTGAAGGCCGCAATCCCGGTGATCAGGTGCCGAAAAGCGATTCGATCGGACCGCCGATTAAAACTTCGATGGGGAGTCGTTTCCATTCGTATTCGTAGGGCGGTTGCTTCCACGCGAATTGCCCTGGGTACAATTTTCGGAGCACGCGAATGATTTCAACGCCTGTTTGAAAAGGATGAAACGCGTTTCGATCGGTTATGTGCAACTGCGCGCCGCTGCAAAATTCGCCTGTGAACTTGTGAAAGGTCGGCTGGAAATAACTTTCGCGGAAGAAAACTCCGGACAATTTTGATGCGTTGAGTTCGCGGCAGAGTGCTTCGACTTCAATAAACGGCGCTCCGAAAATCTCGAACGGCCGCGTTGTGCCGCGACCTTCGGAAATATTTGTTCCTTCCAGAAGACACATGCCGGGGTAAACAGTCGCGGTATCGAGCGTGGGCATGTTAGGTGATGGCATCACCCACGGCAAACCGGTTTGATCGAACCACATTTGGCGCTCCCAGTTTTTCATCGGCAGGATCGACAATCGACATTCCGGAAAAGCTTCGTCTCGAAATTGCCGAGCAAGTTCGCCGATCGTTTTTCCATGGCGCACTGGAATCGGGTGGAGACCCACGAACGATTTGTAATTGGGATCAAGCAGCGGCCCCTCGCTCGTCACGCCATTGATCGGATTCGGCCGATCGAGAACGACAACTTCTATGCGCGCTTTTTCACAGGCGCGCATGCAGAGATACATCGTCCAGACGAAAGTGTAATAGCGCGCCCCGACGTCCTGGAGATCTACGAGCAAAACGTCGACGGTTTCCAGCATTTCTGCGGTCGGCTCGCGATGTTCGCCGTACAGACTGTAAACAGGAATGCGGAGACGCGGATGCTCGTAACTTTTCCATTCCACCATGTTGTCCTGTGTCTGGCCGAGGAATCCGTGTTGCGGGCCAAAGAACACTGAGAGACGAAAAAGATCGCCATTGTGTTGCTCGAGAATTCGCGACGCATGCTCGAGCTTCGCGGAGACCGAGGCGGGATGGAGCAGCGCGCCGATGCGCGCGCCGCGAAATTCCTTCGGCCAAAGTTCAGGTAGATGATCGAGTGGCAACTCGACGGACATAGCGTTCTTCTAGCACAACGCGGAATTCTCGCGAGACGTTGTAGCGGTGCTTATGTCAAGCACCGGCAGTCATCAGGCGTTTGGCACATACGCCTCTATAACCACGTTTGTCGTACGATCCCAATCACTATGGCTATCGCAGTCAGAGCTGCGCACAACTTCGCAAACAATTCACCATGGCGTGTGTAAAACGTTAGCTCGTGCTCGGTCGGGACCTTTACCTCGCCTGTGAGTACACCCTCCGTGAATGTACTTCCCGTATCGTCTTGCAATTTTTGGGTGACACGTCCGAACTCGTTTACAAAACAGGTTACTCCGGTGTTCGCGGCGCGAACCATCGGACGGCGCGTTTCCACACAGCGAAAAATGGCGTTTGCCAGGTGCTGATGCGAACCGGCGGAACGCAAAAACCATCCGTCGTTTGTTATGTCTACCAGTAAACTCGCGCCGGGATTCATCTCGCTCGGAAGCACAAATTGTCTGGTCACCTCGCCGATTGTGTCTTCGAAACAGATCAGCGGCGCCACCTTCACATCGCCATTTGTCAACTCGAACACTGTGTAGTCCTTGCCCGCTTTGAAATCGCCTGGGACCTGATCGCCAACAATTCGTGCTAGCAACGGAACCCGGTGCCGCCCCGGAACGTATTCGCCAAACGGGACCAGATGCAGCTTTCGATAAATCTGAACCTGCTCACCTCCCTCGGAAACAAGCAGCGCGGCGTTATACACATCGCCGTTCTCTTCGTCGATCGTGCCCAAAAGAATGTCGCTCTCTGCCGACGCGGCAAGATCCATCACGAATTGATAACTTTCCCGGTCTGCAAGAACGGGCCCGGGCATGGAGCTTTCCGGCCAGATCAATAAATCCGGTGGAGGACTAGATCGCAGTGCGATTTCGCTCAGGCGCCGGAATTGATCGAAAATCTTGCGCGTAAACTGCGGGTCGAACTTTTGATTCTGGGGCACATTCGATTGCACCGCAGCAACTCGGAGCGGCTTTGTAGGTGGCGAAACCTGGGTGGCGCGCAGGCCGAAAGTGAGAACACCGACGATTGTTGCCAATGTTAGCGTCAGGTCAAAGTGTGGGCGCACGGTACGTGTGCTCGCCTCAAGAGCCAAACGGCGCACAGTTGTGACCGCAATGACGTTCGCAAACGCGACCATGAACGATAAGCCAGCAACACCGGTAAACTCCGCGATCTGGATCAGTGGCCAGTTGCCATGCAACGCAATACCGAGGCCGTTCCAACCGAAACCGGAAAACACCCAGCCGCGCAACCATTCCTGTGTCACCCACCCAGCAGCGAGAAGGAATGCGAGACGCAGATTATTTGTTGATCTTATCCAGGGAAATCGCGAAGGGGTCGCGCCGCTGCGGGCCTGAGCCAGCATCTGGTCCCATTTCGTCGAACGTGATTCTCTCCTTCTTTCTCGTGGCTGGAGCAGCCCGCAAAACCATGCCCAAAAGGCGAAATAAATCGCCATATAGAATTGGAGAACAAACCAACCGAGAACAGTGACAGTTGTGAGCCAGGAGAAAGCCGTCCAAAAAAATGTCAGTCCGGCAACATAACCCAGCAGAAGATTACGAAGCCAGCGGTGCCGCGACCTTGCTCCTGAAAACCAAATTGCGGCGATGAGCGGTGTGAGAGCAATCCAGCACAGCCACGTAAAATTAAATGGCGCAAAACAGCCTGTGTAGAGAAGCCCGCTGCAGATCGCTGCCGGCCAGGGCCAAAACCGCAGCACTCTGGGTAGCGACTTCAGCTCCATTATTTGGCCAGGCGTGACTGCGCATCCTTCTGCAGCCAATCCCAAAGACGATCGAGTTTCTCTTTCACTTCCGTTTTGATTTGATTGAGTTCCGCTGAATTGAATTTTTCGGTTTCCGGTCGGCGCTGCGCGAAGAGATAATACTTGATTTTCGGTTCCGTCCCCGACGGGCGCACTGCGATGCGCGTTCCATCTTGTAATTCGAACATCAACATTTTTTCCTTTGGAATTCGATCGCCTTCCACATCCTTAATCTCGTCGGTCTCGAAGTTCCTAATGTTGGTGACTTTTGAGCCAAGCACTTCCTGGAACAGATCAGTGGCGTAAGATTTGATGAGACGCGCGATTTTTGTCGCGCCTTCCGCCCCCTCGAAAACGAGAGAACCGTTTTTCTCGGCGAAGTAGCCGAACTCGCAATAGATCTTATTCAGCAGGTCATCGATTGTCTTGCCGTGCACCTTTGCGTAGGCGGCTACTTCGCAAAACATGATCACGGCACCGTTGCCGTCTTTATCGCGCACAAAATCCGCGCCGCTATAGCCGTAACTTTCTTCGCCGCCGAACACGTAAAATGAAGAATGTTCCAGACGTAGCTTCCGTGTTTCGTCCTCGGAAAGATCGACATAATTTCGTCGCAGCTGTTCCGGAATTGCGAGTTCATAATTGCCGAGCTTCGCGCCAATGTACTTGAAGCCAGTCAACGTTTCGACGCAACGGAGACCGTAATGTGCAGCGATCGCTTTTTGCAGATCAGTAGTAACAAAGGTTTTGATGATGACTCCGCGGGCCGCGGTTTGTTTATTCAGCACGCCTTTTTCAAATAGCGTTCTGGTTCGGTACCAGGCAATCAACGACCCGATTTGATTCCCAGTAAGCAATTTCATTTTTCCATCGCTTGCACGAACTGCCGCGCCCATCCGGTCGCAATCTGGATCAGTCGCGACTACCACATCCGCGTCTTCCTTTTCCGCCAAATTGATTGCCATGGTTAACGCTTCGGCATTTTCCGGATTTGGCGATTTCACCGTCGGGAATCGTCCATCGAAATGGTCTTGTTCCGGCACCACATTGAAATTGAAACCCAGCCGTTTGAGCATCGGTTTGATGATCACGCTGCCGGTTCCATGCAGAGGGGTATAGATAATCTTCAGCGATTTCGCCTCGTGAATGACAGTTGGATCAAGAACGAGCGTTTCGAGCCGGCGCATATACGCTTCATCGATGTCCGTGCCAACGATTTCTACCTTGCCTTGTTGGTCTTTCGGTAGGGGCTCGTACGCTTCTGAGGTGATCGCGTTTACTTTTGCGATGATTCCGCTCGCGTGCGGCTCAATCACCTGTGCTCCATCGCTGGAGTAGACTTTGTAGCCGTTATCGTACGGGGGATTGTGACTCGCAGTGATCATCACACCCGCGCTTGCCTTGAGATGACGGACGGCAAACGAAAGTTCCGGCACGGACCGTGGCCCTTCGAACACAAATGCGTCGCAACCGTTCTCGGATGCAACTTTCGCAGCAAGCTCAGCGAACTCCTTCGAGAAAAATCGAGGGTCACGCGCAATCACAAGTTTTGGCTTCGTTGAAATTTTTGAGCGCCGGTTCCAATCGTGCAGATAGGCAACCAGTCCCTGCGTCGAGCGACTGACGTTGAAGAAATTCATCGCGTTCGTGCCGACGCACGGGAATTCTGGTCGCTCTGTAGCCACGGCGCTGTGCGCCGTGTCGCCGCGCTCTGCTTTCGTAACAATTTTTCCGATGGTGCGCCCGCGCAGTCCGCCTGTTCCAAATGCGAGCGTCTGGTAGAAGCGATCGTTTAATTCGGACCATTCAGCGGCATCAACCAGTTCGCTGACAGCGCGCAAATAAAGATCAGACGGCGCGCCGTCCAGCAACGCATGAATGTTTTTCGCTGCCGATTCCATTAATTCTCCGTGGGCAACTGCGTGCGAGATTTTCGAATCAAGTTGTTCAGAATGGCCAGACATCGCAGCGAACTGTTCCGCTATCTGCGGTTGTAGAGCAAGCGGTTCAATGGCACGCCGTAGCCTCGGCGAAGGCGGCCGTTTGCTGGGGCACCGGAACAACCGAAGAGGTCGCCCTACAAACTATTGGATTGCGGAATGTGATTTCTCCGTAACCGATCGATATACCAACGTCGCCGCGGCAATATCTTCCACCGCCATGCCTAACGACTTAAAGATCGTGGTTTCGTCTGCATGAGACAGAATCTTGCCAGTAAGCGCTTTGCCGAGTTCTGTGTAGATCTTCGCTCGGGAAAGAATCAGGTCGCCTGACTCTTTCAACGCGCCTTCACGCGAATCGACAAACACAGTGTTTGCCATCGCTTCGTCATCCAGTTCGCGCCAGTCGGGGCGGCATGCACCGATTGCGTTAACGTGGCAACCGGGCTTTAGCCACGATCCCTTTAAGACTGGTGTTTTAGAGTTTGTCACTGTGACCACAACGTCCGCGCCGCGCACGGCTTCTTCAGCAGAGACCGCTGTTCCACCAATTTCTTCGGCCAATTGCCTTGCGTGTGCTTTCGTCGGACTCCACACACGAACTTCTTCGAATCGCCTAACAAGTCGCAACGCTTCCACGTGACTACGCGCTTGCACACCACTTCCGAGGATTGCCAGAATTTTCGAATCAGGCACTGCGAGAAGTTTCGTCGCAGCTGCTGAGACTGCTGCAGTGCGCATCTCTGTAATCAACCTTCCGTCCATGATTGCGAGCGGTCTGCCGGTCCGCGGATCAACAAGAAAAATTGTTGCCATGTGCGTTGGGATTCCGTGCTCGGCGTTGGATGGATAGAATGTCACCGCCTTTAAGCCGAGTCCCTCGGGAGTTAAGGCCGGCATCAGACCAAGGAATCCGCCGGGAGGATCGACGTTAATTACTGAGCGCACTGGCTGAGTCACTTTGCCCTCGGAAAAATCGATCAGCGCTTTTTCCATCGCGGGAATCAAATCGGCCATCCGCAGATGTTCGCGGACTTGTTCTTCGTTGAGAAAAAGCGGCTGTTTGCTGCTCATGATTTTAACCACGGATTACACGGATAACACGGATGCAAAACAAGAATTCTATTATTCTTCGTGCCCGCGTTTCATTATTCGTGCTATCCGTGTAAGCCGTAGTTCCTTACGCTATCGCGATGGACACGCCTGAAGAATTGCAAACACGCTGCGTGGTCGTGGGTGGCGGGCCGGCGGGGATGATGGCGGGTTATTTGCTTGCACGCGCTGGCGTGCAGGTGGTCGTTCTGGAAAAGCACGCCGATTTCAACCGGGATTTTCGAGGCGACACGATTCATCCTTCAACATTGGAACTGATGCATGAGCTGGGATTGCTCGATGAATTCCTGAAACAACCGCATCAGGAAGCGCGAGAATTGCGCGCTGTGGTCAATGGTCGAACTGTGCCGGTAGCCGACTTCACGAAGCTTCCTACGCGCTGCAAATTCATAGCGTTCATGCCGCAGTGGGACTTCCTAAACTTTCTATCGAACCACGCGAAGCGTTTTCCAACTTTCCAATTGCGCATGGAAACGGAAGTCGTGGATTTGTTGATGGAGGGTTCGCGTGTGATCGGCGTGCGCGCAAAGACGCCGCAGGGCGAATTGGAGGTGCATGCGGACCTTGTCATTGGCGCGGACGGACGACATTCGACTGCTCAAACCCGCGCCGGTCTTGAGCAGTTGCAGTTCGGCGTGCCGATTGACGCTCTTTGGATGAGAATTCCTAAGAAACAGGGAGATCCGAAACAAACGTTCGGCTTTTTTCAACACGGAAAGCTACTCGTGTTACTCGACCGCGATGATTATTGGCAGTGCGGCTTTGTCATCCCCAAGGGACAGTTCGAAGAGATCAAAACCCGTGGGCTGAAGCAATTTCAAGATGACATTGTCAGCTTCGCCGGTTTTTTACGCGATCGCGTGACGGAATTGGACGACTGGTCGAAGATCAAACTGCTCACGGTGCAGGTGAATCGCCTGCGCGATTGGTGCTGCGAAGGATTGCTTTGCATCGGCGATTCTGCGCACGCAATGTCACCCGCGGGCGGTGTAGGAATCAATCTCGCGATTCAGGACGCAGTCGCGACTGCGAATTTGCTCGCGGAAAAGCTCCGGAGTGGTCCGGTTGGCGTGAGCGATTTGCGAAAAGTGCAGGCGCGCCGCGAATGGCCAACCCGGCTGATCCAGGGAATGCAGATCTTTATTCATCGTCGAGTCGTCACCGGTCGAACCTCTGATGAGAGAAAGAGTTCGCTCCCATTCGTATTCCGTTTGTTGAAATGGTTTCCAATTCTGCGACAAATTCCCGCCCGTTTCATCGGCATGGGCCCTCGCCCGGAGCATTTCCACAGCCCAACCGCAGCCTAAGAGGCCGCTGTTGTTTCAAAATTCTGGAATCCAATTCGAGCGCATGGCACGTCTGATGTGAAGAACGAATGAATCAGAACCGCGCGATGGCACTCGAAACAGAAACTCCATTTCCTTCGACCAATCCATTTGCCTCGCGAGCGCTAAGCGCGTTCGAGCTGCTTTTCGGCGCATTTATCGTGATCGGTCACAACGTTTTTCACATTGTTCCCAATGAAGTCATTGTTTTGTTTGTGGTCGGCTTGGCGTCGATCTGGCTGCGAGATGGCCGGTGGTCTTCAATGGGATTCAAGCGACCCGTATCGTGGCGGCGCATTTTTCTAATCGCGGTGGCGGCGGCTGGCTTGCGAATCCTCCTTGGACAATTCGTCATCGAACCGGTTACTGGATTTTTCTGGCCGCCGCCGACTGCGCCCGCGTTGGCAAATGAAATCACCGGCAAGGCGAAAATTGCGCTGTTTGCTCTGTTATTAGTCTGGACGTTTGCCGCGTTCGGCGAAGAAATCGCGTATCGAGGATACCTCCTTACGCGCGCAGCCGACATTGGAAGGAGATCGACGATAGCTTACTGGCTTGGAATTGTGTTTGTCTCGATTTTGTTTGGTTACGGGCATTATTACAAAGGCCCGTCGGGGATCGTTGATTCTGGAATTGCAGGACTAATTTTGGGAACGGCTTACATGCTCGCAGGCCGCAACCTTTGGGCCTGCATTTTGACTCACGGATTTATTGACACATTTGCGGTCATCGACGCCTTTTTCGGATGGTCAAAGTAGATATGACTCTCGATCTTCCGACTATTCTTTCAGCCCACGAGCGGATTCAACCACATATTCATCGGACGCTTGTGCTGACGAGCTCGCGACTGGATGAGGCCAGTGGAGCCTCGCTCTTCTTTAAGTGCGAAAATTTTCAGAAGATTGGCGCGTTCAAAGCGCGTGGCGCCACAAACGCCGTTTTTTCGCTCGACGATGCGACAGCCCGGCGCGGTGTGGCGACGCATTCGTCGGGAAACCATGGAGCTGCGGTGGCGCGAGCGGCGAAGCTTCGGGGTATTCCCGCGCACATCGTGATGCCGTCGAACTCGGCGAAGGTGAAGATTCGCGCAGTGGAAAGCTATGGAGCGCGCGTTGTGTTTTGCGAGCCCACCGAAGAGGCACGCGAGAGCGCATGCGCGGATGTGATCGCGAAGACAGGCGCAACACTGATTCACTCTTTCGAAAATCCAGACGTAATCGCGGGGCAGGGGACGGCGGTGGTGGAATTGCTGGAAGATGTTCCCAATCTCGATCTCGTGATTTGTCCGATCGGCGGCGGAGGATTGCTCTCCGGGACAGCTGTCGCTGCAAAATCGATGCGACCAGACATCAGAGTGATTGCGGCTGAACCGGAAAATGCAGACGATGCAGCGCAATCATTTCGCGCGGGACGAGTGATTCAAACCGAAAAGAAATTCACAATTGCGGACGGACTGCGGACAAATGTTGGCGAGCCAAACTTTGCGATCATCAAGCGGCACGTGGACGATATTGTGACTGTAAAAGAGAAGACAATTATCTCGGCCATGCGCACGATCTGGGAGACGATGAAAATCATTGTCGAGCCATCAGCAGCTGTTCCGTTTGCCGCGATTCAGGAAGGCCAGCCTTCGCGGGGCTCCGGCTCGGCGAGCGAGATTGACATCGCTGGCAAGCGCGTCGGCATTATTCTCACCGGAGGAAATGTCGATCTGGACGCGTTGCCGTGGCTGCAGGCGGATCGATGATCCAGGCGATCCGGCGTCAGCGATGCCGGCTACAGCAATACCAATCTTGATGCGTTGCCGTGGAATCTGTAGTGATCCGACTCAGGCGGATGTCGGCTGAGCATGAGTAAGAGAATCGATACGTGAATTGTGGAAACTTATCTCTTGTTTTTTATCGCCAGTATCGTTGGCGGAGTGATTAACGCGTTAGCTGGTGGCGGAGGATTGATCACGTTCCCGCTGTTAATGCTGGTTGTCGGGCCGGTGACGGCCGATGCCACAAGCGCGATCGCCCTATTCCCCGCATATCCTGCGGCAGTCTGGCGTACCCGAAATCTTTTAACGGGAGTTTGGGGTAGCGGATGGTTATGGCTCCTTCTGATCCCCAGCGTGCTTGGTGGATTGATTGGAGCGCTGCTTCTGAGTAACACAGGGAATCGCAACTTCGTGGAGTTCGTGCCGTGGCTGGTGTTACTGGCCACTATTATCGTTGCGTTACGCCCAATCCTGGTGAGAGGAAGAGAAAGCGGAAGCGTGCGACCGGACCTTGCTCCGATGTTATGGCCAGTCGCAATGGCGGGCATTTTCCTGGTGGCACTTTATGGCGGGTATTTTGGAGCGGGCATCGGTATCCTGATGATCGGCGCTTTGACTTTCATTTCGCCCGGCGAGATTCGCCATGTCGTTGCGCTAAAGAATTTTTTGAATGGCTGGATGCGAGGAGTCGCGGTGCTTGTGCTCGTGCTTGGAGGTAACGTGAACTGGAAGTACGGCGCGCCGATGGCCATAGGCGGTTTGGTTGGTGGCTACATCGGGGGGATGGTGTCGCATCGCGCAAACCGCACTGTTATTCGCTCGATCGTCATCGGGATCGGGCTTGCGGTGTCAGGGCATTACTTCTGGAAGTTGTACGCCCAGCCTATCATGCACATAGGCGGCGAGTAGGTGGAAATTCAGAACCCAGAGGGCAGTCTGCACTCGCTGCGATTCCATTCCAAAATTTCCAAAAGGCGGGGAACCGGCGGCGCGGGCAAAACCGAAACCTATATTCGTAAAAGGGAGTTTAATCGCGTATGAAAAAGCTAACTGTAACTACAGCAGCATTCATTCTACTGTTTGGCACTGTTGCTTCTCGCGGAGCGAACCTGGACCGAATCTCGGCTGCGACCGGAGTTTCCGTCCAAACGCTGCAGGCCGAGAGAGCTTCGACAGGACTAGGCTGGGGTGGGTTGGAGAAGGCCCATTTGCTCGCAAACGCATCGGGCAGAAGCTTCGATGACATCGTAGCGCAACATAAGAGTGGCGAAGGCTGGGGAAAAATTGCGCACGATAACGGGCTGAACCTTGGCAAAGTCGTGAGCAACGCGCACCGTTCCAGCGTGGCGGCCTCGCATGCGCAGAACACGCAGACTGTCCACGGCAAGAGCAACGGTGTTCATGGGAGAAGCGCTACTAACATGGGCCGTGGCCACAGCAATAGAATGACTACAACACGAGGAGTCAGTCACGGATCGAGCTTTAGATCTGCCCATACGGGATTCCATGGGATGCGTGGAATGGGCGGTATGAGCCATGGCATGGGCGGCATGGGCCATGGCGGTCGTGGCCGGTAAGAATCGCTAAACCGAAAAACCTCCTGGATTACTTAAGGGTAATCTCGCGCATGGTTTTTGTGCCCAGAATTTCGCGGATGTCGAGCCGTTTTACAGCGGTCTCGCGACGTTTGTCCTCGGCGCCCATGACTTTTTCGACGATGGGATCCATCTTGTCGCGCAGATTATCGAATGCAGCCCAGTTCGGATATTCAACCAGGATCAGGATATTGAAATCCTGAGCACTGGAGGCTTCGCCATTCAGGATTTTGTAGTCGAGGATGATTTTTTGCTTTTTCTCCTCGTCATAGACAGGCTTCACGGTCTCGGTGATCTGTTTGAGGTATTCATCGGCCAGACCGGTCTTGGTTTTTATCATCGTTAGGGTCCACACCGGGCCTTCGTTATAAGGGGCGCTGCTGCCCTTCGTATTCGTAGCGTTTGTCTGTGCGAAGCAGGCGAAAACAACAGTTAGCGATGTAATGGCGATTGCGCAAATCTTAGTGGTCGTCATGCCGGCACATTGGTTCGGACATGCTAAAGGGGCGAGAAGAACTTGCCGAATATGTTTCACTTCCGCGGATGGCTCCATGCAGTGATTGCTCGCATGAAAGCGAAATCTTGGTGTCCGATTGCGACCACAGGGCGTCGGCTGACTGGTATGGATGGGAGCCGTCTTCCTATCTGCAGTAATTCAATTGTCGTCTAGATATCGGTGGTGGCCCAGAATTTGCGGAACGCGTTTGGCCAGCTCCGATCGACGACGCTTTGTCTGGCGGCTGTGCCCATGCGTTCTCGCAACGCAGCATCCGTAGCCAGCGAACGGATAGCTCGCGTGAAATCATCCACATCGCGGGATCGAGTGATCAAACCGTTCATTCTGTCCTCCACCAATTCCTTGGGTCCTCCAGAATCGGAAACAATTACCGGCACGCCGCAAGCCTGCGCTTCCAAAATGACGTTGCCAAATGTGTCGGTGGTGCTCGGGAACACAAAAATGTCGGCTGACGCATACGCGGTGGCTAATTCTTTCCCTCTGAGGTAGCCGGTAAAAACCGCCTCCGGCAGCGATTGCGCAAACGCCTCGGAGTAGGGGCCGTGACCAACGACAAAAAGCTGCACCGGAAGGCCCTCATCGCGTAATCGGCAGTAGGCATCTGCCAAAACATCGAGATCTTTCTCCCGCGATATCCGGCCAACGTAAAGCAGGCGAACCTGACCGTTAGTGGCGCCGAATTTTTCCCAAAAAGCGGCCTCACGTCGCGCCGGAGTGAACAGCTCGGTATCGAGACCGCGCGGAAGAATTTTAAGTTTTGCGGGATCAAAGCCGTGCTTGATCCAGCTTTGTCGATACTCTTCGGAATTAACGAAAACGGTGTCGAGCTGGCCATAGAACCAATGCATGTACCGCCACGCCATGCTTTCCAGAAAGCTGTCCTCGGTGAGAATCCGGACGTATTGCGGGAAATCCGTATGGTAAATGCCGCTCGTTTGCAGGTTGAGCATTTTGGCCGCGAGGAGCGCAGTCAGCCCGACCGGCCCGGGCGTGCTGATGATAATCTCGGTAAATTTTTCCCGCTGTATGTAATCGAGCATCTGTAGAATCGGCGGGAAACTTAATTTTTGAAGTTCGTACTCGGGTAATTCGAATTCGCCGATGGGCGGGAAGTTTTTGATTGGGATCTTGTACGTTTGTAGATTGCTGTGTGAAGTTACGACAGTTAGTTCGCTACCGGCTGCGACTCCAGCGGCGGTCATCTTGCGAATCGTATTAGCCACGCCGTTGACGTCGTCGAGGGTATCGGTGAACCAGGCGCGTTTGCGATTTTGCAATTCGATCGGTATTTCGCCCGTCAATTCCAAGAACATAGCCCGCAGCCATTTTCGGGAAGGCGCCTGACTGTGAAATCCGTAGATGTACGGCGTAAGAATGACCAGGATCGGCACGATCGCGCTCAGAGCTTGCATGCTCTCGACCATGTTGCCGCTGCCGATTTGCTGAACGAATTTTTGGAAAAACCGAAACGTGAGCTGCTCGGCCACCATGTTTGCCATGAGAAATGTGCGGCGCTCCGGCTCGTTGACTCCGTTTAATTGCGCGGCCAGTTTTGCCTTCACCTCAGGCTGCGCGAAATAACCTGAAAGTTCTTTCCATAGCGACACGTTTGCAGGCTTGACGAAGTCGAAAATTTTTCCCGACAAAACGCCCTGCACCATAAATTCCATTTTCTCTTTGAGAGTGAATTCAGTCGGGGCGCGGCCTTCCATGAACCGCGAAAACATTTTCTCCAGCAGCGCGGCGCCCGGTCCGAGCTTTTCAGTGAAACGATCCTGAATGAAACAGGCGACTGTGTTGTAGAAACCGTGCGAAAGGACCAGCGGCGTGCCACCGTGGCCTTGCGCGCTGCAGTCGCCGTTGCGGACGCGTTCGAGAAAATTTTCCGACGATTCCGCCGTTGGAGTTTCCGTAAAAGCCGAAGCAGCGAACTGCCCGCCGTGATCGTCGGAACCACCAACAAGAATCTTCTTCCAGGGCTCCGCGTGCGTGGGCGCCAGATTATGGCGATTTGCAAGCGTCTCGATCTTTTCCGGCGTTAATTGTTTGAACAGTGTCTGGGCCAGATCGCTTAGAAGCGCATCGCGCAAACCGTTGATGCCCTCGAAATGCTTGAACAGAAGAATGAGCAACTCAAGATGCCGCGAATCGAGTTTGCCGTTAATGCTGTAAAGGGGATGCGCAACCGCATGCGCGAGCTGCGCAGCCTGCAGGTAGCCTTGTAGCTCAAAAATATTTTCGCGTATCGCATCGATCTCGCCATGCTGTTTCTCTGAAATTCCCCAAACAAGAATATGCACCTTGCACGGATCGTTGGGGAAATAGGTGGTGACTTGTTCGCTGATAAAGGTGTGAGGCCGATCACTGATTTGCAGGCAACCCTCGATCGCATCGTGGTCGGTAATGGTGACGTAGTCCATTCCCCGCTCCAGCAATTTTTCATATAGTTGCTTCGGGTCGGAATAGCTATCGGGGAAATCGAAACGGCGAAAGAGCCACTCTTCCGAGCGCGCGCTGTAGCGCGAATGAATATGAAGATCGCACCTGCTCACATCTACATTCCCCGCCTTAATCTTTGTTGGGCGATCCAGTCTTGGTAGGTCGTGGCTGTCCGCGACCCAATCGCCCTCTCGATCATACCCGTGATCTGCCGCCAAATCGTCGGATGCGAATAATCGGGTGGATGAATGCTAATACGCAAGAGTGGCCTTCCCTCTAGATATCGAAAGAGCGTGGCATTACAGATTCGGCTAATCCCGCGGCGCCAGTTCCTTCGAACGCTGTAAACAATCGATCGCGCGGCGAACTCATCGCCTGCCCGGAGATCGCACACTTTGTGTAAGTGGGTGGTGTATTCGATCCCCGCATCGCGCGCGGCGCGCTCAGCTTCCCTGCTGAGCAGCCATGCCGGAGCCACAAAACCTCGCGATTTAAGACCGGACGCACGAAATTCGTCTCGCGCCCTCGTAATGCGAGATAAGGCTTCGTCGTAGCCTAAGTCGTAGAACTCGCCTTCCCGTTCCGTGTAGAATCTTGTCAGGAACTTGTCGTGCAAACTTTCTTTCGCGTGCCGAGGGCGTTCGTGAAAATACCCGTGGATAACGATTTCATGACCGTCCGCTTCCAAGCCCCGTAGCCAGGACACAAATTGTTGGTTTCTCGTGAACAGCCCCTGATGATGATAATCCGGGACGGCGAGGAGAGAACAAACGCTTACCCCGCGCCGAGCCAGTTCTGAAATGATTGTGTTCGCAATCTGCTGATTGGAGGGAGCGACGTCGTGCAGAGAGACGACCATAAAATCTCGTGCGGCAGCGCCACTTGCGACAAGGGGGAGGAATTCCGTTGCCGCAATTGTACTCATTCGGGAATTTTCGGTCTCGATACAGCTTTGAACAAGGCAAAATCAATGACATGATTCGCTACATCGTTACAAAGAAGCCTAGTTGATGGCTTTCAGCGATTTAACGAGTCAACGATTTAACCTGGCGTAGCCATTTTCACAATCTCGCGAAATTCCGATTCCGCCAACGGCATAACTGACAGACGCGACTGGCGGACCAGCGCGATTCCTTTCAGCCGGGAATGGCTTTTAACTTCGCGAAGCGTAACCGGCCGGCGCAGTGGTTTGACAGGAGCCAGATCGACAGTGGACCAATCGCCTTCCTTTGCAGTCGAATCTCGATAGGCGGTCCGAATTACTTTCGCGATTCCCACAACAGCTTTGTCCTCACCGCTATGATAGAAAAGGACTTCATCGCCCTTCTCCATTCTGCGAAGGTTGTTTCGAGCGGTGTAATTGCGTACACCAGCCCAACTGGTTTGGCCTTCGGCGACAAAGTCTGACCACGAATAGGACGATGGTTCCTGTTTCACGAGCCAGAAATTTTTCATGCGGATAAGGTAGCACAGGCTTGTCATCCCGAGCGAAGCGAGGGACCTCACATTGGCTCATTTGATCACACAAATACCCTTGCGCGACGCTGGAAAGTTGTAAGGTCCTTCGCCGTCTTCGCGGCTCAGGATGACTAGAAAAGCGCGCGCGAGCACGATCTGCGTTGACGCGGGTGAATTACGCTCCTCACAATATGACTACGCTAAGCTGCGCATTCGACAATCACAGATGCTTGTTTCACAATCGAAATCATGCGCCGGCTGCCATTCATCACGTTTGAAGGATCAGAGGGTAGTGGAAAATCGACGCAGGTGCGGAGATTGGCCGCGCGCCTGAAGCGTTCCGGTGTGCCATATCTCGTGACCCGCGAACCCGGCGGCACGCCGATCGGCGAAACTATTCGTGAGCTTCTGCAATTTGCTTCGCACAATTCCGGTATGACCCCGCAAACCGAGCTGCTTCTCTTTGAGGCCAGTCGCAGCCAGCTCGTGCGCGAGATCATCAAGCCGGCGCTTGAACGTGGCATGTGCGTGATCGCGGATCGTTTCTTTGATTCCACCACTGCTTATCAAGGAGCGGCACGGAAATTAGATCGTAAGATGGTCGAGGGTTTGAATGCGTTTGCGGTCGGCGATTGCATTCCGGACGTTACTTTTGTTCTCGATATCGATGCGGCCAGCGCGAAGTCGCGAATGCAGGAACCGCGTCGACAAGATCGGATGGAGCAGGAGCCCGAGGAGTTCTACCGGCGCGTTCGCCAGGCATATCGCGACCTTGCCACGCGTGAGTCAAATCGCGTTGTCTTAATCAATGGCGCGCGTGACGCCGATGAGATCGAGAATGAGATCTGGAAGATGCTTTGCTCGCGTTTCCCGGCGCTCGCCACAAATCCGCAATCCGCAAAAACCGCCAGTCAGGCTTCGGACCGAGATCCGCACTGCTAACATGCCTTTCTCCCGAACAACAGCGCTTGAATATTTGCGTCGCGCCAACGAACAGAATCGATTGGCACATGCCTATTTGATTTCGGGGCCGCCGGGCAGCGGGAAACAGCAACTTGCCGCGGACCTGGCCAGTCTTGCGAATGGCACACCTGCCGGTGACGTATTTTCAGCCAAGGCCCGTGAAATTTTCGTTGCCCGGCCGGAATCGAAATCGCGGCGTATTGTTATTGAGCAGATTCGCGAGCTCGAGCATGCCTTGCAAATGCGCGCACGTAATGGCCGGCGCAAAGTGGCGATTATTTCCGATGCCGATCGGCTACAACCTCAGGCCGCAAACGCGTTTCTCAAAACATTGGAAGAACCGCCCAGGGATTCTTTGCTGCTCTTGCTGAGTGCTTTGCCGGAAGCCCTGCCGGAGACAATTCTTTCGCGGTGCATTGCGATTCCCCTTGTACGAGAAGGCCAGCCGCCGACGAGCGACGAAGAAAAGAAGCTCGTGAAATTACTGCGACAGGTGCCCCATGAACAAAGCTGGACCATTCAGTTTGCCTATCGCCTGGCTCAGGAATTTCAGCGTTTGCTCCGCTCGGTTCGTGAAGAAGTTAAGCGCGACATAGACGAGGCATTGAAGCAGGAACAAACGCGTTACAAAGATGCGACCGATGGAGCGTGGCTGGAAGACCGGGAACAATACTACAAAGCCCGCGCCGAAAGTCTTTACCTGCAAAGGCGGGCTGGATTGATCGAGACATTATTCGCGTGGTGGTCTGATGTTCTACGGTCCAGGAATGGTGTAGCGCAACGTAGTTTGCCTCGTGCAGGAGAAGAGACCGCCGCACTGGCAAGCCGATTCAGCACAGCTGAAATCCTGAAACGCATCCGGTGTCTCGAAGAATTGCGGGATCATTTAGATCGCAATATTCACGAAGCACTAGCGATCGAAGTCGCTTTCCTGACAGTCTTTACGGCGACTAACAAGGAGTGACGGCTATACGCAAGGTGAGGAAAGGCGGGCCTGCCGCGCCGTGGCTTCGGCGAACGCGGGTTGACAAAAAGCCGTCCAATCTTATCCAGTATGCTCGTATGCGATATATCTCCCGATTACTCTTGCTGTGTGCTGGCGGTTCACTCCTGCTGCTGACTGGTTGTCAAACAGGGCATGTGGCCAGCGGGTCCTATCACGTAACGGCATATCGCCCGCATGATCCATCCAAGGTTAAAGTGAAACTCTCCACCTCGACGCAAAACCTTTTTGTGATGGAAGGAGACCGGATGTTAATGGCTGTTCAGGCTAACGTGGGCAGGCCTGGTGCTTCAACCCCGCATGGTCACTTCACGATTTACAGCAAACAAAAAGAGCGCCGCCGGCAGAGCGAGCCGGACCGAGGTTATCCGATGGCTTACTGGTGTGAGTTCGCTCCGGCGTATGGATTTCACGAAGGGTTTGTCTGGGCCGTGCCGCATACCCATGGCTGCGTTCGTCTCCATCGCGAAGCGGCTGCTCGACTCTTCGCCTTGACGCGGATCGGCACGCCGGTGGAAATCGCAAGCTCGCTTCCCGAGGACAAGGAATATGGGAAACTAGTTCGCCGGCTCGATCAAAGCCGCGACCCGGATCCGCCGCGGTCGCAAATGATGTCCGCCAGCTGGTTTAACGATCCTCCAGGTCCGCTGCTGGTCGACCAGTGATCGTCTGCAGTTGAAATTTTGGCCGATGGCCGGCCATTGGAAAACGGCCGGTTAAGGTTACGTTGACCAAAGCCATGAGCACCAATCTGATTTCCAGCGGCACAACTGCGCGGGAGAAGGTGAACCTCCGTACGCCCGACGTAATGGCTGTTGTGCAGCAACAGGTTGAGTCACATTACCGGAGCGATATTGTCGAGAAGGTGCGCCGCGCGGGTGGGACCATTTCCGTGGGCGACACTACGGTGCGCCTGGCGAAACAGTTTGGTTTTTGCTACGGTGTCGAGCGCGCGATCGATCTCGCGTATGCGGCTCGCAAAGTCTTCGAAGATCGCCGGCTTTTTATTGTCGGCGAAATCATTCATAACCCCGAGGTCAATCATCAAATCGCGTCGTTAGGCATAAAGAACCTGACCGGTAAAAATAAGGAGGCAGACATTTCCGATCTCGGCCCCGAAGACGTGGTTATCGTCCCTGCGTTCGGCACCGAATTATCGATCCAGCAACAGATCAAGGATCGCGGTTGCCAGATTGTCGATACCACGTGCGGAGACGTGATGAGCGTCTGGAAACGGGTGCGCAAATACGCGAGCGAGTCTGCCACTTCCATCATTCACGGCAAAGCCGAACACGAAGAAACCAAGGCGACCAGCTCGCGCGCGCTTGGCGATGGAAGCGGACATTATGTCGTCGTTCTAACGCTCGAAGATACCGATTACGTTTGCGACTATATCAGACACGGTGGCGACAAGCACGCGTTCCTGGACAAGTTCAATGGCGCACATTCGCCCGGGTTCGATCCGGACGTGCATCTGCAAACCGTCGGTGTAGCAAATCAAACCACCATGCTACGCGGGGAGACGGAAGAAGTGCAGCGTCGCGTTCGGCGGGCCATTGTCGATCGAGATGGGCTCGAGCTTGCAGAGAAAAATTTTCGATTTTTCGACACAATCTGCGGCGCAACCCAGGAGCGACAGGATGCGTTGCGCGAATTGCTGGATGTGCCAATGGATCTGCTGCTGGTTGTGGGCGGCTATAATAGTTCGAACACATCCCATCTCGCGGAGATGGGCGAGGAAAAATTGCCCACATACTTCGTGCTCAACGCTTCGCGGCTGGTTTCGGCCACGGAGATCAAGCATTACAACTTGCACGAAAAACGCGAGGTCGTTTCTCATTTTTGGTTGCCGAACGGACCCGCTGTGATCGGCATCACTGCCGGCGCGTCGTGTCCGAACAATTTGATCGAAGAGACATTGATTCGCCTTTTTGAATTGCGCGGCATCTCGCGCCAGGAACTCGAGTTGGCCGCGTAAGGCTGATCATGGGCTCACTGCCCTTAGTAACATCGCGACTTTAGCGCGGTGTAACCGCTCCGGCCGAGAACAAAACTGTTTAAACGGTTTGCCTGCCTTGCCTGAGGGCAGTCACCTCACTGAACTGAGGTGTCAATAAGAGTAATGAAAATCCATTAGTGGCAGGTCCACGCGCGCGGACTTCTCGATATGCGAAATAATTGCGTATGGCACGCGCAATCTGGAAAGGTAGCATCAGCTTCGGCCTGGTTAACATTCCCATTGCTCTGTATCCGGCCACGCGACGTGAAGAACTCAAGTTTCGCTTACTACGCAAAAGCGATTTGAGTCCGGTAAATTACAAGCGTGTTGCCCAAAAAGACGGCAAGGAAGTTTCATGGGACCAGATCGTCAAAGGTTACGAGTACGAGAAGGGCAAATACGTCGTGCTGAAGGATGAAGATTTTGAGCGCGTCGATCTGGAAGCCACACAGACGGTCGATATCCAGGACTTCGTGGATCAGGAGGAGATCGATCCAATGTTTTTCTATAAGCCGTACTATTTGGAACCTCAAAAAGGAGGCGACAAAGCTTATGCGCTCCTGCGCGATGCGCTAAAGGACAGCGGCAAGGTTGGTATCGCCAAGGTGGTCATCAAAACGCGCCAATATCTGGCTGGGGTAAAACCGGAAGATGGCGCGCTCGTTCTCGAGTTAATGCATTTCGCCGATGAACTAGCAGACCCTGAAAAATTGCATGTCCCGAAAAAGACTGAGGTCGGTAAACGCGAGAGGAACATGGCCAAGTCCCTTATCGATAGCATGAGCTCAAAGTGGAACCCCGAAAAATACAAGGACGACTATCGCGAAGCGCTCATGGAAGTGATCGAAGAAAAAGTGGAAGCCGGTGGGAAAGAAATTGAAGAAAAACCGAAGAAAGCTCCCAAGCCGACGAAGGTAATCGATTTGGTTTCGGTGTTACAGAAGAGCTTGGACCAAACCGGCGCGAAGAAGAAAGCGACGGCCAAATCGCGCAGGAAACAGAAGCAACCTGCAAAGAAAGCAGCGTGATGTAGCCACCGGCCTATGGCCGGTTCTCATTTACGCAAACCCTAGGCAAACGGCCCAAAGGGGCGTGGCTACAGGATCGCCTGCAAGCTTGACAGACGAGATCGATATCGTTCAGCCTGAACGGCCATGAACTCTCTTAATCGATTTGCGGATTCGTTTTATTGCATCATGCGTTTGGTCGTAGGTCTGATGTTTGCCTGTCATGGGCTCGACAAGATATTCGGCACGTTCACCCCGAAAGGCGAAGCGCTTCCGACCTTGATGGTGGTCGGCGGCTGGGTGGAAATCGTTTGCGGATTTCTCGTTGCGTTTGGTCTGCTGACGCGACTCGCCGCGTTCGTCGCCTCCGGTGAAATGGCGGCGGCGTTTTTCATGATGCATGCGCCGAAGGGTCTGATTCCTTACGTGAACAAGGGCGAGCTGGCGGTTGTTTACTGTTTCGTGTTTTTCTACATCTTTCTGCGTGGTTCAGGCAGTTGGAGCATCGATGCGATGATGGGAAAAGGAAAAGCCTCGGCGACGACGACCCCTTAGCCGCTTCCGAACACCGGCATCCATTTTACCCCGATGAATTGGTTTAATCGTTATCCCGATCTGGGTTACTGGCTGTTGCGATTGATCGGAGGACTCATGTTTGCTTGCCACGGGGGGCAATCGCTTTGCGCACAGGAGTACAAAGATTTCGGCAAGGACCGTCTGAACAATTCGCCACGCCACGGCGAATGGGTCGATATCAAGTCAGGCGACCGTACGATTAAAGCCTTCGTCGTTTATCCCGAGCGTAAAGACAAAGCCCCTGCCGTGCTGGTCATTCAGGAAATTTTTGGCCTGACTGATTGGCTGCGCAGCATGTGC
>Ga0193735_1000124_pt1 | contig 24407 bp, 17 predicted proteins | sample U1m2metaG_FD_145080 | JGI IMG/M metagenome (GOLD analysis project Ga0193735, IMG submission 145080) | Soil microbial communities from a riparian zone of the East river system, Colorado, United States - U1m2 | ecosystem: Environmental > Terrestrial > Soil > Riparian zone | place: USA: East River... | reverse complement strand
ACGAGCTCCCGGTCTTCGGGGTGAATCGCATCCATCCACTTGTCGCCCAGTGTCTGCCTCTCCGAGCGACCGGTGTAGTTGTACCAGTATGGATTGGCGTAGGTGATGGATCCATCGGGGCCGCCGAACCAGACGATCTGGGGCGATAGGTCCAGCAGGTTCTCGAATCTGGTCCTGGTCGTCGCAGTCCAGCGCTCAAACCGCGTGGCGGCGAGGGCGATGATGAGTAGCGCAACGCTGGTGATGGCGACGATCAATCCAAGCTCGTGGGTGCCGAGGACCAGGTCATTCGTCGGTCTCCAGGCAGTAGAGCCGCCAGCAAAATGTTGAGCAGCCATTCCGGTGTAGTGCATTCCGGCGACCGCGGAGCCCAGGAGCAGCGACGCTCCGGCTTTCTTGAGCCACGCCCGTTTTTTCGAGCTGGTCTCGATCAGGTTGCGCGTGAGGGCGAGCGCGGCGAAGGAGACGATGATCGCAACGGCGACCGATGCGCCCACGAGCAGAGGATCGTATGAGATGTGGGCACTCGTGCGCATCCCCGCCATGCCCGTGTAGTGCATGCTCGCCATCGCGAGTCCCATGAAGATGCTGGCGAGAGCGAGCAGCCATGAGTTGACCGTCGGGCGATTGAAGATGATGAACGCGATGGCGCACCCACCAACGGCCGCAACGATCGAGACGAAGATGAGCAGGGCGTCGTACCAGACGAGCACCGGCAGGCGCAGCGCGAGCATTCCGACGAAGTGCATGCTCCAAATGCCCACACCCAACGCCAGCGCTCCGCCGGTGCTCCAGAGAATGCGGCGTCGGACACCGCTGACACGAACGTGTTGGGCGAGCTCGATGGCGACGTAGGCGCCGATGGTGGCGACAACGACCGATAGAATGACGAGGGCGAAGTCGTAAGACTTTTCGATCATGCTCGACGAATGGATCGCAAAAAAGATGAGTTTGCCGTCAAAAACGCTCTCCCGTCTCTCGTGGGGATTTCTATTGAGAGGGCAAGATACAAGCCCAGCGTTGGCTTTTTCTGCCAGATCGAAGTGATTGGATTCGACGTCGTCAGTTTTCTCCCGCGGATCGTAAGTGATTGGCTTCGTTGCGTTTAAGTCTGTAATTTTCCCGCACGGTAGAGTCGGTGTCCTGACGAGCGCACGAGTTCTCGGAGAAACATCTATGAAGACGCGAGAGTGGCTGTTTGATCTGTTCTTCTGCGCTTCGATGCTCTTGGGCTTAGCCACCGATTCAGCTGCGCAGGGCAGACCTCGCGCGCGCGACCTCGGCGTTCCATTCGATGGGACACCCGGAGCCTTCAACGCGATAACAGATGTCGCCGGAGTCGAAGTCGGTCAGGTCACACTAATTTCGGGCGAAGGGAAGGTCGTGGTAGGCAAAGGCCCGGTGCGCACTGGAGTCACGACGATCTTGCCGCGCGGCCGAGCGTCCACTGATCCTGTATTCGCCGGCTGGTTTGCGCTCAACGGAAACGGCGAGATGACTGGAACGACCTGGGTGGAGGAATCCGGTTTTCTCGAGGGACCGGTGAGCATCACCAACACGCACAGCGTTGGAGTCGTGCGCGATGCCGTGGTCGATTGGATGATTCGCCGTCCGAGCGCGCAGCCGTGGGCGCTTCCTGTCGTGGCCGAGACCTACGATGGTCTTCTGAACGACGTGAATGGTTTTCATGTGAAGGCCGAGCACACGATCAAAGCGCTGGACGGAGCTGTGAGTGGACCGGTGGCAGAAGGCGCGGTTGGCGGCGGCACTGGTATGGTGTGCTTCGGATTCAAGGGGGGAATCGGAACATCGTCGCGGAAACTCAGCGCGCAGAGCGGCGGCTACACGGTCGGTGTGCTGGTGCAGTGCAACGCGGGACGGAGAAGCGAGCTCAGACTGGCGGGTGTGCCGGTTGGACGTGAGATAACCGATTTGACTGCGTGCCAATCGATGCCGGGAACGGCGACGGGGTTTGCGCGCAACATGCGGCCGTGCGACGCGAGCGCGAGAGCGCCGAGTGACGAGCGGTGGGAAGGAGCGGGCTCGATCATCGTCGTCGTCGCGACTGACGCTCCGCTGTTGGCGCATCAGCTGCGGCGTCTTGCCGTGCGAGCTGCGCTCGGCGTTGGGGTGGCGGGAGGAAAGGGCGAGAACTCGTCGGGCGATCTGATGATCGCTTTTTCAACCGCCAATCCGCACGCGGCGCAGGATTCGGGGCGTGTGCATCTGGAGATGATCCCGAATGACCTGATCAATCCGCTCTTCTATGCAACGGTTCAGGCCACCGAGGAAGCGATAGCCAACGCGATGGTCGCGGCGCAGACGATGACGGGAGCCAACGGCGTGCGTGTGTACGGGATTCCGCACGAGAGGCTACGAGCGGTGTTGAGGAAGTACGGGCGCCTCAACAACTGAGCGCGACTTCTGATCTGGATCTCGCTGCGAAGGCACCTCGAATACCGAAGCAGGGAGCTATAAGCGTTGCAGCCAGGAGCTACTTAGCTCGTCTGGTGGCGTTCGAGGTGTGGGATTCCGGTTTGGTGCGGGCTTGCGCCGATATATCGTCAGATATAGCTTCTCAGCGCAAAGATATATCGCCAGTACTATCGCGGGCGCCACCTGACGCCTTACTGGCTCGATAAGGTCCAATTTGAGGGGGATTACTACGATGCATGGGGGAAACTGCGGACCACGGTTCGTCTGGGCGTTCGGGATGCGGCCGGAGAACTTTGGGTTCGACCCTGGCTCCTTTTGGGCGGGGCGGGGCAAGTCACGGGGTGGTCCGTTTGGCGGCGGACGGATGTTCGACCAAGGGCACCTCAAGTTCGTGATTCTTCGCCTTCTCGACGAGAAGCCGCGCCACGGTTACGAGATCATCAAGGAGATCGAGGAGCGTTTCGGTGGGATGTATTCGCCGAGCCCCGGGACCGTTTATCCGACGCTGACGATGCTCGAGGACCTGGGCTATGCGCGGGCGAGGCCAGAGGAAGGCGGCAAGAAGATATACGAGATCACCGACGAAGGGCGGGCGCATCTCTCCGAGAACCAGCCGTTGATCGACGACATCTTCTCACGCATCGCCGACTTCGCGCAGAACATCTTCGGAGAGCCGATGATGGAAGTGCACCGCGGGTTCAAGAACATCGGGCGCGCGGTTTACGCGTCGTCGAAGAGCTCGTCGAGAACGACCGAGCAGATCCGGAAGATCAAGGAGATTCTCGATCGGGCGGCGAGCGAAATCGATACTGTGTGACGATTAGCTGAAGCCGTTCTGATTGGCGCGGCTGACTTTTCTGTTAAGAGCGCATGCCTGATAAGCGTGAGGTCGGTAGTTCAACTCTACCCAGGCCCATAAATCAGAACATGTTGCCCGCTTGAGGATACATCCTTGAGCGGGGTTTCTGCATTCTGCCGAAAATGAGCCTACTGTCGGTTCCTACTGTCGGTTGGGGAATCATGACCCAACCGCACGCCTCTTATCACGATTCGAAAGCGCATTCCTCATCGTCACCTGATCCGCCTGCTGATATACCGTTATCACCGTCAACGGGCTCTTCCAGCCACCCAGGTAGCAGAGGTCTGCCATCGGGGTGTCGGCCTTCATGTCGTCCAATCTGTGCTCCAACGCGTATCAACGGCCGTAACTTCGACGAAAAGCTAAGCCGCTACTTCGCACGCGCGATTATATCGACCCAGCCGTCGTTCCAGAAAATGCGAACAGAGGCAACTAGGCCGGTCGCATCACGGACGAACTCGACCTGCGACTCCCAATCGATCTGGAACAGCGCCGGCGTGATGGCTTTCAGCTTGTCGGTCTTTCCATTGCGCGAGCTGTTCTCGCTGTAGAGGCGGTTCTCCCGCACTGAAAAGGTGTACTCCTCGAACCGGCCGGCGAAGTCGCGTAGCGTGGTGAGCGGAACGTCGACGTCGAGGGCCTGGGCGCGCGCCTCGTTGATCGCCCACGCGCTGGCGCGCCTCGCCATGGTGTCCTTCGCCGCTGCCATTCGCTCCGCAAGAATCGCCTCCTGAGCGCGCAACATGGCGTGCGGCGGATCCGCCAAAATGTCGGGCGCGACACCGGTGCCTTCCCAGTCCGTCTTCGTCACGACGTTGGCGGATCGCATGTACGGAATGAAGCCGACGAAGCCGTTGCCCAGCGCCACGCGGCGCAACACGTGCGCGCCGCCCGCCGTCGGCTGTCCGACGATGCGCGCGTTCCGGCCGTACTTGAGCCCGTAGGCCATTCCCTCCGCCGCCGAGAAGGTCCAGCTGCTCGTAAGTACGGTGATCGGCATGCCGAGGTAGATGCCGCCAGTGATCGCCGGCCGGTTCTCAGTCCAGCCCTCGGTCCACTTGTCCATGAGGCGGTTGTACGTATCACCCCAGTGCACGCGGTGCTTTACGAAGTAGCCCGCGATCTCTCCGGCCATCGCGCCGCTGCCACCGCGGTTATCGCGGAGGTCGATGATCAGCGCTTCCGTATTCGCCACGAACCGCATGGCGGCTTGCACCGTCTTGCGCGCATCCTCGCTCGTATCGGCAAACTGCCTGAACTCCAGATAACCGATGTTGCCCGGCAGAATTCTCGCTTCGCGGAAGTAGAAGTTTTGCTTACGATCCCGCGCCAGCGCGTCACGTGCCTCGCGGTGAGTGGTATCGACGGCACGCGCGGCCTCCTGCGGATCGTACACGACACGAAGGTGCGGGTCGTTGTGCGCGCGGCGTAGCTCGCGGGTAATCGCGCCTGCGAGCGCATTCGGGTTCGTGACCGTGTCGAACGCTCCGGCATTTCTGCGCCCGACGAGATACGCAGCCATGGAGGTGGCCGTGTCCGGAAAGACGTAATACGTGAGCATTGCCTGACGTACGCTGTCGAGCACCGCGCGACGCACCTCGCGGCTGACCGGCAGCGGCTGCTGGCGTTGGGCATATGCGGGCGGGCACACGAGGGGAGCAGCGATCAGCGCGGCGTACGACAGAGGACGGATCATAGGGAGTCGCTCGGTTGGCAATTGGCGACGATACAGTCGAGTAGCGCGTGCGCGCGTGTGACGTCGGCGGTGTCGACGCCACGGAGCGCGTAACGTCGGTTGCTGCGAATGATCGGCTCGAGTTCGCGAATCGCTTGCTTGCCGGCGCTGGTGAGAGCCAGCGCGGAACGCCGGCCGTCCCGTGCGTGTCGCGTGCGCCGCACGAAGCCCTTGGCCACCAGCAGTTGCATGATGCGCGTGATTGATGCAAAGTCCTTGAACACCAACACTGCGATCTGTTGCAGCGTAACGTCCGGGTTCTCCTGCAGAGTCTTGAGCACCAGCCACTGGTCGATCGTGATATCGACGCCCGCGTCGAAGATTTTTGCCTGCGCGAACTGTCGGTAGGTCTTAATCGACTTCTCGAGTGCGTAGAAGAGCGTTTCTCTGAGACGGTCCTGTAGCATTGCCCTCATCGACGAATATTGATATATCAATAAGATCGGGTAAAGAACACGGGTCGTCAAGTATCGGCATACTGGGGGAGGCGAATGCTCAGACTAATAGGCGGAGTCGTGATCGGTGCTGCATTTGTCGGCTGTGGAAAGCCACAGATTTCGCAGGTGGCGCAAGGGGAAGTATTACCGGACTTGCGGACCGAGATCGCCCCGCTGTCCGATTCAGCTGTCGATTGACCCTGACATTATCCGGCATCGAGAAAGGTGAACAAGGCAGATCGGGCTATCCGTCAACGATTTACAGATTTCTTGCCGGACTTTCTACTCCCCTTCGGTCGCCTGATAAGCGTGAGGTGGGTAGTTCAACTCTACCCAGGCCCATAACTTCAACTAACTATCCCGCACTGGCTTACGGCTGGTGCGGGATTTTTATCGTGCGGCTGAGGTGTGATGCTAGCGGGAGCCATAGCTTGGCCCTGGACGACACGAATCCACCTGCTAACCTTTTTGCCGGATGCTGCAAGTCTCTGAGCGCTTTTACTCGCCTCGTTTCGCTCAAGCCAAGCACGCTCACGCAGACACCACCGTCACGCTGGTGCTTTCTGGTTGGCTGCTGGAACGCGTAGGACCGGTCGAAGAGCTGGCTGGGCCTCTTAGTGTGGTTGTAAAACCCAGAGGCACTGAACACTCGAACATTTTTCTTGGCAGAGTGCGCACGCTGCAAATTGTTGTGCCGGACTCCGAGGTTTCCAGTTTCGAGCAAGCGAATGGGTCCTTGACGCGATGGAAATGGCGCCACAACGGATTCAATTTGGCGAGCTTCAGGACCTTGGTTCGGCTGATTCGGTTGTCACAACCAGAAAGATCTTCCGAGTCCGCAGCCTTAGATGTGCTTGCGACGCTCGCGTCCGACGGAGACCGACCTGATTTTGTGCATCCGCCAAAGTGGCTGACCGCCGTTCGGAATGAGATCGATGAAGCCTCGCCTCCCCTCAATGTTCGTAGCCTTGCGGCGGGCGTCGGCGTACATCCCGTCTACCTCGCAAGACAGTTTCGGCGCTGGTACGGCCGCTCGATGACCGAGTACTTCCGATCACTGCGTGTACGGCACGCGGCGCGGCTGATCGCCAGCGCGACCGGGTCCCTGACGAATATTTCGCACCGCGCCGGATTTGCCGACCATGCTCACATGTGCCGGCTTTTTCGCGAGGAGGTCGGCGTGAAGCCGAGCGAATTCCGCCGGCTCGTTTTTTCCTAGGTTCCAACCGTTCAAGACGACTCGCGTTGCCGCGGCTAGCTTACCGCCATGACTCTTATGAGGCTAGTGACGCGCGAACTGCGCTGGTGTGCGATTCGGCTGGCGCTCGTCATCGCTACTTTCGGTTCGACGACAGCCACGTCCGAGGCCCAAACGAGTCTCTATTCGGATGCCGCTGGAGTCCGCAGTTGGTCCGAAGTCTGGGTCGACTCCGCGCGAAAGGAATCGCTCACAGAAAATCCCACTGACTACCGTTCCCTGAAGGTGCGAATCTGGATTCCTATTTCGAAAGCTGGCGTCCGATTGCCGGTCGTTGTGTTTTCGCCCGGTTATTCGATGAGCCCGGAAGAATATTCACAATTGCTCTCCGAGATTGCCAAGCGTGGGTACATAGTGGTCGGCGTCACCCACCCGTATGACACCCGCGGACTCAGGCTCTCAGACTCTGTGCCGATTCCAGTCGCACAACCAAGTTTGGACCGAGATGCCTTCGAGTTCACGCATCGATTAGTTGGAATCAGGGCAGGGGACATGCAATTTGCGCTCGGTAGAGTGCATGTGCTCGGTCACGCGCCGACAGGCCGGTTGTCTTCTATCGTTGACGACTCGCGTGCAGCTGCCCTGGGCCATTCACGAGGGGCGGTCGCCGCACTGGAGGCCTGCAAACAGGACGGTCGTTTTGGGGCGTGCGTAGCCCTGGATGGTGGTGTCCTCGGGGGACCTTACTACCCGAATCTTCTGACCGGCCCACGCGCGCCCACTTTGTGGCTTCAGGCCTCCCATCCTTCACCGTCCGAGTCTCAGCTCGCGGGTTGGAAAATGACGAGGGCTCAGTGGGACAGCTTTGACATCCGAGCGAACGCGCTGCTACGCCTGTCTCGCGGGGGCGCGTGGCGGGCCACAGTCCCGGACACTGCCCATTATCTCTTTGTCAATCCGGCGTCGCGACACTTTCAATCCGCAGCCGATAGCATGCAGGGCGTAGCAAGTCTCAAAGCGGCCACACACATCACACTTGCCTTTCTCGCGTTCAAGCTGCGCAAAAAGCCTGAATCAGTGCTGGTTCGAGCCGTGATGTCTTCTGGCAGAGGGCTAATGCAGCTGGCGTCTGACGAATTCAGTCGCGCCGCACCAGACCGCAGATCGCTCGCCCGGGCCATTCAACTGATCGACTCAACCATCACTGCGGAGTACGCGCGTGACGGTGTTGGAGGCGTGGCGGTGGGGGTCGTTGTGAACGATTCGCTTTTTTGGTCGCAGGGATATGGATGGGCGGACACGCAGCGCAGAATTCCGGCAACTCCTGCAACTGTGTTTCGAATAGGCTCCGTCACCAAGCAGTTCACCGCGGTGATGCTGTTGCAGCTCGCGTCGCGTGCGGCGGTTCGATTAACTGATCCTGTTGACCGCTATTTGGCAGCGGCAACACGGCTCCGCGGCCGGGATTTGTTCGCGCAGCCAATAACTCTCTTTCAGCTCGCCACTCACACGGCCGGACTTGCAAGAGAGCCGGACAACGTCAACGCTTACGCTCGCGGAAAGTTCACCGCATGGACCGCTTACCTTGACTCTGCGCTTGCCGACACACGACTCGTCGACGAACCGGGAACCAGGTACAGATACTCGAACATTGGATACGCCATGCTTGGGCGCGCGCTCGGCAACGCGGCCGGTACACCGTATACCGACTACGTGCGTGACAGGATACTTGTTCCCTTGCGCATGACCCACACCGGCTTTACCAGCGATTCGGCGGCAGGACAGCTCGCACGAGGGTACGCGCTTAATGGAAAAACCCTGGACACGATCACGCCTTCTCGGGAGCATGACGGTCGAGGCTTTCGAGTCCCAAACGGTGGCTTGTATAGCACGATCGAGGACATGGCTAAGTTTATCTCGTTCGAACTGGGCGCTGGTCCTGAATCAGTACTGCCGCGAGCAGTACTCGATTCAAACTTTCGTCGCCGCGTGTACGTCAACGCTGCGATGACGGACGCGGCGGGCTTGGGGTTTGTTACAGTGCGAGATGGATCATTGGTCTTTGATGGACACGCCGGCGACGTTTCTGGATATCAGGCGATAACCGCCTTCGACCGGCGCGCGCGGCGCGGCATAGTCGTCCTGCGGAATGTTTCGGGCGGTACGCTCGACAGTTACCGCGTTGCTGTCGAGGGCCTTCGCGCCTTAGTGGATACGGCTCCGCCCGCCGCGCGACGATAGGTAGCGAGCAGGTGTCAGTTCGGGTGTCAGTTGGGCCAATCATGCCGGAGAGCTTCACACGTGCCGGCGGATCCCCACCGGCACCCTATACTTGAACTGCGACCGCACCCCTGCGCGTTACCTAAGCTGCGAACTGTGGTGACGATTATCGCTCCACCGTTTTACAGGGTGTCTCAAAGTCATCTGTTCGCGCACGTCAGGGTTTCCAGAATTCGCAGAACAATCGGCTCACCAACTCGCTGGAACATTGGCCGCGCGCTCCACTCACCAGCTCGGGCAGACGTTACCGGTTTACTGGTACATCGACATACGTGGTGGGCAGCCAACGGATCCGAAGCGGCACTTTCGCATCGGCAATCGACTCGCTGCTCACATCGCGGCCAGTACCATAGTTGATTTCCGTACTGGGGTTCTTGATGATTGCGATCACCGCCACGATTCTGCTCCCCTTTGCCAATCGCTTGCTCGTGAGCCTGTTCGCCTCGAACGCAATCTGCTGACGCTTCGCTGGCACGAGCAGTTGTCGCCGCGTCCGATCACGCGCGTAGCTCATTCGCATCCAATGGTACGAAAGCTGGAAATATTTTCCGTCCGGGGCTTGCTCGAACAGCGCAACGCTCACATCGAAATCCTTTTTATTCGTAACAAAGTCTAGCCTACCGGCAAACAGACCACTGATCTCGGCTGCGTTTACCAGCGGTTCGCTTCGGAACACGAACGAGTGGGCAATGTTGATTGCCGTATCGATGATCGCGCGCTGTTCCGAGCTTGGATCCATAAGATCGCCTGCCGGGCCCCAGTGTGCGGCGTCACTTCTGTCGGTGAGGTCAATAACTTGGTTGATGGTATGCGAGAGTATGATCCTCTTGCGTTCCTTTGCCATGGCCGCGATCGATGGTGCATGCTTCCAGACATTGCTGCCCATTACTTCATAGTTCACCACGTCCCGCAGCAGGTCAGGCTTCGGCGCACCCTTCAATACGTAATCGAACCATTTGTACCGCAGCTCGCCAATGTCCATGTGTGCGACTGAATCGAACTCATACCCACGCTCGGAGGGAACGCTCACCCGGCCCAGCGGACTCAGTGTTCCGCGCTGACCCGTGACGTGACCGTAGGGGCCGATGAGCAGATAGTGTTTCGCGCCCGGCAAATACCTGTGGTGCTCACGAAAGGTGTAGAGCCCACCCATCTGGCCGCCGTCGTAATATCCGGTTGTAGTAAGGACAGGAATGTCGACACGCGCAAATTCGGCGTGGTACGGAATCATTTGCTGCCAGTACGCATCGTATGATGGGTGACTTATCCAACGGCTGAAAGCTGGATTCGGGTGTCCGTCTATCGCCGGGAGGGCCCGGTAAGGTCTTCCGCTTCGGTACCATGTGGTGTCCAGCCGGGTCCAGCGCTCTGAATCGTCGTAGGTCGCGGAGTCGAGTGCCTTGTTGTTCGTTGTGTAGAAAGGCCAAGGATATGCGTAACTCGTGAAAACTCCCCCGTCCATTGGAAAATCGATTCCCGGTGCGTGCGTAACGGAGGGCATCATCGCCTTCAGCGCTTTCGGCATGTGCTTGGCCGCGGCCCACTGAGTGAAACCTTCGTAGCTACCGCCGTACATGCCCACTCTTCCATCGCTCCACGACTGCCGGCTGATCCAGTCGATCAATGCGGCAGCGTCGGTTCCGTCATGCTCGTGCGATATCGGGGCGTCTGGGCTGCATCCCTTGCCGCGCGTGAGACCTTCGATCGCGACGTATCCGTGAGATGCGGTGCGCCGCGCCTCGAACATGTTCATGTCGGATGCGTAGATCGTGAAATTCAGCAGCGCCGGAAGTCGAGCAGTACCAGACTTGCGTGGCCGGATGATGAGCGCGCAGATATGCGCGCCATCCGGTGTGGCCACGAGTACATCGCGAGTGATTTCGTAGCGGCGGGTATCATCGTCGCTGAGCAGCCGTCCCAACTCCGGCGCAAGCAGTGAGTAGGATTGCAATGCGGCGTACCGCCGAATCAGATCGATAGCATCCGCGAGCTGCAGCCTGGGCTTTTGGCTGGCGCGGTTAATTGCGGTATCGAGGTCCATGCGTATCCGCCCTGGGTATGTACCAAGCGCGTATGCCATGGCGTAGGCCGACGTTGCATCATCGATTCTTTCCGCACGGGCGGCGAAAGCGCTATTCAGCGCTTTGGTAATTGGGAGATTGCGCGCGGCCTGCTCGATTTTCGCGGTCGCATATATCTCATATGCGATACCCAAAACGGGGATGGAACCCGGGTTGCCGGCCCTGTATGCGCTGAGCTGTTCCGCAGCCGAGATTGCCGCGGCATAATCACCGGCCACAAGCCGGATTCTCATGAGATTGTCGAGGTAGGTTTCGCGATTGGGGTTCGTATATTCACTCGCAAGCTGGCGTGCCAGAGAGGAGATGTACGCATCGAAGGCAGGGTCACTGCTTGGTCGCGCCGGCGGCGGATTGAATTCCTGCGCGGCGGCCGATCCTGAAAAGCCAACGGCGAACGCGACGCAAGTAAGTATTTGCCTGATTGGCATGACTCAAATGGTAGCTCAGATGTAAAACTTCTGCAAGGTTTTTACTTTCGATGAAAACCCGTCCTTACGTTGTAACCTCGTACAAACATGTACTCGCGCTGGCGTCACCCGGTCGCGAGGATATCATCGATGCCGTGGCCATTCTCGGCCGCTGCGGGATCAGCGACATGGCGAAGTTCCTCGGACGCTCCCGGCACTCGCTGTATTATCACGTGAAGGCGCTCCGCGATTGCGGTTTGTTGGTGGAGACAAAGATCCGGGGAATGGGTGTGAAGCCGACAGCCCATTACGACTTGCCTGGCCGTCCAATTCTTGTACGGTACGATCTCGGATCTGAAAAAAGCCGCCGGGCCGTAATTGCGCTCGGGAGATCGCGCTTCCGGTCCGGCCAACGTGTCTTCGTGCGCGGGTGCTCCTCCGAAAGCGCAGTCGTCGAGGGTCCGGGAAGAAACTTGTGGGTTGCGCACTGGAAGGGTAGGTTGACGGCGACTGATCTTGAGAAAGCCAATCGTCTGCTCCATCAGTTGGTCGACATCTTTACTCCTGCAGTTGCCGACCCGAAGGATCTGCGTTCCCCTTACGAGCTGACCTTTGCCGTGGCTCCAGTCATTCCGGGGAACGTACGGCGCAAGCGCCGGTCTGTCGACGCGCCTGAACCAAGCCTCGCATCGAAATCACGCAGGTGAAAGATGAACGGGGGTCATGCGTGCCTTATCCAGCGCGACCGGCCAGCGAGAATAAGCATCCTGGCGGTTAAGCTCAGTGGTGCTGCATCTGCGGTGATTATTCGCACTCACAGGTACCTCTCGCTTGATGGGCGTGAGGCAGGTGCTGCGGCATAACCTAGGACGCCTAACTAATGTTGCAGTTGACAAGCCCTTCTCGGATGCGGCTTCGCCGCAATAGCGTGAACGTGCTTGCAGCTTCTGTGAAGCGGCGCCCGGCGTCAAGCAGGAATTTGCTTGACGTTTTTAGTTCCTTTATTTCCGTCTCCTCCTCGAGGACAATCCGGCAAGGAGCTCTGCCTCCCAACACCGCGCTGAATCGCTCTCTCGTCGTCACGATCCTTTTCTCAGTGATCTCGCCCTGAGAACCAATTATGCAGAGCTGGCTCTCGCGCTTGTGAAGATCGAGTCCTATTGTATCCATGGCTGGCCTCCCCGGCTTTGCGGCTATGACCGCATGAAAGTCCTGTGGGGCGGAACAGTGCCACCACGTCGCCGTGGAGGTCCAGCCGCTTCATTCCAACTGAAATAAGGCGTTATGCTGCGCCACTATCGTTATGAGCGAACCGTCTGCATGGACCGCTGTCGGAATAAGCATAGTCGCAGTAGTCGCATCCGTCTTCGCCATCATCGCCTCGAGCCGGGCGTCTGCTCGAGGCAATGATCTTCAGGAGCGGCTCCTTCGGCTCGAGAACACACGTGAACGTGATCGGCTGACTGCAGTCAAACGCGCCAACCTCGTTGCATTCATGACTGGCTCGGTGCATAATCGGCGACTTTGTTTTCGAAACGAAGGCGAGGGGACTGCCCGAGGAATTGAGGTGCGAGTGGACGGGCAGACACTCGAAGACTACGCCTACATCATCGCGCCAGGTCGACCGATAACAACGTTAGGACCGAAGGCAGAGGCGTCGGTAATCGTCGCCAATGACCTCGGCGCTCCAGACGGAATACACGTTACCGTGACGTGGCAGGATGCTTCAGAGCTTGCCGGTCGATGGGAGTCGGATTTGAGCTTCTGACCCTGGCAGCATAACGAACGTTGCAGCTGACAAGCACTTTTCGGATGCGGCTACGCCGCAATGGTGATAGTGTGCTTGCAGCTGAACTTCAGCGTTGGGCGGATTGCTCCGCACGCCAGGATAGCGGAATCGGTCGCGCCGCGTATGTTGATGGCTCTCTCCCCGTTGCCTAACTCCAATCCCGGACGCAATGCCACCCGATGTCATGGACGACTACGAGCGTAACCCCGACCGCGCTCTCGTCGACGCTGCCGCTCATCCCTTCTTCCGCCTCGAGATGGAAGCGGATGACATCGAGATTATTTCGGTGGATCTGGGGAACGGGACGCTGGGCCAGGCCGAAGCCCTCAAGCGATCTTCGATCCGGAAGGTTGTCACCAAGCTTCTCGAACGTCTCCGAACCGCTGGTGCCAACGTCAAGGAATGGATCTGCTCGCCTGATTATTTTGACCTGTGCGCACGCCTGCGAGACACCCCCGTAGGCGAAGTCATGCGCCGGCTGCGCGACTTTCTCGCCAACAAGTGGGCGGAGCGAGGCCTCGTGATCGGCCACGTCTTCGGCATTCCGTTTGAGCCGGTAGGGATCTTTTTTGCGATTCTTTCAGCACTGCTCGTCACCAACAAGGAAATCTTTGACCTCTGCGAGTGCGCATGACCACGGCGCAGTCACAGGCGTAGGCGCGCGACGATAGGGATGTGCGCTTCGTAGTTTTGCGTCACAATTGGATCCTCCGGTTGGGAGTGCCTAAACTCGTGATGCCCGTTTGAAGCAGGTGGAGAGGTGGTAACTGCTGTCGGTTCCGCTGTCGGTTGAACCCGGCATTATCCGGCATACCGAAGGGTGAACAACGGCGGATCACGCTGTCCGTCAACGATTTAACGATTTCTTGCCGGACTTCTTACTCCCCCTCGGTCGCCTGATAAGCGTGAGGTCGGTAGTTCAACTCTACCCAAGCCCATAAACTTCAGATCATTACCCCGCAAGCGTTTTAAGCGCTCGCGGGGTTTTTCTCTTTCTGCTAGTGGTGATGAATTTCTGTTGAATTTCACTTGTGCGCGTTGTGGGTTCTTATATCGTGTTGTTGAGGCAAAGGCGGTCTACCCCTTCGGCCTCAGGAACTCCTGAAACGGCGGGTAGCCAGTAAGTCGCTCGAAGCTTGGATCCGCGTGATACGATTGGACGAGGAAAAGGCTCAGTCCTTCGGCATCCGCCTGAATCAGCAACGTGACCGCGCGGGCGCGGTCGCCGAGTTGCGCGGCGATGCATGCGCGCCAGTAAGTCGGCAGTCCTCGAACAAACGGTCCGCGTCGGGCGGCGAGCACACTGTCGGCTCGCGCCGCTCCCCGGCGGTCGCCACGAACCGCAGCGAGGGCGCCGAGCATACCCTGATAGGCGACGTTGTTCGGGTGCTCCTTCACGAGCGTGTCCGCGATCGCACGCGCGGGCTCCCAGCGTCGAGCGGCGTAAAGCGTCTGCAGCCGATCAAACCGTGAAGCTTCGGTGGCTTGCTCGGCGACGGCGCGCGAATCGAGCCACGCTATGGAACGTTGGAGCACCTCGCGGCTTCCATCCGGATAGCCATGAGCGCGAAGCTCGAGGGCCGCTTCACGCATGACCGCCCCAGGTTTTTGAAGCCCGTGGGCCGGTAGAGTGGGAATCTCGTCGAGGCCCTTGTTAACCTCGCGAACCCGGCCGAGCGCGGCCAGCGCAAGAAGCTCGTGCCGAAGGGTCGCAATGTTGTTCGGGTATTGGCGCCTCCCGCGTCGAGCGGCCTCGAGTTCCTGCTCGTGCGCTCCGATTAAATGGTTTGCAATGTTCAGCCAATTGTAGTACGCCGTGCGCCCCTGCAACGCGCCGCGGTCCGGGTGCAACTTTGCGAGCACGCTCAGCGCCTCTCGTGGCCGGTGGATCGCGATCGCGTTGCGACTGACCTCCTCGCCCACCCATTCGGAGCCAGGTAACGCCTCGTACATCCGCCGGGACGCGCGGTAGGCGGCAGTCCAATCTCCACGACAACGCGCGATCTCCTTCTCGAGGAAGAGCTGATCCAGCCGCGCGAGTGGCGGCTGTCGATCGCTCAGCAGGCGCACGATCGAGTCGGTCATCTCGCACTCGTCGAGGAAGCGGTGGACGCCGGCGGCCATCACGAGCGGCAAAGTGTACGTCGAATCAAGGCTCGCGGCGTGGTAGAACTGGCGCAGCGCCTCGCGGCCGTCGAATCGCTCCCAGGCGTCCATCCCCGCGGCAAATGCCCGGTACGCCTCGTAGCTCGGCGGCTGGCTGGCGACGCCGGTCCATTCGCCAAGCTTCGGGTCGAGGACCGCCGCGAGTCCCGCGGTGACACGCTGTCGCAAAGTGGTGAGGGCCGCGCGCGATTCACTCACGGCGCCAACGACGGGCTCGATGCTGCGGAGGACTTTGTCGTGCCGCTCGTCTGTGATCTGCGCGGCGAACTCCAGACTGTCGCCTCGCCGGTAGAACGAGCCAGACACCGCCGTTCCCGACTCTGTCTCGATCGCCAGCCCGCGTGCGCGTGACGCCGCGTCGATCGGGCGACGATCGGACGTACCCCGTTGAGAGATGCCGGCGGAGCCGTCGCGCTCCATCGGCACGCGACCTCGATCGGCGACTTCAAGCAGTCCGGTCTCAGCGAGCCCTCGAGTGATCCAGTCGGCTGCGAGGTCACCAATCGGATTGAGCGTGGTGTCGCCCGTCCTGTTCGTGAACGGAGCGACCACGATTCGATGCGAGTCGAGCGATGGCGTTCGCGCTCGAATCACAGCGGCCGCCAACGCGGCAACGATGAGCACCGCAGCTCCTGCGACGATCACGGACCGTCGGGAGACTCGGCGCGCGACCGGTAGGACGGTGGGCTGCGGCTTGTAGTCCATGACCGTTACCGGCGGCTCCGGCTCGACGATCGGCGTTGCGGCGGAGCCCTCCGCGAGCCTCGTTTCCCGCGCGCGCACCGTAGCGATGAGAGCTCTGGTTTCAGTTGCCGGCTCGACTTCGTACTCCTCGGCGAGCCGTCGTGCGAAGGTCTCGTATGCCTGTACGGCGCCAGCCCGATCGCCGAGCTCGCCGAGGAGTGCGATCAGCCGGCGGAGCGCGCTCTCGTCGTCGCGGGAAAGCGACGCGCCACGGCGGGCCCAATGGGCAGCAAGAGCCGCGTCACCGGCAGCGTGGCTGGAAGAGGCGAGCGTCCATGCCGCTTCAGTGGCGCGGCGCCGCAGGCCGGCCCGCTCGTCCTCAAGCCAGCGCTCGAATTCGGGAGCGCCGGAGATGAAGAAGCCGTCGAGCAGGTCACCCCGATAGTGCTCGAGCGCGTCAGCGTGTCGTCCGGCGTGGAGGTCGTGGTCGAACGCCCACACGTCGCACCAGAAGTCTGCATCGCCCAGGCCGATCTCATCATCACCGCGACTCTCGAGCGCACCCTCGCCTAGCGAACGACGCAAGACGTGGAGCGCTTGGCGCAGCGCGGCGCGGGCGTGCTCCTGGTCGAGCTCGGGCCAGAAGAGCGCGACCAGGGAGTCGCGCCGATGAAATCGTCGGGGCGTGGCGGCGGCGAGGTAGGCGAGCACCGCCACCCGCTTGGGCTGCGCGAGCACCGATCGGAGCTCGTGGCCGCGAGCTCCGACGAGCTTCACCGTTCCCAGAATCCGGAACTCGACCACGGGCGGACCCCCACGACGCGCGAGCATCGCGTTCAAGCTGAACGCGGGGCGTCACAGCCCCGTCACGCCGCGCGTGACGCGCAGCCTACAGGGTGCCGCTACTGTGTCGCGTCAACCCGAACGTACGGCTCGGGAGATGGCGGCGCAACGATGCGAAGGTCGGAACCGCCGCCAAAACCGATATCAACACAGGAGCGACATATGCATTCCAGAGTGACAGGACACTTTGCTCTCGCTAGCCTGGCCGCCGCGCTCGCCGGATGCGATGCGGCTCCGCTGCTGGCGCCGGGGGCCGACGAGGCGCGCCTCGCTGCATCCGGTGCATCGTATGATCTCACGTCGACCGCCGCCTCACCGAGCGAAGTCGACCTGACCTGGCAGGACAACTCGAACAGCGAAACCGGGTTCGAGGTCCACCGCTCGACCACAGGAGCCGGCGGCACGTTCGAACTGCTGGCGACCACCGGCCCCAACGTCGCCAACTACGGCGACACGCGGCTCAGCTCTGCGACGCAGTACTGCTATAAAGTCCGCTCATTCAAGACGAGCGGACGTAAGATCACCTTTGCGGCCTACTCCAACACGTCGTGTGCGACGACGACTTCGGCGACGCCCACGACTCCAGCCGCGCCGTCGAACATCAACGCGTCGCCGGAAAGGAGTGACGGTGTGTCGGTGATCTGGACCGACAACTCCGTCAACGAGGATGGCTTTCGCGTGGAGCGCTCGACCGACGATGGTGCAAGCTGGTCTCCAGTCTTGCAAACGGCGGCAGACGCGACCCGAATTGTCGATTGGGGTCGCACTGCGGAGAGCCCGCGACTCTGCTATCGAGTCTTCGCATACAATGCTCTCGGCGCGTCCCTGCCGTCCGGGATCGCATGCACCACACCACCCGCTGGACCTGGGTCTCTCACCGCGTCCGTGTCCGATCAGGCAATCACTCTCTCGTGGGCGGACAACTCGGCGATCGAGGACGGATACGAAGTGCAGCGCGCCCCGGGCGACGGGCTGTACACCGTCATCGCCAACCTCCCCGCGAATGTGACTGGGTACCGCGACACCCAAGTGAGCGTCGACGTGACCTACTGGTACTACGTGCGGGCGAAGAAGGATGGCGGCTTCTCGTACCTCTCCAACTCCGCCCACGCAACGGTCGCCACCGGACCGCCGCCGGCACCTTCGGGAACCGACGCCTTTCCCAGCGGCAGCGCGAGGATCCAGGTGAACTGGACTTATGCTGCCGGCACCGAGGATGGACTCCGGATCGAGCGCTCGACGGACGGCGGGACAAGTTGGGAGACCGTCGGCACGGCCAACGCGTTCCAGTCGTTGATCTACGACGATGGCCGCACCGTCGAACAGCGGGTGTGCTATCGCGTCCTCGCCTTCAACGGCAAGGGCGACTCGGCGCCGTCGAACGTCGACTGCACAGCTACCATTTCGGGGCCTACCAACCTGAATGCGAGGGCTGTCGACCCGCTGACCGTGGACCTCACGTGGACGGATAATTCCGGCAGCGAGGACGGCTACACCGTGCTGCGCTACCACGATTTGCAAGAGGACGGACCGGTCATCGCCGACCTTCCGCCCAACTCAACGAGCTACCGCGACACGCAGCTCGCGTACGGTCCTGGGGAATACACGTACTGGGTCATGGCCACCAAGGATGGAGGTGTGTCCGACGACTCGAATCTGGTGGGAGTGAATACCAACTCGGGGTCGTCTGCCTCGGCCGCCGTCGTGAGCCCGAGCCGATCAATCCCATCGAGAGCGACACACGCGAGGCTGTCGCCGCGGCCTCGAATGAGGCCGTGATGCTCCCTCGCTGCAGACCCGGAAGAGCACGATTCACTCTTGCTTGGCGGATGAGCATCCGCCGGAGGTACACCATGTTACGCGTTCCACGCCATGCTCTCGCTGCCGCACTGATCGCCTTTGCCCTCGTCGGCTGTCGAGACGCCGCGGCTCCCAACGATGCCGCGCGCTCCCCGAGCGCAGGACCGAGGACTACTCATGCGACGGAGGCGACACTCGTACGACACATCGTCCCGCCGAAGGAGACCGACCCGGAAATCACGCTCGGGCTCTCTGACCATTACGTGTGGCTCGACCCGACCGCGCGGGGTAACCCCAAGCTCCTCTTGTTCATGCCCGGCACCAATAACGTGCCTGCCAGTTGGCAGCTACTGGGGCAGGAGGCCGCGCGGCTGGGCTACCATGTGATCGGGCTCATGTACCAAAACGATGTGGAGGTCGTTGGCAAATGCGGAGGTAGCGCCGACGCCAACGATAACCGCGACCCCGACTGCTCCGGAAATATGCGCCTGGAAATCATCGACGGGATCGACCACTCGAGCAACGTGACTGTGACGTCGGCGAACAGCATCGACAACCGACTGGCGAAGCTCCTCGCCTACCTGGACCACAATTTCGCGGATGAGGGATGGTCGCGATTCCTCGAGCAGGACGGCACGCCCAAGTGGTCACAGATCGCGGTAAGCGGTCAATCGCAAGGAGCGGGTCAGGCGGCCCTGATCGGGACGATCCGCCAAGTAGATCGAGTCGTAATGTTCTCGGGGCCGCCGGACATGTACTCGAAGCCGGTCGACGGGCACGCTCCCTTGATCGACTCGTGGATCTCAATCGGAAAGACACCCGCGGCCAAGTACTTCGCGCTGTTCCATGACCGAGATCATCTCGCTGTGGGGATCCGTGTGAATCTCAGGGCGCTCGACATGGAGCGGTTTGGCGCTCCGGTCAAGGCAGAGGCAAGCGCGCCACCTTACGGCGGGGTGCACATACTCTTCACGGACCTCAGGCCAACGCAATCGAAGGTGTGGGACTATCTTGCCGTCGTTCCGGGATATGACCGTCCCAATCCTCACCAGAGCACTGCCAGGGACAACAACACCCCGCTCGGCTCAGACGGCGCACCGCTACTCCGCGATGCGTGGCGCTACCTGCTGGGCGAGCCGCCACGCGGGGGGCCGTGAGCTGCTTATAGGTAGTACCTGGCCCCGAGCTGGACCCGCCACCGTGACGACGCGTCGTCCAGCACGCCGCGCGCGGGGAACCGCAGAGGGACTCGATAGCGCGCACGTGCGTTGGTCGAGTCCCATCCCGCCAGCGACAGCAGCGTCACGGATGGCCCCGTTGTGACATCGCGGTGACGTCCCCACCGCGGGCTGATCAGGTTCGGCACGTTGAAGACGTCCGTCGTGATCTCCAGGTGCTGGCCTTTGGCCATCGCCAGTGTCGTCGTGACCCGCGCGTTGAGGACATCGAGCCATCCATTGCGGCAACTTCCACGAGCCATGATTCGACCGCGTTGCTCGCGCAAGCACCGATGCTGCTCTATGAACGCGTCGAGTCGCGCAGAATCGGATGCGGTGACTAACGTGATGTCATTCGCATCCCTCGGGATGTAGACGATGTCGTTCTTGAGCGAGCCGGCGCCGCCGATGCCGTCCGCGTTTGCGTCGCCATTGATGACGTAGGTGAATGGCGGCTGCGACGCGCCCAGGTAGAAAAGGGTGAGCTGCGTTCGGTGCGATTCGCCGAGTGTCGCGGCGATCGCGACCTTGTGCGGCGTCTCGAAGAAGGACGGGCGGAGCCGGCGGTCGTCAAGCGTGCCGTCCACCGGAGTATTGCTGAAATTCGCTCGAGCGGGGAAGTTAACCAGCGACATCCGGTCGTGTGCCCGCGAGTAAGCGTACGACGCGTATAGAGAAGCCGCATTCCTCCATCGCTTGCGAAGCTGCGTCGACAGGGAAAGGCTGTTGTCCCCACTACGGTTCGACACTCGATAGACCTCTGTCTCCCCGAACGACGCATCGCGCCACGCTGGCGTTGCCAGGCCGAGCGTGTTTATCGTGCCGTATAGAAGACGGCCGCCCTCGCCGGAAGCCTGGCCCGTCGGCGCGCCAAGGTTTGCTTCGTTCACGTAGATCTGGTGGACGGCACGAGTGTAGAGTAGATCGATCGTTGCCACTACGTCCCACGGAAATCGCCGGTCCATGCCCATCGCCACTTTTAAGTTCTCCGGCAGCTTGAAGCCGGGATCGAAGAAGCTGATGCGCGGACTCCTGCCGCCCCCAGTGGAGCAGGTCAGCGGCTGATTATCCGGCGTGAACAGTGGCACGACTGGCCTGTCACATAGCACAACAGCCTCGTCGCCGCTCTCCCGATACGCATTCCCGAGCCAGCGGTACGGCGGAGGACCGCTGAATAGTCCAATCCCGCCTCGCAGGAACGTGAGGCCCTCCCCGCTGACATCGTAATTGACACCGAGGCGCGGTGACCAGACCGCATTTCCGCTCGGCAATCGGCCAGTGTCAACACCGAGGACTCTCGCCAGATCCTGATTCGTCGTTGGGGCGTCGGGCAGGAACGGTACGTCGAGTCGCAGACCGGCGGTGAGCGTGAAGCGGTTGGTGGGCGCCCAACGGTCCTGTGCGTAGACGCCGAGGCTGCGTGCGTGGAACTCGGCACCGGGAGGTCGCGTCGGTCCGGGGAGTCCCCGATCGTAGTGGGACGCCTCGCGCCGGGCGAGCGAGTCGAGGCTGAGGAAGTCCCATCTCCCGGGCGAGACTTGCACCAGTGGATCGCGAAAGTGTAGCAACTCGGCGTGCGACCCGAGCGTCACGAGATGCTGCCCGGCCCCAATGGTCAGGTTCTCCGTCATCTCCAGCGCATTCTGATCGACATCGGTCGTCGGACAGACGCCGTTCGGTCCCGCGATCAACGTTCCTGAATCTGCTCGAACCTGGATCAGCGGATACGTCACGTTCGGCCGGCAGGAGTCGTGCAATCGCTCGTAGCTCAGAATGAGCTCGCTTTGCGCGCGGCCGCGCACAAGCGTGCTCCAGATGATGCGCGATATCTGTGCGGTAGATCGGCTCACGGTGGCGACCGATGAGAGGGCGCTCGAGTCGTACGTCCGGCCGACATCGATGAAACCACTGCGATCGGCGTGGGCGTAGTGTTGGGACAGCTCCAGGTGGCCCATCCCGGCGAGTTGCACGGTGACTTTTGCGAACAGATCCTGCGCCGGGAGATTCCCCGCAGAGGAGAACGTACCGGCGTCGAATCCCAAGGTATCCCTCAGGATCTGCTGGAATTTGACGGCGCTAGTGTCCTTCGCGCCTGTTCGACCCGCATCGGTGACGAGCGGTCCTGCGTCTGGTACCACGCGGCGTTGGAGATCGGCGTTCACGAAGATGTGCACTCGATCGCGTACGATCGGGCCCGAGAGCGTACTTCCGAACTGCCACGTCGTGAAGTCGGGCCGGCGCCCGGTGGTGTTCTTTCCCGTCAGATTTCCTTTCTGGAGGTAGCCGAACACCGAGCCGTGGAAGTCGTTGGTTCCTGACTTCGTCACGGCGTTCAGAAGTCCGCCTGCGAAATTCCCGAGGCGCACGTCAAACGGAGCAGCCAGCACCTGAAACTCGCTCACAGTCTCCAGCGAGATCGCGTGGGGGAGCACTTCGGGAAGCGCGCCGCTGGGGCTGGCACCACCGGGTGATCGTCCGAGGTACTGGTCAGCATTCACACCGCCATCGACCTGAAGGCTGTTGAAGCCCTGGTTCTGGCCGGCGATCGAGACGCCCCCTAACGGCCTCAACGCAACAAGTGGTGCCAGCGCCGCCACCGCACTCAGGTCCCGAGCCAGATTTGGCAGCGCGGCAAGCTCAATCTCGGAGATGATGTGCTCGGGCCCGGTGCGTCCGGAGTTGAGCAACGGATCCACGTTCGCGATGACGGTCACGTCGCGCAGCCCGACGACTACCGGCTCGAGCACAAAGTCCGCGCGGTAGCGTTGACCAAGGGCGAGCATGATTCCGCTCCGGCGACCGGGCTCGAAACCCAACCTCTTTGCCTCGATGACATAAGGGCCACCGACCCCGACGTTCTCGAGAAAGTATCGTCCCGCGGCGTCGGTCACGACCTGCCAGTACGCGCCGCTCGCCGTCGCGGTCGCCCTGATGACGGCGCCGTCAACGGCTGTCCCGTCAGTCTGGACGACGCGCCCTTGGAGAGCCGCGGATGTGATTCCCTGCGAACCAAGCGCCCGGGACACAACACTCAGGGCGAGCACGGGCATCGCGAGCAGTCGGGAGCGATGGCGCATTGGCTTCGGTGCGGACGCGCGGGTTATCCCTTCGGCCGCAAAAGCTCGTCGAAGGGCGCGTAGCCGCGGAGAGTACTGAACCTCGGCTCCAGGTGCTTCACCGGCCCCAGTACTCGGAACTCGACCACGCTGGAAGCCCTCGCGACGCGATGCCGAAACATGGCTCGCAGGCTAGGCGGAGAGCGTCATCGCCGCGTTACGGGCGCCGTAACGAGGGCTTCATACGGTGGCGCTACTGTGTCGCGTCAAGCCCAAAGTACGCTGTGCGGGGGAGCTCCGCAACGAAGCAATCCGCAGTACGTCATGGAGTTTCCCGCAGGAGGAGCATAGCGTGAATTGTCAGCTTAGCGGGATGACTCCCGTGTTCCCACACTCGCTTCGAATCCAGCGCCGCAACGGCTGCTAGCAACTGGTCGTCGGGCAGGAGAGAATGGGCAAGTAAGTCGAGCTCCGCTTCGAGCGCGGCGCCGTGCTCGCCCGCCGCGATGCTTCTCGCGCGGGCAGCATCCCGCGATCGCGATATGCGAACGTGTGGTGGGGAACTCTCGATCGCCGCGTCGATCCGACTGAGCAGTCGCTTTCGTGCACGCGGTCGCGAGCCACCCACGCCGGCGGACTCTGCTGCGCGATCGTGGTGAAACCACGCGCGAATCTGATCTACGACTCCCAGATAGTTCTCCGGGTCCGTTTCGAGCTCGAGACCTTCGCAGCTCGAACATGCGGCTATCTGGCAGTCCAGGTCAGTTGACACGCGACCGGAAATGGAGGAGACGAGGAAGGGCTGGTCATTGACGGACAGGGCGGCCACGAATCCGGAATGCGTTGCTTGTACCGACGCCACATCACCATCCAGAGACTCGGCCCCGTCGATCCGCTCCATTATAGGTTCCGAACGGCGCCAGCTCTCGAGAATTCCACGCAGTCGTTCCGTTTTCTCCGGAACGCTATCGAGCACGGAGATCGGTATTTCGGTGCTGCGTGCATCTGCAAACGGCGGTCTCGCGGTTGAGCCGATGGCGTGCTTTGCAGCGCTCCACTTCTTCTGGACGAGCAGCTCACTCCCGAGAAGCGCTGCCGCGCTCGCTGGTGGGCGGATCAAGTATACGTGCACCCGCGGATGGACCGAGCCCATCCGCGCGATTCGACCGACGCGCTGCTCCATTCGAGCGGACGTCCACGGCACATCAAGGTGGACTACGACGTCAGCGTCCTGAAGATTCATCCCTTCGCTGAGCAGATCCGTCGCCAGAAGCAGATCGATGCGCTCAGCACGCCGGGGTGCCTCGACCCGCAGCGCATTTGGGGCGAACCGCGCAAGCGTCTCATCGCGCGTGAGCTTCCCTCCCGCCACGACTCCTCCACGCGCAGTCAGCATTGCGACTCCAGCTGTGGCCGCGA
>Ga0193735_1000123_pt1 | contig 24493 bp, 18 predicted proteins | sample U1m2metaG_FD_145080 | JGI IMG/M metagenome (GOLD analysis project Ga0193735, IMG submission 145080) | Soil microbial communities from a riparian zone of the East river system, Colorado, United States - U1m2 | ecosystem: Environmental > Terrestrial > Soil > Riparian zone | place: USA: East River... | reverse complement strand
GGGTGATCTCTGGGCCGATTTCATGAGGGCCGCGAGCCAGGCGCGTGATCCGGAAGCGCCGAAGGGATCAACTCCGACTGTGCCCCTTCTGGATGAGATGAAGGGCATCCGGCAGTGGGACTAGCCAGACTCAGCTTCTGAACTAACTCGGCTCCGGCTTCCGGCGACGCCGCGGGCGCGGTGCGTTGTGCCCGGGCACATGTCCCAGGTCGTCCGCGAGAGACGAATCATCGTCACCCGCTCCCAGCCAACGCAGCACACTTTCAATCGCGGCTTCGTCAGTAAGGCGGGTCCGAATGCGCGCGGGCGTAACTCCGAACACGCTCACCCAATGCTGCGAGAAAATGCGAGCCGTCTTGTATCCCAGCTTGATCGAGACATCCAGCACTGAGTAGCCGGGATCGCGCAGGTAGCTGAACCCGCGCAAAACCTTTGCGGCAACGAGCAGACGTTTTGGGGAGCCAAGCTCGGCGGCGTCCAGGTTTCTATAGACGCTCACGATAGCGATGCCGGCCTCCATGCCGACATCGAGGGCGCTCGTGTAACGATGGGGCTGGTCGAACAGATTCTCGACCGCGACAGAGAGCTGCCTGGGAAGTTGCCCGAGGCGATCCCGCAGTGCTTCGATCACATCGTGTGTCAGCGCATTGCCTTCCACGCGCTCGATGCGCTCGCGGAATCCCTCAGGCGCGTCGTCGAAGTGGTGAAGAACGACCTCCTTCAATCCGAGCCGACCCAGCTGAGCGACGGCGTTGAACTGAGGCGCGTGGAGCGTGACGTACGCGATCAATGGCAGGGACGGATAGCGCTTCAAGAGACCCGCGACCGCGCCCACGTTCATAATCCCGTCCGCAGTTGGGTCCAGGATTACGACACTGATGGGCTTACGGCGAATCAGGGATTCGAGCTCCTGCCATGATGATGCAACGAAAAGCTCAGGCTCATCAGCAAGGACGTGCTTGACGTGGGTGAGGAGCCGGGAGGGCAGGAACGCCGCAACGCTCAAGTGGCGATCGCGCGCATGGTCCTAGGAAATTGGCGTCAAAAGCTCGGCAGCGCGAGGGGAAATGATAAGAAAAGTGCTGTTTTTGATACGAAACAGGCATTTTCTGATAAGAAAACGCCCTTTTGAGGTTTACGGATGCCGGTACGTTGGGGGCGTGGTTAGTTCCTCAACGTCCTCTCGCTTCCTTCCTCAGGAGTTTTTCAAATGATCCGCCGCCTTCTCGCAGCATCCGTCATCATCGCCGCCGTCGTCCTCACCGCTTGCTCCGACATGACCGCTCCGAAGAACGACATCTGCCCGGTAATTAACGGCTCATCGACCTGTCACTAGACGAAACGGACGGGGGGCTGCCGGCAGTTTTACGCGGCAGCCACCGCCGTCTTGCGCAGTTCGGACATTGCGCGAACAACTGAGCTGACTTCCTCGGGCACCCATGTGGGTGGCGCAACAAACGGCTTGGTCGGGGGCGGGACGGCGCGAACCGCCGAGAGTGCAACCTGCGCCTTGAACGAAACCTGGTGAATCTGATTCGCATCGGCGAATGAGATCGCCTCTTTGAGCGCTTCCTCGGACGCATCGCGGCGACCAAGTCGGTCCATACCTTCGCCAAGGAAAAGCAGATAGTGCGCGCGAATCCAGGGTGAGAGGCGCGCATTCGCAAGTTCGCGCGCGTAGGAGTCGAACGCTTCCGCCATCCCATCGACCGCCGCTAGTTCCATCAAGTTTATCGTGGCGCTGGCCCGAACCATTTTGCTTTGAGCCGTGGCGGCAAGAACGAGATGGGAATCGCGCGCGGCTTCACGTAAGCCAAGCAAGGTGAACATGCCCGCGATGTCATCAAGAACCATATCCCGATCGGTAGGATTCTTGGTGAGGGTAAACGCCTCATGGGCGAGCTTGATTCCCTCGGAATGATCGCCTTTGTGAGCCGCCAGCGCTGCACGGCTGTGAAGCGCAATCGCCTGGACTTGCGGCAATTCCTGATCGCGCGCCTGGACGAGTACGTCGTCGAGGATGGTCTGCGCCTGTGGCAGGTTGCCCTTTGCCATGTAGGTGTTCGCGATACCTACCTGCACGGTCAACACGCCCTGTCGGTCGCCGAGGGTGTCCGCGATATAGGCGGCTTGCGAGTAGGCGCGCGCCGAGATCTCCCAATCGCCATTGCGACGCGCGGCACCGCCCACGAGCACATGCGCCTCGACGGCGAGCTTCGGATTCTTTTCTGGACGGGTCAGCTTGGCGACGGTCGAGAAGACGTCGATTGCTAGTCCCCACGCTGCCTCGTAATCCAGAGCACGCCCGTACGCCAGCAGTGCTACGGAGACGGTGTCGTCGATCGCGCGGCGCGTCGTCACTTCCTCGAGCACGTTGGTCAGGACGCCCCGAGCCGGGTCGCCCTCGCCGACTGCCTCGATCGCGGTGCGCACGCTGTGCAGCTGTGCCCAATTCGCCGGGTCGACGGACGACCCGGTATCCGTATAGGCGTCCACAAGACGCAGGACTGACAGCCCGGCGAATACTGATCGCCAGGAGGCGCTGTCCTCCTGCATGGAACCCAGTGTGTCGAAGTAACTCTGATGACGGATCATAGGCCTTTTTTGGGCGTAATTTGGTGCATTAAAATGCCATGTTTCACCCAAATAAGAAATGCCTGTTTCGTATCACCATAGGGGCGTTTTCATGTCACCTTTTGGGAGTTAAGTCGTCCCCGGCAGCCTTAACGCGCGAGGGGAATCCGGTCCCTTAGCAGGCGCTCAACTCGGGGTATATACCAATCCGCGAGGTCAAACCACCATGCATCCGGGCGCATTTCGGCGGTACGGATTCGTCTGTGGATCCCGATGATTTTCCGGGGTTCGTACAGCCAGACGGCGGGCGCGTCATCGTTGATGACAGCGAGGGCCTTTGTGAATTTTGCCCGGGCGCTGGCTGAATCGGCGGCAAGCGCACTATCGAGCAGCGCGTCAAATCTGGAATTGCTGTACGACCCATAGTTGACGCCCTGCTCGCCGATGCCATGGGTGGTCCATGCGTCCCTCATTCCGTCCGGGCTGGAGGGCATGGTCCAGCTGCTGAGCGCGGCGTCGAACGTACCGTGGGCTTCCCTGTCGCCTTCAGTTGATGTCTCGAGCTGTTCCAGTTGAACGCTAATGCCCATGCGACGAAGCTGTTCCTGGAGCAGTGATCCCATCCTGATTCTGTTCAGGCTCCCATTTGGGATGATGAGAGTGAACGCGAGATCTCTTCCGTTCTTTGCTCTCAATCCGTCTGCGCCACGACGGATCCAACCGAGTGAATCGAGAACCCGGCTGGCCCGTGCGGAATCGAATGGGAGCTGGGAGCCGCGGGGATCAGTAAACGGATATGCCCGCACGATCGGACCGACGGGCACCAGCGCAAAGGTGTCGAGCACGCTTCGCACGAGCGTGTTGCGGTTGATGGACATCGTTATCGCACGGCGCAGCTCTCGGTCGCCGAAGAGCGGGTGTGGCCGCTCCTTGTTGGCGGGATCGCGCAGATTGAACCGCAAAAAGGCGTAGTCCATTCCGGGCAGGGTGATTATCCCGAGGTTCCTCGCGCGCGCGAGCTGACGGAGATTCTCGGGGCGGAGCGTATCGAATAGATCAGCCTCTCCCGCGAACAACTTCGTGACCGCCGTCGGGAAATCCGGCGAGACGGTCCAGATTACGCGATCCAGCCTGGCCCGGCCGCGATAGTTGGAAGTATCGGCGACGATTTCCACCGAAGCGCCCTTGTCCCACCTTCGCAGGCGAAAGCGTCCGCTTCCAATCGGCGTAGGCGTCGCTTCGCGCAATGACCCCACCGGAATTTTCTCCAGCTGGTGCGCGGGAAGGATCAGCATCTGCGCCGCGGCATCGAGGAACTGTGTCGGCGATCTCGCGTGAAACCAGAACACGGCCGTGAGTGAATCGGTCACGGTTACGGAGTCGATGTTCGCGAGCTCGGTGCTCAGTCTGCCGGCGAGCGCGGGATTTTTGTTGAGCGCGAAAGTGAATTGAACATCTCGCGCGGTGACATCCCGACCATCGTGCCATTTTGCACGGGGATTGAGGTGGAACGCCAGCAGCAGTGAATCGCCAGACCAGCGCCAGCGGTCCGAGAGAGCCGAGCGAAATCCTTTTTCGTCCCTGGTGTTGAGGTCGGGCCCCACATCAGCGAGGTAGTCGTAGATCTGTTCGCTGATCTGTTTGGCCTGAGTGGTGATACCGAAAGGAGGGAAAAGCGTCCCGGGATCCGCGGTCGTCGCTATTACCACTGTGCCGCCTGTGTCCGCGGGCCCGGTTCCAGGTGCCTTCTCAGTACAACCCCCTATGAGCAAAAAGAGGGCGATTACTACGATTCTCTTCATTGACGAGAAAGTAGCGCTGTCAGCCTTGTAGGGAAGGCATTAACTCGAAGTGATAGAAAACCGACAGTTCGAGACACAAAACCGACATTGACCCTCTTGCGTCGTTATTGAAATGTCAATGATACATGGCGAAATCCGCTCCCAACCCGACCGATGCGATGCCCACCTTTCAGGTGGCTCAGTTGCGTCACGATGGCCAGGACGTGATCATCGTCCCGGTAGACCGCTCTTTCGGAAAACGGTCGGCCGCGGAGCAGGCCCGCATCCAGGAGGCGTTCCAGCGGAGCGCGGTTGCAGTGGAGATGCGCGGCGTGGTGGTTCCGGTCTGGGAAGATGCTTCGGGCAGAATGGCATTTCGTGCTCCGCCTCCTTTCCACGATTTCCTCAAGAGCATAGACATGGTCTATGTCGCGACAGCACTGAATCGAACCCTGAGTCTCGAGTCGCGGTAGCTCTCGCGCGTCTCGTATTGGGACGCGGTTGAGATTCAAGGATCATTTCTCGGATCGCGCGGCGCTCTACGCCGCGTACCGGCCGCTATATCCAGAGAGCCTGTTCGAGTTCGTTGCGGGCCTGACGCACCAGCATCGCGTGGCTCTCGATTGCGGCACCGGGAATGGCCAGGCCGCCATTGGACTCGTGCCGCAATTCGATCGCGTTATCGCCACCGATCCGAGCGCCGAACAGCTACGCAACGCCACTCGACACGAGAGAATCGAGTACCGCGTCGCAAGCGCGGATTCGAGCGGACTGCCCGCGCAATCACTCGATCTAGTGACGGCGGCGCAAGCGCTCCACTGGTTCGATGCCAAAGCGTTCTTCGCGGAAGCGAAGCGAGTGCTCGTCAAGGACGGCGCGATCGCGGTCTGGGGATACGGCGATCCGATTCTCGACACTGAGCCGCTCAATAAAACGCTCCACGCATTCAACCGGGGTTTGCTCGAGCCGTACTGGTTTCCCGAGCGAAAACTCCTGCTGGATGGCTACAAGGGCATTCCGTTCCCGTTCGATGAAGTGACGGTGCCCATGCTCGAGCTCGAGATGCGATGGAACCTCGCCGACCTCGCCGGTTACCTGCGAACCTGGTCGTCGACCGCGCGCTACGCGGCTGAGCACGGGATCGATCCCGTAGTAGCAGTTGAGGCCTCGCTGGCGGCGAGCTGGGGGGACCCTGGCGCCCCGCGACTAATTCGCTGGCCGCTACACCTTCGCGCGGGAACCATTCCGATGCACGCTCACGCCAGTGGCAATCGTGGCAGTTGAATCGCGCGCGGTGGGCGGCAATTATCCGCACGTGATAAAGCCCTCCTTGATTCGCAGAAACTCCTCGGTCGCGCTTGCGCTCGCTGCGATCGTCGTTGTCGCCCCGCGCGGCAACGCCCAGCACGAAAAGCATGCGGTGATGCGGGACATGCCGGGCGATACGATCGCCACCGCCCCCACAATCCCTAGCCGTCCGGTCTCGGACTCGGGTGCGATCGCAGACTCGCTGCTCGCGCTTTGCAAGCCGCACGTCAGCCGATCGATCGATGCTTACTCCACCTGCCTCGGTGACGGCATCGCATCGCTCTCGTCCGCCGGAAACATCGCCCTGGCGATGGGAACGCTCGACCGCATCATCCACAGCGATCCGTCGCTCGTTCTGGTCGCGCATCCCCTCGCGCACGCCCTGGGATACGCCGTTCGATCCACGCCGGCGACCGCGACGCGCCTATTGTCGCAATGCGACGACCGCTACCAATCGGGATGTTATCACGGAATCCTGCAGAGATACTTCGATGCGCGGATGGGGATGCCGATTGCGAAGAGCGTGCTGCTCGCGCCGTGCGACGGGCTGCGCGGCACCCGAGAGCAATTCCGTCTGTACGACTGTCTGCACGGGACAGGGCACGGTCTGATGATGTACCACCGCTACGACGTCAACGCGTCGCTCAAGGATTGCGATCGGCTCGCTGGCGATTGGGACCAGCGGAGTTGCTACAGCGGCGTGTTCATGGAGAACAACATGGCCGCCAGCATGCAGGTCTTCGGCGTTGGCAAATTGGGGATGCACCGGCATTCGATGCCGGCGGCAAGCATCGTTCTGTTCAAGACCGACGATCTCCATTATCCATGCGATGCGACACCGGCTCGCTACCGGCGTGAGTGCTACCAGCTGCAAGCCGATCTCATTCTTCCGGCGGTGAAGCAGGACTACAAAAAGGCGAGCGCGGTATGCGATGCCGCCGGCAGTCCTGATCTCGTGCAGGCATGCTACGTCGGGCTCGGCAGAAACGCGTCCGGGGCATCGGCGTTTCAGTACGCCGGCATCAGGAAAAGGTGCGACCAGGCTTCACCTGCCGGCCTCCCGTTCTGCTACGAGGGCGCGGTGCGACATCTCGCGTACGCGCCGAGTGAGCTTCCGCGAGGCGTGGCCTTCTGCAAGTCGCTCCCGGACGGAGAGAGGCGATCGCGCTGCTGGGACGGCGTGGGGCTGCAGGTCGGGGGATTCTATTGGGACCAGGCGTCGCGGCAGCGCGCCTGCCAGTCAGAAATGCCACGTGACGTTGCGGCTTGTGTGGAGGGAGCCGGAGTAATCCATTGAGGGGGTGCGGGTGCGCGAATTGCCTTATCGGCGAGCGCACGCAGGCGTCCGCTCGCGGCTGGTTGTCGTGCAGCCACGGTGGAAGGAGCGAGAGTGGAAAAGCGAAAGATCGGCTCTCTCGAAGTCTCGGTCGTGGGCGTTGGATGCAACAACTTCGGTGGGCGCATCGATGAGGCTCGCACCGAGGAAGTCATCAAGGCGGCGCTCGACCAGGGGATCAACTTCTTCGACACCGCCGATATGTACGCTGACGGCAAGAGCGAGGAGCTGATCGGCCGCTTTCTTGTCGGCGGTGGCCACCGATCCGACGCGATCATTGCCACCAAGTTCGGCAACGTCATGCCGGGACAGGGTGAGGGTGCGCACCCCAAGTACGTGAGAAAGGCATTCGAGGCTAGTCTCAAGCGGCTCCGTACTGATTACATCGATCTGTATCAGCAGCACATCCCCGACCCAGATGTCCCAATCGAGGAAACCCTGGGCGCGCTCGACGAATTGGTGAAGACCGGTAAAGTGCGGGAGATCGGCTGCTCGAACTTTTCGGTGCAGCAGCTGCGGGAGGCGCAGGTCGCGATTGCCCCGCGTCCGGGATCAGCGGGGTTCGCGAGCGTTCAGAACGAATACAGCCTGCTTCATCGAGACCCGGAGGAAGGCGTGCTCGCTGAATGCGGGCGACAGGGATTGGCATTTCTTCCTTTTTTCCCGCTCATGAGCGGCTTGCTGACGGGAAAGTACAGAAAGGGCGCCCCTGTTCCCGAAGGAACGCGGGTCGCGAAGTACGAGCGCTACCGAAAGCTTCTGACCGACGAGAATCTCGACAAGGTTGAAGCGTTCATCGCATACGCCGAGTCGCGCGGCCACACGATTCTGGAGCTGGCCATCTCGTGGCTGCTGGCGCATCGCGTAGTCGCGTCTGTAATTGCCGGGGCATCTTCGGCTCAACAGGTACGCGCGAACGTTGGTGCCGCCGGCTGGAGCCTTGGCACCGCCGAGCTCGAGGAGATCGACGCACTGCTCAGCCGTGAGGCAGGACACGCGACGGCCTGACTAAATTGCAACCTCCGTTTCGGGCAGAACCGCCATTACCGGCGGGTGTAGGAACGGGCGGGTTCAATACTCACGACGAAAATTGGAGCAACAGTGAAGAACACAATTCTTTCCATGATTGCGGTCTTGGGGCTCGCTGCCGCGGCGCCACTCGCGCAGGGCCAGGGCTACAATCCGTTCCAGGTCGGGGCTTCAGGTGGAATCGCGTTTCCGACCGGCGATCTGGGCACTGGAACCAATACAGGCTACAACATCGCGGTTGCAGTGGGCTACAAGCCTCAACAGATGCCGATATCGCTGCGCGCGGAAGCCGCGTACAACCAGTTCGGGTTAACGAATGGCGGCGGGAGCATCAACATTCCCGCTTTCACTGGAAACGTGCAGTACGACTTTCCTTTGGGCATGTCCTTTACGCCCTATGCGATCGGGGGCGCCGGTCTGTATCGTGTAAGCGCTGGATTCACCGGTGGTGGAAGTACCAGCGCGGAGAATGACTTCGGGTGGAATATCGGTGGTGGCATCAAGATTCCTTTGAGCACGAGCTTCGAGACTTTCATCGAGGCGCGTTACAACAGTGTCAGCGCCAGCGGCGGCACGGCGAGCTTCATTCCCGTTACCGTCGGGGTCATGTTCTAAGCGACACCACAGGAAAAGAAATGGCCAGCCTTTTCGGCTGGCCATTTTTTTTATTGCTACGAACTGCGAACTAAAGACTGAGGACTGCGAACCAACCGCAATTGCGAATCGCAGACTAACTGCGGATTGGGACACTAACTACGAACTGCGGACCACAATCAGACCAATCCGCATTTGTCATTAGTCCTCACTTCGCAGTAAGCCCTCGATTCGCAGTTAGTTCCCCAATCCGCAGTTAGTCTGCGGTCCGTAGTAGCAGTTGGTCCGAAATCCTCAGCAGTTAGTCCGCAATTCGCAGCTTATTGCACCGCGTTGACCATGTCGAAGATCGGGAGGTACATCGCCACGACCATGCCACCGACGACGACGCCGAGGAACACGATCATGATCGGCTCCAGCAGCGAGAGCAGGTTGCTCACGGCAGCGTCGACTTCTTCGTCGTAGAAGTCAGCGATCTTCGATAACATTTCGTCCAGACCACCGGTCTGTTCACCGACCGCGATCATCGAGATGACCATGGGCGGGAAGACCTTGGACTTCTGGAGCGGCTGAGCGATCGTGTCACCGCCGGCGATCGAGGAGCGGGATTGCATGATCGCATCCTGAATGACCCGGTTGCCGGCCGTCTTCGCCGTAATCTCGAGTCCCTCGAGAATGCTGACGCCCGAGCTGATCAGCGTGCCGAGCGTCCGTGTGAAGCGCGAAACCGCGGATTTGCGCAACACGTCGCCGAGGACCGGGAAGTGAAGCATTGCCCGGTCGATCACGAGCTTTCCGTTCGAGGTAGCATAGTACTTCTTGCCCGTGTACCCGGCGGTGATGATTATGGCGCCTATCACCCACCAGTAGGACCTGAGAAATCCTGAGGCTCCGATGACGATTCGGGTCGGCAGCGGCAGCGCCTGGCCCGCCGACGCGAACATGCCGGCGAACACGGGGATGACGAAAATCAGGAGGACCACGACCGCGATGGCCGCGACACTCATGATGACCGCCGGGTAAATCATCGCGCCCTTCACCTTTCTCACCAGCGCGTCGTTCTTTTCAAGGAACGTTGCGAGGCGGAGAAGAATCGTGTCGAGAATACCACCGGCTTCACCGGCGGCGACCATGTTGACGTAAAGGTTTGTGAACGCTCTCGGATGCTTGGAGAGCGCGTCGGCAACGGTGTTACCGGACTCGACGTCGAACACCACTTTTCTGGTGACTTCCGCGAGCGCCTTGTTGTCGGTTTGCTCGGCGAGAATCGTGAGGGCCTGCACGAGCGGCAGACCCGAGTTGATCATCGTCGAGAACTGGCGGGTGAAGATGACGACGTCGCGTGTCTTGATCGACCCGCGGCCAATCTTCTTCGCGGCGTCCTGGTCGATCTTGACGACGCTGAGCCGCTGTTTTCGGAGCTGCGAGATGACGTCGTCGCGCGAGGCCGCATCGATCGTAGCCGTGCGGAGATCGCCGTTGAACGCTCTTGCCGTATAGGTAAACGTAGCCATTTGCTAATCCTCTTTAACGTCTTGCCGGGGAGCCCGACGCGGGCCCACGTGTAGCTGCCGGCTTTGCGGCCGGCGGCTGGCCGGTTCTGCCTTCATCTGCCGGATCCAGCTGACCAATCATGCGCTGGAACTCCGTCGGGTCGCCGCTCACTCGCAGGCATTCGTCTGCCGTGACTTCGCGGTTCATGTACAACGCGTACAAAGCATCATTGAGTGTCTGCATGCCCCACTTCTTACCTGCCTGCATCGACGAGTAGATCTGGTGGACCTTGTCGTCGCGAATGAGCGCACGGATCGCGGGGGTGACGACCAGAATCTCGGCCGCCATCACACGACCCTTTCCCTGCGCCTTCGGCAACAGTGTCTGGGTGACGATTCCCTCGAGCACGAAGGCCAGCTGGGCCCTCACCTGCGACTGCTGGTGCGATGGGAATACGTCGATGATACGGTTGATGGCCTCGGCCGCTGAGTTGGTGTGCAGCGTGGCAAAAGCAAGGTGACCCGTTTCGGCGATGGTCAGCGTCGCGGCGATCGTCTCCAGGTCGCGCATTTCGCCGACCAGGATGATGTCCGGATCTTCGCGGAGGGCGTACTTGAGGGCGTTGGCGAACGACTTGGTGTCGCTGCCGATCTCGCGCTGGTTGATGATGCAGCTCTGGTGCTTGTGGATGAATTCGATCGGGTCTTCGACGGTGATGATGTGTCCCTTACGCTCGCGATTGATCTTGTCGATCATGGCGGCGAGAGTCGTCGATTTACCCGAGCCGGTCGGACCGGTGACGAGCACGAGTCCGCGCGGCTTCTCCGCCATCTTGGCGATCGAGCCAGGCAGTCCGAGCTGATCGAAGGTCTTGATCGCAAACGGGATCTGTCGCACGACCATCGACACGCAGCCTCGCTGCTTGAAGACGTTGCCGCGGAAGCGCGCGAGATTCTGGATTCCGAACGAGAAATCGAGCTCGTCCTCCAGCTCGAACCGCTTCTTCTGCTCCTCGGTCAGAACCGAATAGGCCAATTGCAGCGTGTCCTTTGGCGCCAGCGAATGCTCAATCGATGCGTTCGTTATGTCGCCGTCGATGCGAAGCTTTGGACGCTCTCCGGCCACGATGTGCAGGTCGGAAGCATTGCGGGCGACCATCTCCTCGAGCAGTCCGCGGAGATTGATGCCTGCCTGCGGCTTCGGCGGTCCGGATGGGGACGAAGTGTCAATGAACGGTAAGGTCATCGGTTATCGATTCGAGTGTTGAGGATCAATGCGCGGAGGTTTCACGGACTACCTGCTCCAGAGGACAGATCCCCTTGAGTACTTTCAGCCAGCCGTCCATGCGGAGAGTGAGCATTCCCTCCTCGATGGCGATCTTTTGAATTTCTGCGGCGCCCGCGCTTTGCATGATCAGCTTGCGGAGGGCGGGCGTCATGTTCATCACTTCGTAAAGACCCTGGCGTCCTTTGAGGCCGGTGCCATCGCACTGCTCGCATCCCCTTCCCCGGAAAACGGGAAGCTCTTCCATCTTGGTGTCGAGCGTAATCTGGTCCATGAACGGCTTGGCAGCTTCGGTGGCGCGGCCTTTCGCGTCGCGGAGGGCCATGTCCGTGAAGTGCATGTCGCGCATCGTGATTCCGCCGCCGATTTTGGCACCCGCGATCTCCGCCTTGTCCATCTTGTACGCCTCGGCGCACTTGGAGCATACACGGCGCACGAGTCGCTGGGCAAGAATCAGGTTCAATGCGGAAGCCACGTTGAATGGCTCGATACCCATGTCCATGAGACGCGTGACCGTCTCCGGAGCAGAGTTGGTGTGCAAGGTCGAGAGGACAAGGTGACCTGTTAGCGCGGCCTTGATGGCGATGCCGCCGGTCTCCAGGTCTCGAATTTCTCCCAACATGATGATGTTGGGGTCCTGACGAAGGAACGCCTTGAGCGCCGCGGCGAAGGTCATGCCGATGTCGGTGCGGACGAGCACCTGATTGATTCCAAACAGGTTGTACTCGACCGGGTCCTCCGCCGTCATGATGTTGACGTCGATGTTGTTGATCTTGGAGAGAGCCGAGTAAAGCGTCGTCGTTTTACCGGAACCTGTAGGGCCGGTGACGAGCACCATCCCGTAAGGGTTGGAGATCGCGTCCATCAGCTCGCGCTCGGCGCGGGGCTCGATGCCGAATGTCCCAAGGTCGAGCGTCAGGTTGCCCTTATCGAGAATACGAAGCACCACCTTCTCGCCGAACAACGTCGGCAGGGTGGAGACACGGAAATCGATGACCTTGGTGCCGATCTTCAGCTTGATGCGACCGTCCTGCGGCACGCGACGCTCGGCGATGTTCAGGCTCGCCATGATCTTGAAGCGGGAGATGAGCGCGGGACGCATCTTGATTGGCGGCTTCATGATCTCCTGAAGCGCTCCATCGATGCGATAGCGAACGCGCAGCTCCTTCTCGAAGCATTCGAAGTGAATATCCGAAGCGCCTCTCTTCAGCGCGTCGGTCATGATGGCGTTGATAAGCTTGACGACCGGCGCTTCGTCGACGAGCGCCATGCCGGCGTTGGCCGGCTCTTCTGCTTCACTCTCGAGAATCTCGACGTCGTCGGTATCGGCGATGTCGGCGAGGAGGTTTTCCATCTGCGCTTCGCCCGAGGCGTAAAACTTCTCGATCGCGTTGCGCAGAGTGAACTCGCCGGCGATGACCGGAAAGATGTCGAGGCGGGTGATGAACTTGATGTCGTCGAGCACCGACATCGATGCGGGATCCGACATCGCGACGGTGAGCGTTCGGCCGTCCCGTTTGAGGGGAAGAACGCTGTGCTTAAGCGCAAGCTCACCGGGAATGAGCTTGGCGATGCGCGGATCGACCGTGAACTTGGTAAGGTCGACGGCGGGCATCTTGTGCTGGCGCGCAAGCATCCTGGTGAGGTCGGTTTCCTTTACGTAACCGAGCTTGACCAGGTTGTAGCCTACGCGCGTGCCGTTGTGTCTCTGCTCGGCAAGAGCCTTATTGAGCTGTTCTTGCGTGACCAGCCCTTCTCTCAAAAGCAGATCGCCGATTCTCGGCGTTTTAGCGGCAGGAGCTGTCAAGGACGCATGTCCCTCCGGTGAGGCTTCCTGCGTGCTTTTGGCACTTCGGATGGCCTGGATATGACTCTGTTTGTAGGACGCGGAACCAACGAGAAGGTTACCGTTGAGTCGAGCTTTGCTACCATAGATGGGCCGATGCCTTTCACGCGTCGTAACCCTTCCATAGAGCCGAATGGACCGAGGGAGTCGCGGTCGGAAACGATACGCCTGGCGAGCGCGGGTCCGACGTGTCGGAGGGCCTCGATTTCCTTCTCGCTGGCGACGTCCAGGTCCACGGGTCCGGCTGGTTTTGGGGGCGCCTTTTGCTTCCGCTCTCGCTTTGGCTTCCTGAGACCAGAGCGGCGAGCGGAATCCGCCGCTTTTATCTGGGCTTCAAGGGCCGAGCGGGTTCTGGAATCCGCTGGAGAACCGCCGTGGAGGGTCCGGTAGGCGCGGTTTGACGCCCCAAGGACCAGTACCACCGAGAAGAAGAGGAGCGCCTTACGCTCGGCAGTGGTCGGCATAACCGACCCTAGCCGCGATCAGGCGGATTTCGTTACCGAAGCCGCGCGACTCGGAGCGTACTCTTCCATCGATGTCGTAAGGAGCAGGGTGGCGAGGACCAGAACGCCAGCGATCACGAAGGGAAAGCCGATGCCCAGGTGGTCCATGGCCACACCTGCAGCCAGTGGAAAGATGACCCGCGAGACACCGCCAAATGTGTGCTGCACGCCCATGTATAGCCCCCGATGCCTGCTTGGAACGACTCTCGACAACATCGCAGTCACGCACGGGAAGACGAACGCCGTGCCAAGGGGCATGAGGGTCAAAGCAACCAGAAGCGTTAGATAAGAGTGCACCGCTGCGATGAGCGCCAGCCCGACCGCCAACAGCACGAGTCCGAGCCTCGTAAGCCGCACTTCGCCCAACCACTCGATCATCCGCCCAAGGATTCCGGCGCGGACGAAGACTCCCATTCCGCCGAGGTACATGACGAAGTAGCCGACATTGCCTTCGTTTATCGGCAGCCGATTGGCGAGGAGCAGAGGAAGTGTCGGAGCGGTGCCATAGAACGCGCCGATCGCGATAGCGTAAATCCAGATCAATCGCTGCGCGGGTTCCCTTGGGTGCGCGATCACGCTCCACACGGCGCCCGAACTCGTCTGGTGAACGACGGCATGTTCGCTCGTGGCCGCGATTTCTTCACGCGATTCGCGCAAGTAGATACCGGCGAAGATGCTGACGAGGATGCAGAAGATCGCCGATGCGATGCCCGGCGCGTGGCGGCCCCAGTGTATCAGCGCGGAGCCGATGGCGGGACCGACGACGGCGCCAAAGCTGGTGGCCGCCGAGAGCCAGCCAAGACTCTTGGCGCGGTCCTTTGGATCACTGGCGTCCGCGACATATGCCTGGACGACGCCAATCGTCCCGCCACCAAGACCCTGCACGATGCGGCACAGGAGAAGGAGCCAGAGCGTGCTGGCGTAAGCGAAGATTACGTACGCGACCGCCGAAATCAGCAGTCCCGCGAGGAGGGCCGGGCGTCGCCCGTAACGATCCGAGAATCGGCCCCAGAGGGGCGCGCTCGCGAGCTGGGCGATCGAGAAAGCCGCAATCAGAACCCCGACGATCGTCGCCGAGGCTCCGAGCTTGGTTGCGTAGAATGGAAGGAGCGGGATGACCATCGCCAGTCCAAGCATGTCCACGAAAGCCGTGATCATGAGGACCGTGAGCTTCCCTTTCATGCTCTATCTGCGCGTGACCAGCGCGGTTGCGACATCTCCGACAGTCGCCAGCGACTTGGCGGAAATCTTGTCCATCGTGTCCTGCGGCGTGTGATGCGCGGGATAGGTGAGATCGATCACATCGATCACGCGCAGCCCGGCATTCAGCAGCGGCATGTGGTCGTCGACGATCTGTCCACCGCTTTCCTGTACGAACACGTCCCCATGGCCCAGATCCGCCGCCGTCTGCCACACTCGCGAAACGACTTCCGGCGCCTGCTGAAAGGAGTACATCTCGTAAGGAATGCGAAGATCCTTGTCTCCGATCATGTCCCAGAGAACGCCGTACAGCGGCTTATAGTTTGGCGACGGCAGGTGGGTGGCGAAGTACTTCGCGCCGATGAGAACGTCGACCTCGGGCGGACCAAACTGCCCGTAATCCTCGCCATCGGTGAAGAGCAGGTCGACGCCGACGTTGGGTTTGGTTTTCTTGAGGACGTCTCCGAGCGCCACGAACATTCCGACGCCGGAGGCGCCGTCGTTGGCACCGGGAACCGGCATCTTCTTTTCGGCTTCGGTCGCTGCCGACTCCGAGACCGGGCGCGAGTCCCAGTGCGTGATGTAAAGAACCCGCTCCGGAAGGTCGGGACGGAATCGCGCCAGGATGTTGCGCAGCGGAAGCTTCTTCCCGTCGGCGGTAGTGTAGGTGAAGGCCTGGACAATCACCGTATCGGCCCGCGTCCGCATCTGCCGGATGATCCAGTCACCGGCTTGTTTCGCGGCCGGGGTTCCCGGCACCCGCGGGCCGAAATCGACCTGCGCCTTCGCATAGTTGTAGGCGGCGGTCCCGTTGAACCCGGTCGCAGTCGCGCCGGCGCTCCTTTGCGCAGCGCTTCCCCCATTCGCGTCTCCCTTGCAACCGGCGACCAGGCACAACAGAAGTATGACGAGCATCGATCTCACTTGAATTCCCCAGCGTAAAACTGCAGGTGCATCACCGCACTGAGCACCGTCTGCGTAAAATTGCGATTAAGGTTACGGTCGAAGCTCTCGACGCGCGAGATGACGAAGCTCGACGAAATGTTTTCAGCGACATCCGTATCGGCGCTCATACTGAAGGCGCGCCGGCCGTTGTCGGACAGCCGGCTCTCCCCCGAGAGTGCCAGCGGATTGACGACGAAATTCTGTCCCTGACTTTTCTGATAGCTGACGCGCGTCCGCAGATCGCTCCGCGCATTCCAGTCGGCGGGAAGCGCCCACGGCTTCGAGACATCGATGCTGAAGTCAGAGTTGTCGCCATTGCTGCTCAAACCCGGCTTCGCATCCAACCGCTTGGAGAATGAATACCCCACAGTGCTGGCGAGGGGCCGGGCCCCGGCGAACACGATCGAGCCGCTCAACGGAAAGCTCCGAACGCGGAGCTCTCCCCGATCGTCGATCACTTCGCCAAGCAACGGCTGGGTGCCGTTGAACTGTCGCGTCTCGAGGACTCGGGCATTCGCCCCAACGCTCGAGATGACGGACCTGAGCGCAATCGGCTGGCCGGTCCAGCGTAGCGAGACATCCGGAAACGCGATCTGAGTTCCATCGACTATGTCCTGTCCCTGCTCTAGCCTCTGGGTCCAGTTTCTGGTGTTGATGCGCTGGTATCGGGTGGCGACGCTCGCGCCGAACGGAAGGTTCAGCGAATTGTTGACAGAGAACTGTGTTACGAGCCCGACGCTCGTCGCCAGCTGGTCTCCGAGCTGCCGGAACGTGTTGATGCCACCGAGCCCAAACTGATACAAGAGAGGAGCCGGCACACCGCTCCCATCATAAACGGAGAGGACGCTGCGATTGAAGTTGATGTCCACCGGCTGGAGACCACCGAGGAACCCGCGAAGAAAACTGTTGCTGTCGGTGTGCAGCTTGATCGCGCGTGGCAAATCAAGCGTCAGACCCGCGGTAGTCGTCTGCGAATTGCCGAGGCGCCTGGGGATTCGCAGCGCGCTGGTACTGTCTCCCTCGCGTGCGAAGCTGAGGGTGTTCGGGTCCCGCAGCATGTTGTACGAAGTTCCAAAGTCCAGCCTCGGCCGAAACCACGCGGTGATGGGAGGTGAGATGTTTATTCCGGCCTGCATTGCTCGCTCGCGCTCCAGTCCCGTGTCGGTGCCAAGCACTCGATCGCGATCGCTGGCCGAGACGAGTCCGAGAGGAGAATCCGTGCCGTACCCGCGCAGGTCACGCACCGAGGTGATGTCCCAGCGAACCGAGGCCGCCTTGAACGGGCGGAACACGAGACTGCTGCCGCTGCTCCAGGTTCGGGTCCTGCCTTTCACCGGGCGCGCCGTGTCGTCAGGCGCCAACGCGGGCTTCAAAAAGGAGACGCGATCGTCGTGTCCGTTGGTATAGGCAGTGGTGAGATGCAGCTCCGTCGGCGACCATCGCGCAAGGTCGGGCGCCAGTGCGCGCAACAGGTTGAAATCGAGTCCCACGACGAAATTCTTTGCCTTTCCGTCCTCGTACTCGCTGCGCGACACGCCGGTCGTATACGATGAGTTGAGCGTGAGGTTGTTGAGAAGCGGCGACCACATCGAGCCGGTCGATTGCTTCGTACGCCGCAAGCTAAGAGTGATCGATGTTGCCGCCGAGCGCGGCATGCGCAGTCCTTCGATCGCGTCAGCCTCGATGTCGGACTGGGAGACGAACAACGGGTCAACTGACGCGGATGTGTAGTTGAACGTGAACGGAATCGACACCCCGAGAGACGCGGGAAGCAGCTTCTCGAGGTGAAACGCGGAGCTGAAGTCCCAATTGTTGTCGGTGAGAAAACTCGGTTGTTCGGCCAACTGCCTGAAATTCGGGTCGCGCCTGCTGGCGTTGATGCGGATGTCGGCGAAGTCGCTCGCGACGATCGTCAGTCCGGCCTGGCCGGCGAACCCCGTCTGGTTGACGACGCCCGCGAGCCTGATGTCATCGACCCACACTTCCAGCGTGTCCCCGGGAATAACCGGATTCGCGGCAGCCGCAACGGGAAGTCTGACCATTCCGACGGCCAGCTCCTGAACGGCCGCGAGATTTGGAGGACTCACGCCCGGGTCGAGCGTATACACCATGTATCCGTTGTCGCACGCGGCGTAAACAGAGGCGGCGCTCGCCCCCGGCGGAAGCGGCGTGTTCGCAATCAGCGCGGAGTCGAAACCCTTGCAGGTGTTACGCAGCTTTCCCTGGAGATACGCGTTCTGAATCTGCGCCCTCAGCGCGAACAGTTTCGCGAAGCTCACGTTGATCTCCGGCAGCCACGCGACTTTCGATTTTCCCGAGTTTATCGGCGTGCGATACATGTAAAAGTTGTTGTCGTCGCGGGCGATCTTGATGTAGAACTGAAGCTCCCCATCCGGACCCCAACCGCTGCTCACGCCGCGCGCCCAGACCCGCAGCTCCTTGTAGCTCATGAAATTCTTTTCGCCTTCCGGGAACCGGTAATACGACTCCGCGCGGTCGAACGCGGCTAGATCGGTCGCGATGAGCCGCAGAGACCGCTCGTTGATCTGGACGAGGCCGGGCTGGAAGGCGACGGTCTTGCTCGTCGGCGCATCGGTAACGCCGGGCGGCGATTCGTAGTCGATGCCGTTTCGGACCTTCTTGTCCTGCGTGCCGACTACTCCGGATTGAACAGTGCCCGTCGACGTCTGATCCCCGGCGATGCCGTGCAGAGTTCTGTCGCTGACCTTGAGCCAGGGGGCGCCGGTGAGCCGGAGTCGAGCCAAGGGAACCGTGCTGAATTCATCATCGGCGAGTCCATCGCCAGAAATCATCGTGATGCGAAGCGCCCGCGCTCGCCGCAGCAAAGGATGTCCGAGAGAATCGTCCGGCGTGCTAAATGGAATGCGAAAGAACATCCAGCACACGTTGTCGCGCGCAACTCTCGGTTGCCCCGCGAGCTGTTTTGGCTGGCTGCATACCCCGGGTCGTGTGACCTTCGAAAGATCGGCAAGGTTGACAACGTAGCGCTGCCACTGCTCCTGATCGCGTTCCGCTGTGGTGAGATTGAGAACATTGTCGGCGTCGATGTCTTCTTCATCGAGGCGATTGTTGTGGATAGTGCAGTTCGTCTGCGAGTCGCCGAGAACCTGGCGAATTCCGTAGCCACCGCGGCAGGTGCGGGCAAAACGCAGCGTCGCGAACGTCGGCGCCTGGCCAGGTAAAGTGTCGTACTCCACGGTCAACGAGTCGACTATATCGCCGGGCAGTCCGTTGTCGTTGCTCGCCACGTTGAAGGCGCGAGAAAGGGGATCGCGTTCGCTGTTGAGAGTGTCGAGCCCCTGAATCCGCTTACCGTGATAAGTCGTGTCGAGCGAGCCAGCCAGCGCACCCCGACGAACGATGAGCGTGTCGGGACCGAACGAGACCGAGTTCTCGGAGATATCTCCAAAATCGAAGACGATTGTTGGATTCTTCGACACCGTGGCGCCAATCGGTATCTGGGCCCAGAACTCGAGATTCTCCGCCCGGGAAATGTCGACGCCGCTGGGGTTGAGGACCGTGCGGACGGAACGCCACCTGCGTCCCGCAGGCGCGTTGGGTACCGTCCAGCGAAAGGTATTCGCCTTCAGCTGTCCGCCGACGGAAAGCGGGTATAGCGTAAGCCAGAGCATCGGCTCCGGGCCGGAGATGCCGGTTCCACTCTGGGCAACCGCCGTATCGATCTGATCGATGCGATAGCTGACCCGGTTGCCATCCGCGTCCAGCCCATTGCTCTGCCACGCCATCGTCGCGGCACGTGAGAGGTCGAACACCGTGGCGCCGAAGCGTGCTGGTATGCTGGTTCCAAGAGCCGGTTCGCTGCTGAAATACCACAACGGGTCCGTGAGCGGGATCTGCAAACCGCCTTCCCCTTCGAATGACTCCAGGTAAGCCTGCTGCGATGCATTCGTCTGCGGGCGGCTCGCAGCAAGCTCGGCGGAGAAGTTGACGTGGGAAGGAGCAGTCGTCGGCCCGAAAGGCATCTTGGATACGAGCTGGGTCAACGGCTCCGCATCGAAGTTGAAGAGCGCGCTCACACCGGCAACGAGGGAGGCGGCGGGCTCGAAACCCAGTGGCGGACGCGTGAAGTTGGTGTGCTGACTCTGGGAGATGGCAGTGAAGTTGATTTGCCCGTTCGCCAGTGGAATCTCCGCGGTGGCACCGAGGATCGAGGTGGGAGTCTCCTCGAAGACGGGGTTCTCCTCGTACTGAACCGTGACCTGACGCGGCCGGGGAAAAAGTGTGTCTGGTCGGTTGAAGGAGACGCGGCCGAGGTCGTAATCCACGGAGTAGTCGGTGCCGCGCGTCAGGGGAATGCCGTCGACGAGCAGGCGCTCGGAATTCGGACGCACCTGCACTGTACCGAGCATCAGTGCTCCGCCCTCTCCGCTTCCCTCCGCCTGCGCCTGCATCCGGATGTGATAGATCGCCAGGGGCCGTTGCGGGGAGCGCACGTATTCCGGTGGCGTCGTGTAGATCGTGTCGTTGGTCGGATTGCCACCGACGGCAAGACCATTCGAGGCGAAGGGTTTGGCCGATGGAAAAACGAGGAACTGATCGCGGATGGTGTGCGCTCCGGGCGAGCCGAGACTGAGCTCGAAGTTCGGATCGCTGGGTCGCGGCCAGAGTCGGTTCTCCAGATCGAAGCTCGAGCTGTTCGTCGATTGCGCGAGACCGAACAGCTTGAGGTACGTATCGCCGTTGCCGGCGGCGGGCTTCTCCTGATCGTCTGCGCTTCCCGTGACGACCTTCAGCGTCACGCTCTGGCGTCGCAGGTCTGCTCCGCCAAGACGGTAGACGCTTCGGATCTCGCGATCGAACTCGGGATCGCCGGGCTGCACGTTGGGATCCCAGATGAGATTCGCGAACTGCTCCCGCTGAGGCGTGAACGCGAGGTCAGGCGTACCCCCCGTCGCGGTGTAGACCGTGTCCCGGCCGTTGATGCGGACGCGATACGCGACGACGAGTCGCTCGTTGTTGAGAGCGAGAGGACGCACGAGCGCGATCCACAGCAGAGATGGGTCGGCATAATAGTCGACGCCTTCACGCAGGTATTCGTAGACTTGCCCGCGGCGGGAGCGGCCGTTGCCGATGAGGCGGAACTGCGGCCCGTTCGGATTGGGCGGCTGTCCGCCGATCAGCAATCGATAAAGAAAGATCCTGGTTGGCCTGAGCGTATCCGGGAGAGAAGCGGAGAGCGTCGCCATTTTCCGCGTGTCGAGAATGTCGACGTTCGGGTACGCGGCGCCAAAGAGCTTCGGATTGATCGTGAAGAAAAATCGGCGCGACTCGAACTGGTAGTCCTCGATTTTTCGGTCGATCGCCTGAAGGGTGCGGTCGCCGACCGTGAACACCCGGTCGCGAACGATATTTCCCTTCTGCTGCGCGAGAATCGCCTTCACCCGCATCGAGCCGATCTTCGTGATAGCCTGGATTCCGTAGTTGCCGCTCGCGATTCCGGCGGTGATGTAGCGGGATGCAGGCGGCTGGAAGGTCACGTTGCCGATCTCGAGCCGTTGCACGAATTCGCTGGGCTTTCCCTCGTAGTAGATCGAGATGTTGTTCGACGCGTCGAACTCGCGCTGGGTGTCGTAGTCCAGATTGACGTGCACTCTGTCGGCGACGATGCCGCCGGACTTGGCGGCGAACTGAAAGTCGACGTTCGGCTCGAAGAAATTACGGCAGTCGGCGACCGGATCGAAAAAGAACGTTTGCGAGCAGAGAGCGCTCTGATTCTTTTCGCCGCGGAACTCGAGGCGTCCGTCGATCTGAAGCCCGAGATCGGCGTATTCACCGAGGATCGGAACGCGCTTGGGCGTGACGGTGGGCTTCGGTTTCGGCGGCAGCTCACCGGGATACGCCGGCGCGGGCGTCGCGGTGGCGAAGTTACTGGTCGCGACCTGACCCCACACCGCCTGCATGATCGCGCGCATGTTCTGCTGGAATGCGGTGGCGCGGGCCGCCTCGATCTGCGCCTGAGCCTGACGGAACGACTCCCGCTCGCCGCGTGAAAGAACCGACGGAAGTATCAACGGGAGCGTGTCGCGCCCGAGCCTCAGCCGGAGAGCGGGCGTTCCCGGCGTGCCGCTCGGCGGAGTGACCGGGGGAGTCGGAGTAATCTTCCGCGTCGTATCTCTCGGGTCCTGCGCGCTAGCTGTTCGGCCAGCCATGCAGAGCAGCGCGAGCGCGGCAAACGCGATCGCGGTGTAGCGTGAACACCGCCCCGCCGAACGCGCGGAACTCGTTGTCTGCGTGTCGCTTACCCACGGGCGGAGGGTATATTTCACTCCGTGAAGATACTGCACCGCTACGTTCTAGAGGAACATGTCGGTCCGCTAACGTTCGCTCTTACGGCGCTCACTTCGATCCTGCTGTTGCAGTACATCGGAAAGCATTTTGGAGAGCTCGTCGGTAAAGGGCTGCCGACGCTCGTGATCGCCGAGTTCTTCGGGTTGTCCGTGCCGCTCACTGTGGCCCTGACCCTGCCGATGGCTGTTCTCGTCGCCACTCTGTACGCATTCAGCCGCCTGGCGGCGGAGAATGAGATCACGGCGATCAAGGCCAGTGGCGTCAGCATCGTGAGCGTGTTGAAGCCCGTATTGTGGGCGGCACTCGGAGTAACGGTCGTGATGATCGGGTTCAACGATCAAATCCTCCCCAGATCGAATCACCGGTTGGCTGTTCTTCAGCGGGACATCGCCCAGAAGAAGCCGACGTTCGGGTTGCGTGAGCAGGTAATCAACGAAGTCAGCCCCGGAAAGTTCTACCTGCGCGCGGGACACCTGGACGAAGCCACGAACCTGATGCGCGAGGTGGTCATATACGACATGGGAGACGCGACGCGTCACCGTACGATCTATGCCGACAGCGGCACCATGGGGATGACCAAGGGGATGACCGACCTCGAGCTTACGCTCTACCACGGCAACATCCAGGACGTTCCGACAGCGAACCCGGACGAGCTGCGGCGCGTGTTTTTCGACTCGACTCGCGTTCGCGTGCGCGGGGTGGGCAACCAGTTTCAGAAAACCACTGCTGATTCCTACAAGAGCGATCGCGAGATGACGGTGTGCGAGATGCAGGCGGCACAGGACAGGGCGCGCCGTGACCACGAACAGGCGCGCAAGGAGTTCGAGACGAAGCTCGCCGCGCTCAAGAAATCGAAGGCGAAGCTGAGCGCTGACGTGCTCAACACTGACACCAGCGCACCATGGGACATCGGGCTCGGCCGGTTGTACTGCAACGCCATGGCGCTCTTCAAACCGAAGGAAGCGAAGGCACAGGGTGTATCGACGACGCCAACAGTAAAAGTGAAGCAAAGCGCGTCGTCGACGTCGCGGAGCGCTTCATCGACCCCGGCTGTTCTCCGGCCGGGTACCAGACAGGGGGCACAATCAGCGATGCTTCCGCCGCCAACATCCAGGGGAGCAGCAGCGCCGACGCTCAACCTGAAAGAGACTTTGACGCAGGGACCGCCGCCCAATTCGTCCGATCTGGCCGCCGTCGAAGCGTCGAGAATCAGGCTTCAGGACACCGCAACCCTCATGAACTCCTATGGAGTTGAGATCCACAAAAAGTTCGCGCTGGCCGTCGCCTGCTTCGTGTTCGTCCTCCTTGGCGCCCCAATCGCGCTGCGATTCCCGCGCGGTGGCGTGGGGCTCACGATCGGCGTCAGTCTGTTCGTGTTCGCCCTCTATTACGTGTGCCTGATCGCCGGCGAGTCGATCGCGAAGCGCGGACTCATGCCGGCGGTGGTATCGATGTGGATGGCGAACGTCCTTTTCTCTCTGGTGGCCTTGTGGATGCTGCTCAAGATGGGTCAGGAGGGCACCACCGCCCGCGGCGGTGACATGAGGGAGATGATCACCGGGATAAAAGGATCGATCCGGTCGAAGTTCGGATGGAAGAAGCGTCGGGAGCAGCGCGAGAGACTCGTCGCTTGAGGAGAATGGTGCGGGCGCTCGACCGCTACGTCTTCATCGAGTTCTGGAACATCTTCGTGGCGACGGCGCTCGGCTTTCCGATCCTGCTCATCATCATCGACCTCACGGACAACCTCGATAAGTATCTTGGGCAGCACCTGTCAGTTGGGCGCATCGCGCTCAGCTACCTGTACTGGCTTCCAGACTCGATGTTCATGGTACTACCGGCGGCAGTTCTGTTCGCGACGGTATTCGCAATCGGCTCGGCCTGATTCTCGGCGAGCTTGCTCCGATCACGAACAAGAAGCGTTCGGACATTCTCGACGCGAACCGCGTCAACATCGGCAACGATCGCTACAACTTCGCGTACGCTGCCGACGGTGGACGTGTCTACAAGATCGGCGCTCTGCATCTCATCGAGCCGTCGATCGAGGGAATGGTGATCGAGCGAAAGGGCAATGGCCCCGCTTATCCGTCGTACGTCATCACCGCCAGCAACGCGCGATACAAACCGTCGAAGGGTTGGGTGTTGCAACGCGGAGCCATGCACGTTATCCCCGACACTCTCCACAACATGACCTTCAGCTTCGACTCGCTGGTCGACCGTCATTTCACCGAGCCGCCGAAGCAGCTGACGTTGGCGCAGAAGGCGCCGA
>Ga0193735_1000122_pt1 | contig 24494 bp, 17 predicted proteins | sample U1m2metaG_FD_145080 | JGI IMG/M metagenome (GOLD analysis project Ga0193735, IMG submission 145080) | Soil microbial communities from a riparian zone of the East river system, Colorado, United States - U1m2 | ecosystem: Environmental > Terrestrial > Soil > Riparian zone | place: USA: East River... | reverse complement strand
ATGCCGTCCAACCGCGCTGCCGGTGAGATACGCACCCATGTCGGAAAATTTTGTGACCGCGATCAGATACAGGACATAAAATTGCCCGGTCACCTGACCTGTGCTCGAGCGCGGTGTTAGATAGACGATTTTGGTGATGAAATTGAAAAGCCAAAGCACGTAGAGCAGGCCAAACAGAGTGTAGGCCATGGTCTGCAGCGGCTCGTCATGGCGAAGGCGGGCGAACATCTGTCGCCCGAAGACGGTCAGCAGAAAAAACAGCAGAACAGCGACTTCGAAATCATACGAGTGTGCCGGTCCAATCTTGGAGAAGTAATAAAAGCTTCCGGCGAGCAGAACGGCGCCGCAAATCATTCCCGTGATTTTGAAATTGGGCAGGCCCTTGTGATCGAGCATCCGGTAAAATTCCCAAAGCCCGATCATTCCGAACCCGCTGATCAACAGCCAAAACAAGATCTCGTAACCGGTGAACATGATCAGCAGAGCGATTGTCCAAAGCGCGATCGTGCTGATGAACCGCAGAATGAAAACGGAACGTCGTCCCGCGGCTGTGGGATTTGTGCCGGTTTGCTCCAGCGTTGCAGGCATGCCCTGCATCATGTCGAAGGAAGGCGCGCTGCGCAAGCGTGAGCGAGCGCTTCGAAGAGAGTGCGGATGCGCCTGCTCCGGGAGAGTCGCCGTGAAAATCACAGCGATATTACGGCCGCCTCGCCGAAGCGCGTACGTAGCGCATCGCACTTATTACGGCGTAGGCGATGGACTTGGCGAAGTAGCCTCAGTCCGAGGAGCTGGAGTTGGCGAACTAGTCTCTACCGCAGGGGATGGAGTTGGCGAACTAGCCTCCGCCGAAGGAAAGACTGCCCGGCCAGACATCTCTAACTTGCGCTGCTTTTGGTTCTGTAATTTTTCCAGCCCAGGCTGTCTTTGGGTGCGTTGCTCTTGTTTTTCTCTGTCCCTTTCAGCTTTCATCTTCGAATCGTTAGGCATCAGGGACCGAATCTCGGCCGGAACCTGCCGTATTGTCTTGTCTCTTTCAGCCTGCATCTGCGCAGGGTCGGGAATGTTATCCCCAACGTCGCCAGGATTCGTCTGAGCGCTCGCGGTGGCTTTTTCTTTTCCGGCCAACTCCTTCACTCTTTCGTCCAACGAATTCACTCTCTCATCTAACGAATTCAATCTTTCATCCAACGCTTTCTCGCGTGCGTCCAGCTCCACTTTGCGTTGAGCAAGTTGTTGTTCAGCGGCTGAATCTTGTTTTTGGCAGGAGCAAATCATCGCGAGAGAGATGAACGTCGGAAGGATAAAAATCTTTTTCATATTACGGGAAACTGCCTTGGTAATTCGGAAGAAGAAAATGGCGGACCAGGAGTTAGTCAAATGAAACCAGCTGGCAAATCCGAAGCGCGCATTATGCTTCTGCGCGAATTTTTCCATGTTTGAATATCCGTGCAGAGGTTAGATTAGGTTCAGGGCCGCGGTTGTTCCTGTAGCGGCGCACCGAGTTCACGCAGTTGCTGCTTCGCATTTTCGTAGTCCGGCTTCAGCCGCAGCGCTTCCGCAAGATGCGCTACCGCTTCCTCTCGATGACCCATGCGCCCCAGCAGGGAACCAAGGGTGCAATGGACCTCGGCCGAGTCTCCATTGATTCGGACCGCCTCGTTAAATTCCTTGAGCGCCTGGCGGTCATTTCCAATCGTTGCCAGGACGCGGCCCAGATTATAATGAGCTTCGAAGTAATTGGGACGTATACGCACGGCAGCCTCATAGTTCGCTATCGACTCACTGTACCTGCCCTCGGCGAGGAACGCGTTGCCAAGACTGTATCGGGCCTCCGCATAGTTAGGGTTAATTTCCAGAGTCTTTTGATAGTGCGCGATCGCCTCGGCCACCTGTCCCTTTAGCAAAAGAGCAGTCCCGAGGTTGTTGTGAGCCTGCGCGAAGTCGGGATTGATTTGCACTGCCCTTCGATAGTGGGCGATCGCTTCGTCAACGGCTCCATGCTGGCGGCGAGCGCCATCGCGGACTCGTTGATTTTTCACTAAGGCTGCGCCGAGATTGTTGTGGGCTGCCGCCAAATCGGGTTTAATGTTGAGAGCCCTTTCGCATTCAGCGATCGCTTCATCGAATCGCCCTGATTGAAACAGGCATTGTGCAAGGTTGTTGCTAGCAATGTAATTGTCCGAGGTAGTGGCAATCGCATGTCTCCAAAGCGTTTCGGTGTCATGCCAGTAGGAAGTCTGAAAATAGCTACGTGTTATTAGTGCGGTTATCGTAAGCAAGACAGCGGTGGCCATGATCACGCGGCTGCGACGCAATTGATGGAACAATTCCATCGCACTCCAAGCCACTAAAAGATACAAGCCAATCTGCGGCAGGTAGGTATAACGATCGGCTCGCACTTGCGATCCTACTTGGATAATCCCAATCATGGGGACCAGCATGCCCAAATACCAAAGCCACCCCACCAGTAAGAATGGATACCTTTTACGCCACAGGAAAAAGGCGACGGAAATCACCAACAGGAGCAGTAACGCAAGAATCACTGGAGCGACTTTTAGATGACCCTCGGGATACGGATACAAGACTGCGAGGCGCGCCGGCCAAATCATCTGACCCAGGTAAATAACGTAAGAGACCAAAGCATTACCAACGCGCTCTCCGAACGGGGGTTTAAGGCTTGCGTCTAGGGCTTGTTTCTGCGCTAGAAGCGTAGCTACGCAGGAGGCAGCTGAGAGCACAAACAGGGGAAGCTTTTCGAAGACCAGCCGAGACCATGTTTCCTTCGTAATCCCACGACCGAGGGACGGAGACGACTGACTTCTGTCCAGTGGCCAGTAATCCAGCAGCAACAAGACAAAGGGCACTGTTACCAGTGTCGGCTTGCACATCAGGCCTAAGGTGAAAAGAATTAGAACCGTTATATACCACAAAGAGCGAGCGCTATTGACGCGCGCGTAACGCGCATAAACCCCGAGAATCAACATGAAGAACACGCCGCTGAGCACATCCTTTCGCTCCGACACCCAGGCCACCGACTCGACGCGCAGCGGATGAACAGCAAAGATTGCCGCCGCCAACGCACTGGGCCAAAGATTGCCGGTGAGATCTCGAAGGGCGAAAAACAAAAGGATAGCCGCTGCGGCATGGAATAAAATGTTAGTGAGATGGTGCCCCCATGGCTCTAAGCCGTAGAGCTGACAATCCAGCATGTGCGAAATCGTAGTGAGCGGATGCCAGTTAGTGGCATGGGCGTGGGTGAACGCCCATTGAATCCCGTCGAGCGTAAGGCCATTTGTGACTCTTGGGTTCAGGACGACGTAACTCTGGTCGTCATAACCTACGAAGTCGTTGCCAAGCGCTCGGCCAAAAGCGATCCCGACAATTACTGCAAGTAGAACCGAGACGATCCCGGTGACCACCGCGCTGATGTCGGTGCGAGAACGGCGGCGCTCAGTAGCATGGAGCTCCAAAGTCTTCCTTCGACGATCTGGTCCCCGGCGCGGATGTTTAGCAAAGCTCATCGGACGCAGTGCGGTAAGATCGCAATCGATTCAACGCTTGCGCCAATCAGCAGGCACATGTTTAGGGCAACGTCTCGTCGAAAGGTACATAAACAAAAGTTTCGGCCAGCTCGTCAGATTAAACCAACAGGATAAATATACCGCTTGATTCAGCCCGACAGGGCCAATGTCATCGAGGAGCCAAAACGGTAAAGGCGTTCGCCGCGGGGGCGAACGCCTTACCAATTCAATTCGCCTCGGTGCTTTGCACACAAGGCCTATGTATTTCGGAGTTTTACGGTTTGTTCGCGACTACTTGTGGCGCAGGCTTGTTCACTTCAAGCTGGGCGCTCACTTTTTGGATTTGGGCTGCCTGCTCTTTCAGCTGCGCAACCATGGTCTGCATTTCGCCCTTTAGTTGGCTGATGCTCGCCTGCTGCTCCTCGACTTTCTTGTGCTCCTTGAGGAACTCGTTGAGCAACATCGCGTTGACCTGGTCGTAGCGCACGGTCTTGGGTCGGCCTTCCTTGTCCAAAACCACCAAGTCGCGGTCCACCTCGGCCACATCCTCGGCAACTAAACCAAAGCACGGCGTGTTTTTCACGTCGTAATTGTATTTGAAGGTCACTGGCTTGAGCGCCAGAATGACTTCGCTGGCCTTGTCCATCGGTTTAATGTCATGTTTGACGCGGCGTGTCGAAGCGCTGGTTCCCAGGTTGTTATTTGAATCGATAAGTACTGCTACGGTACTTCCTGGGTCCCCAGTGGGCTCGTTGATGCCGCCGATGAAGCAGGTAGGACCGAAGTTAGCAAAAATGCCGGCAGCAGGAGTGCCGATTGCGATAATGTCACTCCCAATATCGATACCGACGCCTGCGCCGGCACCGATACATGTGTTGTTGCTGCCAGTGGTGATACCATTCCCGGCCTCGTCACCCAGACCTGTGTTACTACTGCCCTCGGTCACCGAAAAGAGCGCATCGTCACCGACTGCTGTATTAGTGCCGCCCGATGTGTTGGAGAACAACGCTAGATCACCCATCGCATTATTTTGGCCGCCGTCTACATTGGACTGGAGCGCGCTATGGCCAACGGCGTTGTTAAAGAAACCACTGTCATTGGTGAAGAGCGCGAAAGCACCGACTGCGTTGTTATCGCCGCCAGTGGTGTTGCTGAATAGCGCCCCCGCGCCAACGGCGGTATTTGTGCCTCCGTTGTCGCTAAAGAGCGCGCCAGCGCCCACGGCTGTGTCGAGGCTCGCATCGGTCAGGCTTAGCAGGGAGTATGTCCCGATTCCCGTGTTATATATGCCGGTGGTGAGGCTCTGAAGGGCGAGATACCCTTCCGCCAAGTTGGCTCCGGGACAGCCCGGGTCGGGCGAGTCGCAGGCTGCGCGCATTTGCGGGGAAAATGCAAAGCAGGCCAGCGCCGACAAAGCCGTTACCAATATTGTATTTCGATTTTTCATAACTTAGTTTTTTCTTTCAGTTGTTTTGGCCTTCTCTGATTTCTCCCTCGCGCGCCTGCTCGCGAAATAGTTTCGGAGGAACCCCGCACTCGCGGGGCGAAGGCGACACCATAACGTCTCATTTCCGGCCGTTTACTCATTTCCTACGCGGCGCGTTTTGCCAAATTGCACCTCGAATGTCAAGATAAAAAGCATTCACAGAGTTTTTTTTCGCTGTTCGGGGAGAACCGGAAGCTTTTGGAGAGCGGCGCCCGAACCTGCAACGGTAAGCGAGCGACCGGGTTAGCCGGTAGAGCTGCTTCACTGGCTACCTTGGGCGAACTTTCCTGCTTTCCTGCGTCCCCGATTCGCGTTGTCCCTCGGCACGTCGTAGGTCGCCGCGGCGACCAAAGGCGGCTCAACGCGTTGGCAAATAGATCCCCCAAAGACGTTCGGAGCTAGCGCTCCAGGATCATTGCAGAGCTGTTTTACAGAAGGCAACGAGGGAAACAAAGAATCCAATTTGAGTTCAATGCGAACTCCGAATGCAACAAAAAGCGCGCACGGAACTCGAGGACTCGGCAAGCGCGAGAGCAGCGCGTTTTGCCAAAAATCCCAGCGATAAGTCAAGAGAAGACAATGCGACAGGAGACCTAGAGACCTATAGTGTGGGAAAGTTTTGCCTTTGTTACCTTCGTGTTATTCTGAAATCACTTTGGTGCGAGGGATACGACGATTTTTTCGAAGCGCGGGTCACCGCGCAGCGGGTCCCAGAACGGATCGAGGCGGATCTCGCCGTAGGAGACGCCTGCGGGGAGTTTTGCGAGTGTTTCCAGTTGGGCGATGGCCTGGTCGCGCTCTCCGGTCCACGCATAGATCACCGCACAAAAGTAGAGGACTTCCGTGCCGTTGAGCGCGTCTTTGGTTACAGGGAGAAGCTCGATTGCCTTGCGGCCCTCGCGAAGCGCTTCTTCTTTCCGGCTAAGAGATGCTTCTATCAAACCCAGGAAACAGAGCTTCGAAGCATCATCAGGCGCCGCGCGAACGACCCCTTCCTGCTGGGCGCGCGCGGCGCTAAAGGCAGCGTACGCGCCGGCTGCGTCTCCTTTCATGCGAGCGACCAACCCATGCGCGTAAGCCGGGCTAAATTTGACATTGCCTACGCCTCTCGCATTCATCACCGGATAATCCAGTGTGGCGAGCGCGCGCTCGGCGGCGACAGAATCGCGTTCGTACAAGCTGACAAAGAAACGCCCGCGTGTCAGGTCTCTCGCCGACGCAGGATTCTCCGCGAGAATCTTTTCCAGAACATCATGCCATTGCCGGCAATCGGCTCGTTCATGGAAGTCGATCCAAGCAGGCAGCAGCCGCGCGTAATTGCTCTTTGTTGGGAGGGCAAGACCGCGATCAGAAATCTCTCTGGCTCGTTTATAGTCGCGTGAGCAGAGATAAGTAAATCCTGCTCCGAAAAGTACATCGTCATTTCGGGGATCCAGCTCCATTGCACGCTCCAGTTTATGCTCGGCATCATCCCAGTGCCCCTGTCTTCGATCGATGTATCCGTTCAGTTCAAAGATTCGCGCGTTGTTTGGCATTGTGTTGAGGGCGATGTTGAGCTCATCCCGGGCGCGGTCGTAATCGAGATAACCATAGTAAAAGTGCAGAGCCGAGGCGAGATGCACCTCCCCCGAATCCGGGTTCAGTCGCAAAGCAGAGTTGATTGCCGACTTCGCTAACTCCAGACGGCGAGGCGTGTGATCGAGACCTGTCCAGTAGATCCCGTCGTGGGCCCTGGCCAACTGGCAATACGCGAGAAGAAAAACCGGGTCTCGCGTCAGGGCCTGGTTAAGCAGCTCGACAGCTTTGAAAAGATTTGTCTCACTGCTGAGGCCATAATAGAGAGACTCTTCGATCAAAGGGGTAGCGCGAATATAAAGATCGTAGGCAACAAGGTCTTTGGTTGGTCGCTCCTGGATGGCGATCTGCTCGTGAGCTGAAACGTTCGCTCCCAGTCGATTAGCGGTGGATTGCGCCACGTCCGTCTCGATGGCGAACACTTCATTCAGATGGCGATCGTATTCCTGCGCCCAGAGGTGCGTGTTGGTCCGAGTGTTTACCAACTTTGCATTTATGTGCACCTTGCCGCCGAAGCGGCGCACGGTTCCTTCTAACACGTGTGAGACGCCCAGTGCCTTCCCAACTTTGCGCAGATCCTGTTTACCGCGGTAATGCATCACGCTGGTGTGGCTGATGACCTTGAGGTCGGAAATTTTTGCCAGCTTGGTCAAAACATCGTCCTGCACGCCGTCGGCGAAAAAGGCGTCGTCCGGGTCGTCGCTTAGGTTTTCAAACGGCAACACGGCGATGCTTTTCTCTGGTCTTGCAGGATTCGAAGCTGATCGCGCAGTCGCGGGATGGATGCGCAGTAAGGGAAAAACGAAGAACGCAGCCGCACCGGCAACCAGGATCGCGGCGGCTGCCAGAGCCACAACGGCGCGATGCGCGCCGCCTGCTTGTGTGGAGCAACGTTTCAGCCGCGCCAGAATCACGCCACCGCCGCGTTTCAAGGATCGGCCGTGATCGCGAGTATCGGCGATGAAATGTTTCGGCGCCCGGAGCAGAAACGAACGAAAGCGCCCTTTCTCGCGATCGGCGTGCGCGTAGGCGAGCCTTTCGATCAGGTCTGCGAAAAACCCCTGGCTCAAATCCTGCGCGTCTTCTGGGCCATATCCTTGCCCGCGTAAGAATGCGTAAAGGGGGCGCCAGTAGGTCTGGCACAATTCCGATAGCGCTTTCAGCGCGTGAGCGGAAGCCGTCGCGGAATCGCCCGCTTCGATGACCATCGTCCAACGCGGCGAGGCAAATGATTCATCGCGACGTTCCGCTTCGCGACGCGGCGGAACCGGTGTTGTTTTCACACGGTTAACGAGAATAATACAAACATTGCTCTCGTGGCAACACATAAGCACCAATGAGATAACCTTAGTCGCCGGCTTGGGCAGGTGAACACCAGAAGCGAGATCGTGCGCCACCATCCCGCGAACTTTCCTGTTTTCCTGTATTCCGGATTCGCCTAATTTCACTTCGTGCAGAAGACGATGAAGGCTGTCGTGAAGGCCAGGGCCGAGCCCGGATTGTGGCTCGAAGAAGTTCCCGTACCTGAAGTCCGTGGCGACGACGTGCTCATTCGCGTTTTGAAAACGTCGATCTGCGGAACGGACGTTCACATTTACAACTGGGACGCGTGGGCCCAGAAAACGATTCCTGTGCCCATGACAATTGGCCATGAGTTTGTTGGCGTTGTCGATGATGTAGGTGACCACGTGAAAGGATTTGCAAACGGCGATCTCGTGGTAGGAGAGGGGCACATTACGTGTGGACATTGTCGCAATTGCCTGGCTGGACGGCGTCATCTTTGCCCGAACACGCAGGGCGTGGGCGTGAATCGCCCCGGCGCGTGGGCGGAATTCGTGGCGATCCCCCAAGACAATTGCTGGCACGCGGACCCGTCGATCTCGCTAGATGTGCTTTCCTGTTTTGATCCGTTAGGCAACGCCGTGCATACCGCGCTCTCGTTCGACTTGGTGGGCGAAGATGTGCTCATCACTGGCGCAGGGCCGATCGGTTGCATGGCCATTCCGATCTGCAAACGTGCCGGTGCGCGTCACGTCTTGATTACCGATGTGAATCCCTATCGTCTCGATCTCGCGCGCAAAATGGGAGCCGATCTGGCGTTGGATGTGCGTACGGAAAAGATCGCGGATGCGATGCAGAAGCTCGGCATGAAGGAAGGGTTCGATGTTGCGCTCGAAATGTCCGGCAACCCAAAAGCGTTCGGGGATATTTTGCCGAACATGTTTCACGGCGGGAAAATCGCACTGCTCGGCATCATGCCTGGCAGCGCTGCCATTGATTGGAACCTGGTGGTCTTCAATCAGCTGACCATCAAAGGAATTTACGGCCGGGAAATGTATGACACCTGGTACAAGATGACCGCCATGATCCAGTCTGGCCTGGACATCTCGCCTGTGATCACGCACCGCTTCCCGTACACAAAATTCAAGGAAGCCATCGAGCTGATGAAATCCGGCAACTCAGGTAAGATCGTTCTCAATTGGGGCGAACGCTGAGCATCAACCCCGGATTACGCGGAGGTTGCAGATTCCTAGTATTGCTCTGCCTGTCGCGCGCGCTACCGCAGTGCGGCCGCTTCTTCATGGCGGCCTTCAAGCTCAAGCACCATCCGCTTAATGTGCCTGTAGTCCTGGTGCCTGCGGAGGAACTGCAAACTTTGCTGCGGATCGCCCCATTGCAGAATCTGGATGGTTTCCTGGCGAGCACCCCACGAATTCATTTCACGTTGATTCGGCATGTATAGATCAATCGTGTTGCGGCCAGCGAGAGCCCAGCCGTAGTCTTCAACGCGATAAGTTTGACTGGTCGATAACAGACGAAAAGTCGTTCCCACCGGCCACCGCGACCAGTCAGCCGCAGCACTGCCGATCCGTGGCTTGGAGACCACGACGGCGCGCTTCACGGTCCGGGCTGTTTTCGTTCCGCGTTTCGTCGTGCGTGTCACCGTTCGCGTTTCTTCCACCGAGAATGGTTGAAGTCGTGGTGAATACGAAGCGGCATCGTCCACCGGTACAGCGCGTGGCGCATCACCGACAGGAATGGCGCGTCGCGTTACTTCGGCTCGGTGGATGGGCGGGCCAGCCGCATGCAACTCCCCGCCGAGGGCGTTGTGATTGCTGTATGCTCGATGGTCCGACTCGGTATGGGTGTACGCGGTCGTGCGCACATGTTGAAAGTCCGTTTTTGTCAGTGGCGGTTCATAGGCCGGCAAAGCATGCCGACTTGTCCCGCAGCCGCTGAGCAGAATGATGGCGATAAACGCCGCGAGAATGGCCCAGGCAAGGTTACGACGGTCAGCGTAGGTCAAGGCGAACCACCGGTGGACTTATTAACAGTTATTCACAGACACGGCAAGCGATTTTTTACGCGGGTTATAGCCGCCTCGCTGTGTCCAGGCGCTTGGTGGGTTCACTGCCGACACGGCGACGCAGCGCCGTGGCTACAAGCCCAACTTGTTTAAGATTCGGTTTTGTCTGTCCGTTTTAAATCCGCGGAATGACTCGCAAATTCCCATTCGCTCGCCCTCTCTGGGCTGCCCGTCCATGTCGCTCGCTTCCCAGCGGCTCCATTCTGCGGCTTTGCGTTTCTCGTGACCGAAATCCGTGTAATCTGTGGGCTAATATGGTCGCCGAATTCAAAAACCAGGTTTCTCAAACTCTCGAAGAAATTAAATCGCAGGGTCTTTTCAAAACCGAGCGTGTCATCACAAGTCCGCAGGACGCACACATTGCGATCACGGGCGGCAAGCGCGTGCTCAACATGTGTGCGAACAATTATCTTGGGCTTGCCGATCATCCGGTGCTGATCGCTGCGGCCAAAGAAGCGCTCGAGACTCATGGGTTTGGGATGGCGAGTGTACGTTTTATTTGCGGTACGCAGGACATTCACAAGGAACTCGAAGCAGCGCTTGCCAAATTCCTCGGCACCGAAGGTACGATTCTTTATCCATCTTGTTTCGATGCAAACGGCGGCTTGTTCGAGACGCTACTCACTGAAAAAGACGCGGTGATCAGCGATGAATTGAATCACGCTAGCATCATCGACGGCATCCGGCTCTGCAAAGCGCAACGCTTTCGTTACAAGCACAACGACATGGCCGATCTCGAGGCGCAACTTCGCGCTGCAAAAGATGCGCGCTTCCGATTAATCGCCACCGACGGTTGTTTCTCGATGGACGGAACCATTGCTGACCTCAAATCAATTGTTGAGCTCGCGGAAAAATACAGTGCCCTCACAATGATCGACGACGCGCACGCAACCGGATTTCTCGGTAAAACAGGACGAGGCACGCACGAATATCGCGGTGTCATGGGCAGGATCGATATTATCACCGGCACACTTGGCAAAGCTCTTGGTGGCGCCAGCGGCGGTTTCACCAGTGGGCGCAAGGAGATCGTCGATCTTTTGCGGCAGCGCTCGCGGCCGTATTTGTTCTCCAACACGATCGCACCACCGGTGGTAGCCGCCTCGCTGAAAGCGCTCGAACTGCTCAGCGCATCGACTGAACTACGCGACAAACTTGAAGAGAACACAAAATATTTCCGCGCTGCGTTGACCGAGCGCGGCCTGACGATCAAGCCCGGAGTCCATCCTATTGTCCCGATCATGATTGGTGACGCGGCCAAGTCACAAAGGTTCGCTGCTCGAATGCTTGAGAAAGGCGTTTACGTCATCGGCTTTTTCTACCCGGTCGTTCCGCATGGCACGGCACGTATCCGTACACAGGTGTCGGCAGCACATTCGCGCGAAGATTTGGAATTTGCCGTGAACGCCTTCGCGGAAGTAAACGAAGAATTGAAATAGCGATGAACGGTCGCGTCTGCAAAAGGTGGATCGGCTTCTCCGAAGACGCGAGTACCAGCGGCAAAGCTGAGTTTTTGCCAACGCGTTGAGGACAACGCGTTCCACCCTGGCCCGCATCCGCAATCGCCTTTTGGAGTTGGTCGTTTTGGCTCCTCCAATTCTTTCAAGTTTCTTGAATAGAGGTGGCGCGTAGTGGCCCATAGAGCAGATTATGGTGTGCACAAGGCTGCTGGCAGCACGGTAGATTGGGAGGCCCTTCGCGAAGATTTTCCGATTCTGCGCGAACAGGCCCATGGCCATCCTCTGATCTATTTTGATAGCGCGGCAACCTCCCAGAAACCGCGGGCAGTAATCGAGGCGCTTCGGAACTTTTACGAGCATGAGAATGCAAATGTTCATCGTGGGCTGCACACTCTGAGCTCGCGCGCGACAGAAGCTTACGAGAAAGCGCGGCGACGTGTTGCAGAATACATCGGCGCGGCGAGCCCAGACGAAATTATCTTCACACGTGGGACCACTGAGAGCATCAATCTCGTGGCCCAGGCATGGGGCGGAAAATTTATTCGCGAAGGAGACGTCATCCTCCTGACGGAAATGGAGCACCACAGCAATCTTGTGCCGTGGCAGTTGTTAGCGGAACGAACAGGAGCGCGGCTGCGCTTTGTGCCGGTTCTCGATGATGGGACTTTGGATCTCGAACAGCTGCCTGCGTTACTTACGCCGGAGGTAAAACTCTTTGCATTTACCCATATCTCCAACTCGCTGGGCACAATTAATCCTGTGGCCGAGTTGTGTGAGAAAGCGCACGCCGTCGGTGCACTCACACTCGTGGATGCGGCACAGAGCGTCGGACATTTGTCAATCGATGTGCAAGACTTGGGCTGCGATTTCGTGGCCTTCTCCGGGCACAAGATGTGTGGCCCGACTGGCATTGGAGTGTTGTACGCACGGAAGGAAATTCTTGATTCGATACCGCCGTGGCAAGGCGGCGGTGAAATGATCGTGAGCGTCGCTCTAGAAAAAAGCACGTTTAAGAAAGCACCACATCGGTTTGAAGCAGGCACGCCAAATATTGCCGGCGCAATCGCTCTCGCCGCGGCGATCGATTACGTTGATCGAATCGGACGCGCAGCCATTTTCGAACATGACTCGCGACTGGCGCGGTATGCATTCGATCGCGTGAACGAATTACCGGGGACACGTGTTTTTGGACCAGCCGAGGAGCGCGGCGCCCTGGTTGGATTTGTGATGGAAGCGGCGCACCCGCACGATCTCACCACGTTCGCCGACCAATACGGGCTGGCGTTGCGAGGCGGGCATCATTGCAACCAGCCGTTGATGCGACGGTTCGGCGTGTCGGGCACAACGCGGGCCAGTTTTTATTTTTACAACACGATGGAGGAAATCGATCGAATGATTGAAATCCTGCACAAGGCTGCGCGTTTCTTTTCATGATCCCGGAAATCGAAGAGCTGTATCAGGAAGTCATTCTCGATCATTCGCGCCGGCGGCGGAATTTCGGAGAGCTGCCCGATGCCGCGGTCCGCGTGCACGGCGATAATCCGGCGTGCGGCGATGAGATTCATCTCGCAGTCAAATTTGATGCTGACGGCGGGCTGGAAGACATCAAGTTCACCGGGAGCGGATGTGCCATTAGCCAGGCGTCGGCGTCATTGATGACGATGAAATTGAAGGGGAAAAGTCGCGGGGAAGCGCTGGACATGCTCCACGCATTTCACGATCTTGTGACCAATGACGCAGCTGACGCGTCAAAGACCCTCGGCGATCTCCGTGTGATGAAGGGAGTGCGAAATTTTCCGCAGCGCGTGAAATGCGCGATGCTCCCCTGGCGGGCAGTAGAACAGGCATTCGAGCAGGGCGCAGGTGAAGCGACCGTTTCAACCGAGCCGGTGTAATCGCGCGAGGAATGTATGCTTTACATGGTCGTCGAGCGCTTCAAAGACGCGCCTGCGATCTATCGGCGGTTGCGCGAAAAAGGCCGCATGATGCCCGAGGGACTCGAATATGTTTCGAGTTGGATTGCCGTCGATCTGAAAATCTGCTGGCAACTGATGCGCACGGAAGATGAGTCGCTATTCCGAGCTTGGATGGACAATTGGAAAGATTTGGTGGACTTCGAAGTCGTGCCCGTTCGCACATCGGCCGAAGTGCGAGAGCTGATGGAAAGACAGCTGTAGGGAAGCTGTTCGGTCTGCCCAAATCCCTGCGCTAGCGCTCGTGCAGCGCGATGCTGGCGCCGACCCAGGTTTTCTCGATGTTGAAATCGACCCCCATCATTTTACCCTGACTCATTCGCACAAGGTTGTTCACCAGAGTGGGATCGCGGTCGTCGTCCGGCCAGACAAACATCATCCGAATTTCGGCTTTCGATTTCTGCCCATCGATCGTCGCCACAAACGGCGCGTAATCCACTTTCCTCTGCAAAATCCATTCATGTGGGTTTTCTATAGCAACGATTTTTTGGCGTGTGGGCTCCATGTCCACGCCGTGACCTGCAAACGAATAAAGCGGTTTCAAAACGTAATTGCTGATGTTTTCACTGGCCGGGAATTCGTCGGCAAAAAAAGTTGGCGAGGTATGCTCGGTTTCCAAGAATGGCAACGAATGTTTGCTGATCCGAAAATACCAATTGGGATGACCGACCCACGTGACATCGAGATCATCTTGAAACCGGAAGGGCAGATTCAAATCGGGACGGCGAATTAGCTCATCGAAAATTACCCGATTATAAATGCGCTCGATGCGCACTTCACGTCCGTCTCGATCATAGAACAGCTGACGGCCGCGCTTCTTGATTTTCGTCACGCAAACCGAGCGAATACCAAGAAGTCTTTCCGTCGCGGCGAAATCGATCCGCGTTTTTTGCCTTTCCGGCTCGATTTCCAGCAGGACGACATTTTCCGGAGCCGAATCGGCGATGATTGTGCGTCGCAAGAGATCGAGATACGCCTCGTCTTTGATTCCACCAAATGACGAGGTCCAGCTACGTGGGATCACCGGGTACGCCTTTCGGATGCAACCCAGTAACAACAACTGAAACCCGAACAAGCTCGGGAAAGCTTGCAATTCAATCAGGCGCGGGACGAGATCTCTTCCTTCTTCACAAATCGCGAAATCGACGACGAGAAAATTTGGGTGTGCCGATTCGTTTGGGACTTCTAATGCTTTCGGAACGGCTGACCCTGCTTGCTTCACGAACTCCGGGGTGCGTGTACCATCGACAATTGCAGTTGCCGCGCGCGTGACTTCGTCGGTGAAATCGCGCGTCAAGAAAACTGGGGTTTCTGAAATCCGGAAGTCTGCTGGCCACTTTTCGGTCCCATTCACACAGGCCACCAGCGCCGCATATTTGTCGGGTGTGAAATCACCGTTGAAACCGGCGCGCAATTCGGGGTGCATATCGTTGAATGACGAATACGGAATGCCTAATGACGAAGGAATGACGAAGCCTCAATGACGAGAAAATCTATCCAGTGATCTTCAGTCATTCGCAAACTCGGACTTCCTTCGGTATTCGTCATTCGTGCTTCGTCATTTGGTCGATGCGTCCAAGCACAGACGAGCGGCGACGATAAGGTTACAGCAAAATCAGACCAGGAACTTCCCGTCCCGCATCACCTGTTCGCCATCGAACCAGATGTCGAAATCGCGGCCGACGCAGTCAATGTGTGTCTTGGACACCCAGTTTGCGCCAGTGTGCTCGGCATAGGGATGACCAAAAGCGATGTGAACACCGGGGATTTTTTCATCCTGCAAAATGTGTCCAATGACGTGCGTGCAAGCGGTGTTGGTGCCGATTGCAAATTCACCCACGCGGTTGCTGTTTTCGTCGGTGCTGGTGTAGGCGCGAAATTCGTCGCGCAAATCCTTATTCTCTGATTTCAGTGAGCGGATCCGATTATTTTCTACTTCGATGGTGAGCGGATTGGATTCCAGATCGCCGAACCGTTCGCAGAGATAATCGCCAACCACGCCATCAACAACGAAGACTCCGTTAGTATTGAGCGGCGCGGTGAAAATTTCGCCGCCGGGCAAGTTGCCCCATTTGTCTTTCGTGATAATTCCGCTGGTTTTAAGCCATCTCAATTTCGGGGAAAGCTCGGCCTCAAACTCGGTGCCGTGCGGTGTCTTACAGGTAATCCGTTCAGCTTTGCGGGCACGTTCGACCAGGCGCTCACTCAGGTCGTCAACCTTCACAAAGTCTGCCCGCATACCTTCGAGCATGATTTGTCGGTTAATGTTTACCATATGACCGTGTCGGATCCTGTGCTTGTTGACGACACTGGTCATCTGCGTGCGTGCGGGAAGCTCATCCGGCTGCGTTTGAGCCGCGAAGATCGACACCTGCGAGCGGGCCAAATCGTCCAGGATAATCTCCGGCATGAACTTCAGCGGACGTCGCGCATGATGCTCCAGTACAAATAAACTGTAATCCGAACCGACCCGCTCCACCTCCGTTTGGAGCGCCGCCGCGATCTCGCGGGTCGCGGTATCTGTGATGATTGTGATCCGCTCCTCTGGTTTTAATCGAAGGCAGACGTTGATCGCATTACGCGCGCCCGGGATTAACTCAGGATCGATTGGATTAAGATAGGCGCGGTCGGGCATATAAAAGTTTTCAGAATTACGCTGAAATCGGGAGCAGGCAAATCTTCTCTTCCTCGTATCGACATCGACGGCGTCGGAACCCCATCTGCTTGTTGCTCCGTTACGATACGCACGGATGGCGACGTTGCGACGAAGAGACTGTGTGACTTTGGGGAAGAGATTTTACAGCAACATCGCATGCGCAATATTCTCCCCGGCACGCACTATGGCATCGCAAATTCAATCGCTAACTTGTTTTGCTGTTTTCCTCGCGATCTTTGCGGCTTGGATCAGGCCGGCTATCGCTGATCAACAACAACAGCAACCACCGGTTTCATTCCACGTACCAAAGAATGATTCTGCCAAGGCCGAAGCGCTGGCCAACCAGCTCGCTGGCCTTTCACCAAGAGTGAATCTGGAGGAGGCAAAGCTGCTGGCGCAATGCGCCTACGCCACTGTAAGCAAGCTCAGGCGAGAATACCGGATGTTTGGCACGCCAATTTTCAATAATTTCCTTATTTATCATGGCCTGAGGAAACGCGGTTACTGCTACCAGTGGTCGGAAGACCTGCTCATCGCGCTCGACAAATTAAAGCTCAGTAGCGTCGAGCTGCATTGGGGCGAATACGATCCGGGCACGTGGCGCGAGAACAATTGCATCGTTGTGACTGCCAAAGGCCAGCCATTCAAACGAGGGATCATGCTGGAGTGTTGGCGGCATCTCGGACACCTTTACTTCGGTCCGGTTGCCTCAGATTGGGAGCTCTATGTGGAAAACAGCGCGTACGCGCGCTTTGTCCGCGACAGAGCGGCAGCTTCCAACGTTTCCAAGCATAATCATCGCGTCGCTTTTCAGCGAAGCGTTGTAGCAAAGGGGAAAACCGGCGACTAGAAGCCGACCTCTTGGGCTAAATGCTCTGAGTTCGCGTCTCACGCCTGGCCAATGTGGCCGTAGAACACCCCATCGGGATCATACCGCTGTCGAATTGTCTGGAGCCGTTGCCAGACGCCCGGCGCGAGTGATTCCGCTGCACGGGTGGGCGACGCGAGAAGATCAGTTTCTCCCATGTAATGCCCGCGCGTGATCGGCTCGAGCGACTTCAACGTTTCGTGGTGCCACCGTTCATTTGCCAGGTCGTCAGCTGCGTTGTCCCAAACGCTGTAACAGCCGATGTAGAGTGGCGCCGCCATAGAGTACGCCATTTCCCTGGCCGATGGATCTATGGTTGGCGGCGGTGTTACAGCCACAAGGATCTCACTCATCAGCGATGGGGCCTGCGCCAGTCGATCGCGCAGTCCGCTCAGCACGGGCGTGGGATCAGCGTCCGACCAGATAATCCCTACGTCATAGCGATGCCCCTCAGGAAAAACGGCTGCTTCGATCGCAAACAGATCGTCGAAAGAAACAGGTGTGTTAACCTGCCGCACAAGCGCCTGGTCTAGCACTGGGCATGTGTCGAGCGGCGCGAGCGCTGCGGCTGTTTCAGCCTCCGAGTCGCCATAGGCCAAGGGCCAGAGGGTTAGGTATCGTTGCTGGCGATTATCCAGTTGGCTAGCTACGCCAGGAGGCGGCAGAGCTAGCAACAGGAGCTGCTCTATGGAGCTGGGCAGCGAAGGTACCGTTTGGGCTAGCCACGGCACTACTGCCTCGATTAGCTCTAATGGGTACACGTAGATACATTGCATAATCATCTTCGGCGTCGGGTATAGTCGCAGATGGTAGCGAAGGATCACTCCGGGGAAGCCTGGGCCGCCGCCTCGCGCAGCCCATAACAACTCTGAGTTATGTTGTGCGTCGGCTGTGATTAGCTCGCCATCGGCGTTCACTAAGTCGATGGCTAGGACGTTCGAGCAAGCGATTCCCCAACCGCCTTGGTTCCAGCCTTGACCACCAGCCAGCAGATAGCCGCCAATCGCGACGGTTGGACAATGACCTGCCGGGAAAGCCAGCTCGTGTTGCGCCAACGCGGCAACTAGCTCTGTGTTCTTGATCGCCGGTTCCGCGGTAGCCGTTCGAGCCGCAACGTCAACCGTTACGCCGTTGAGTTGCGACAGGTCGATCAACATCCCACCATCACGCAAGGATGTCCCGATCCAGCTATGGCCGCCCGCGCGTATGGAGATGCGCAGCCCGCGTGAACGCGCGAGCTTAACCGCTTCGATCACGTCTGAATCGGATGTCACCGAAACAATAACATCGGGAAACCGCTCGGGGATGCGCTCGTTCCAGACCATGCGGCGTCGCGTCGCCTCATAGTCGGAATCAGTCCGCCACACCGTTACCATCAGGGCCTTCTGATTAGAGGAAGAAACACCCGCCGTTCAAGGCTTCTTATAGGCACGTTTGCCATAAATCCAGGTTTCATCGACATTGCGATCGTCACCGCAAGCCATAATGCCAAATAGTAGCATTGCTGCTTCATCGATGGTCGCCGGAGTCGGTTCTGTGGGGACGAGCGATTGATGCCACTCCATCGCAAGCTGACCGGCATTCCAATCGAGCGCTACGAAGTCGGCTTCCTTTCCGACGTTGAAGTTGCCGAGCACGTCATCGATATATAATGCCTGGGCACCTCCTAGCGTAGCGAGGTAGAATGCCCGGTACGGGTTGAGCTTGTTTCGTTCCGCCTCAGCGGCATCGTGTTCCCGTTCGTTTACCGAACCATCCAGCATCGTGTTGTTACACATTCCAACCTTATATGCTTCCTCCAGCACGCGGATGATGCTGAATGCATTTCCTCCGCCCATGTCGCAGCCGAGTGATAAGCGAACACGGTGATCGGGATCGAGAGCTCGACCGATGCGGAACAGTCCGCTTCCGAGGAACAAATTCGACAGCGGGCAGAAGCAGACGCCCGCTCCCGCTTTCGCAAACCGCCGGAACTCATCATTCGATAGCCACACGCCGTGACCAGCTGTAAATTTCGGCCCAAGCAATCCGTGCTTTTCGTGAACAGCGGTGTAGTCCGGGCAGTCCGGAAACTCTTGTTTTGCCTGGCGAACTTCCGTTGGATTTTCTGAAATGTGCGTGTTGATCCAGCAATCGGGGAATTCTTTCTTCAGCTTCGCGCAGGCTTCCATCATTTCGCCTGTACATCCGACGGCGAAACGGGGAGTGATCGCGTAAAGGTGCCGTCCTTTACGATGGTAGGTCTGGATCAGTCGCTTGCTTTCGCTGTAAAAATCTTCCGGAGTGATCACATAATCCGGCGGTGCGAAGCGGTCTATACCGGTTAATCCGGCAATGGTGCGCATCCCCCGGCGTTCGGCCTCGGCAAAGAATTCTTCGGTCGAGACCGGGCTGCTCGTCGTAAACGCCTGGCAAGTGGTAGTCCCTCCGGCAAGAAGGTCGTCAAAGAAGTGTTTGGCGGCTTCGCGGGCGTAATCACGGTTAACGTATTTGATTTCCTCGGGAAAAATCCATATCTGCAACCAATCGAGAAGCTGCTTTCCGTAAGCCCCAAGCACGCGGACTTGCGGGAAGTGGATGTGCCCATCGATGAATCCCGGCATAATAATCCGGTTTTGTATGTGCGTGATCGGCTGGTCCGGATACTTCGGCGAGAGTTCATCGAACGGCCCAAAGTCCTTAATGATGCCGCCTTCGACAACGAGCAACCCATCGCGAATGTAGCGGGCAGACTGCTGTTCTTGCCCTATGTATTTCCAGGGATCGTCGAGGAAGTCGAAAAATGCTCCGCGGATAAAGGTTGTACCGGATTGAGGTGTCTCGCTCTGATTTTTTTTCATTATTTAAGTTTTAAGACCTGGTAAAAGATTTTGAATTTTAATCAGGCCTTTTTTGTTTGTTCATATCACATAAATTTCCAAAAGATTGCAACCGATAACGCATAAAGCGCAAAGACTACGAGTGTGCCTTTCCAATGCACGTTTTTCGGCGCATCCGGCTTTGGCAAGAGCCACCAGTTCAACCAGCGAACCAGATATGGCATGGTGACATAAGCCACGAGGGTGACGCTGATAGCGTTTCCAACGAACCCGGCCAGCGCCGATTTCAGGCCGAGTTGACCAAGCCTTTTCATGAGAAAAAGAATTTCCAGGCAGACAATGGGATAGAGACCTAGAAGGACAAGCATCGTGACTTTCCAATTCGGCGGTGCCTGTCCGGACGCGGGATCGGTCGGAACCCATCCGGGAAAAGAAGTATCGACGCGGTGCTGATAGGAAGCGGCGACGAGATCTTTCGACTCTTCAAGCAGCGCTTTGCGCGCAGGGGAATTCATCCATCGATTGAGATCGTCAATGCTGGAAAAGCGCATCAGCGTCATCCAACCTGCGCCTGAAGTCTTTGGTGGTTGAGAATATCCGCCCTGATAGCCGGGCGATGCAGCCTGCGCCTGTTGAATGCGATTTGACCATTCCTGGTAAACCGCCTCTTTCCCGGGAGCAACTTGCTCAAGAATGACCTCGGTCACACTGTTTTCCAGATGATACTGCGCCGCGGCGTCACCGACCAGTTCGGTGAACGGTCCATCGAGCAACGGTTTCATCTCCTCAAAAAGACGATTGCGGTCGTCGCTCGTGCGCCATGCGCGGAGATGCTCGATGGAATCAAAGCGAGTGATAAAGACCCACTCCTTAATGTCCTCGGTTTGCGGTGGAATCACTTCCCGGCTCGTGAAACCCGGGCTTGCCAGCAGCGCGTCGGCGACGCGTCCATTCCATTCGAGAAACTGGTCCCTCATGCCTTCGCGAACCGGTATCGCGCTAACGAGTTTAACTGAACCGCTGGAAGGTGTCGTTGGACTATCCATTCTTGTTCAAAAGAGAACGGTGACTCGCAATGTGGTAGCCCACGCGGCGTCGAGATTCGGGCTGGCTCCCGGCGTCGGGATGTAGCTAATCGCGGGTTCGAAATATGTGCCCGCGATGACATGAGCCTGATAATAAACTTGAAACATCAATTCACTGCTGCGGTGGAAAATATTCCCGTTCAGCCAGGACCACGCCATGCCGGCGCCTGCGGAATCCTGCGATCTTCCAGGCACAAGTCCGAACGCTGTCACACCCGATCCGAAATATTGATTCACGGGAAGCGTTTCCGAGTTGTTCGCGCCAAATTCGAAGAAGCTCGTGACTCCGCTGTTGTCCTTCCCCGGATGACGAAACCAGATCCGCTGAGAACCGAAAAGATAAACACCCGTCGCGCCGGATTCGGTTACGTCTCCTGCGCGCAACTGGCCCGATTGATTCCATAAGCCGACGCCAAATGAGCCCGGCAGATTGTCGCTGCCAATCTCCCAGGCCGCGCCCGCCTCCCAAATATTGAAATAATAGCCATTGAACTGTGGCCCCCTCGTCCCGGTTTGGGTGCCGTTCCCGATGTTTCCGTCATACACTCCGTAGGAAAAATAGAAATTATTCGTCGGCGCAAAGGTGGTCGTGACTCCGTACGCAGAGTTGTAATACCCGGGCATGACGCCAAGCAATGTGGGATTTACAAAAACGGGCGTAAACATCAGACCGGACACTGAGGGAATGAAAAGTGATTGGTCCTGTGTCGGAACGGGACGCAGAACGTCATTGAAATCAGCCGTTGGCACCATTTTTCCGACGCGAATGATCAGCTTTCCATCAAAGAGCTCCTGCCGCCACCATAATTGATAAAGTTCCGACCGATCTAATGGCGGTGGGCCGGGCAGGGAATTGTAGCCCTGCACACTGCCAGCCTGTTGATTTGTAGGCTGCCCGTCGAATTGCAAAAATTCGATGCCGAATTTTCCGCCTTTCCAACCGATGAGCTTCTCAGAATCCAAGCCGAGACTGATAATAAGCAGACTGTTCCAACTCCACGCGCCCGGCTGTTCGCCGCCGGAGATCAAACAGTTCATGTCCCCCGCCCATACGCCGCCAAGAAAGACACCCGAATCTTTTTTGAATCCGAGCCATTCACCCGCCTGTCCGGTTCCGGTTATCTGATTAACAGCGCCAGGATTTGCGCTAATTCCAAGGGGAGCCGGCTCGTTGTCTTGCTCTGCAGACAGTGGCGGGGATTCCGCCGAAGTCGCAAATGCCGTCTCGGCGCAGGCCGCTATCATCCAGGAGAGAATGAGCAGAATGGCTCGGAATAAAATGCTTGGTTTTGCGAGCCAAAAGCGCTGGCGGAAATGCAGAGCAGAGCGTTTTGTTTTAATTTCGTCGAGACTGACCAATTCGTGGTGAATTTGCAATAAATTCGGCTTTCGAATTATGAAGAAATCAATTTCTGCCGCGCCTGAAGTTTGCTGGACAGCCTGGACGGCTATCTTCCCTGACAGGCCGGGAGCCCTATCTCCCAGAAATTTCTTGCGCAAAACGCGCGCCCGTAACAAGGTCGCTGCGCAATGAGCACGTTCGCGCGTTCAAATAACAGCGGACGCGCCATCATCGCAGCGTTCGTTTCCGTAGGTTTTCTCTGGTCGCTTGCGCTGAGTGCTTCACCGCAATTGCATCAGCGCGTCCACAAGGATGCGAATCGAGTCGAGCACAACTGCGCGGTGACTATGATCGCATCGGGCAGCTATGATCACGCTGCTCATGTGCCGTTAGTCAGCGCACCGGTCCCGGCGCTTCAATTTTCCAAAATTCCGGCGTTGACCCCATGCTGGGTTCAGTCGCCGTTTCTTGGCGCATGCATTTTCGAGCACGCGCCGCCTGCGCGCGCTTAGCACGCAGCTGTAGTCGTCGTCCTGTTGGCGACGCGACGCGTGGGTGAATAACAGCCTGGGGCTGCGCGTCGCACAGCGACGCGGCTACAGCCGTTTTCGTGCAAGACGCGTTTTCCGTATTGCCTTCCGGATTCGTTAGGCAACCGAACCATTCAATTTCGAAACTCAATTCCCAAACAATTACCAATGAAAAAAGTTTTAACCGCAACCACAGCATTGCTCTTTGGGGCGAGCATTGCGATGGCGCAAAACCCTGCGGCAGCTGCGCCGAGCCCTACACCATCCACAACAGCAACTCCCGGCACGGCGACGGCTGAGGAAGTTATCGTCCAAAGTCAGGAGATGGACATCACGCGCGAGGCAATTGTGCCGAGTCTCGGCGCGACGCGTTACACGGTCGGCCCAGACCGACTCGATTCGCAGGCGCAAGGCGAAAACGCGCCGTTTAACCAAACGATGTTGCGTTTCCCCGGGGTCGCGCAGGATTCGTTCGGACAGCTTCATGTCCGCGGCGAACATGCGAATTTGCAATACCGCATCGACGACGTGCTGATCCCGGAAAGTATTCCGGGTTTTGGCCAGGTACTGGAGACCCGCTTCGCGGACAACATTTCGCTTATTACCGGAGCGCTGCCGGCACAGTTTGGATTTCGCAATACTGGTGTGATCGATATCCACACGAAGAACGGCGCCGTTTTCCAACAGAGCGATGCGTCGGTCTATGGCGGAAGCTTCGACACGATTATGCCGAGTTTTGAGTATGGCGGTGTGGCGGGGAAGACGAATTATTACGTCACCGGGAGTTACCTGCACGACGGCATCGGGATTGAGAACCCGACGCGCACCGCCAACCCGATCCACGACGAGACCGATCAATATAGAATGTTTGGGTACTCTTCGTACCTTGTCGACGACACCAGCCGATTCGTGTTGCTCACCAGTGGCTACCATGGCGATTTCGACATTCCGAATAATCCCGGGCAAACGCCGCAGTTCACCGACATGGGAAGATCGACATTCAACTCGGCCAAGCTCGACGAGACCCAAGTCGAGCAAGATGCATATGCCATCCTCGCCTATCAAAAGAAGATCGACGATTTCAATATGCAGGCGTCGGTTTTCACCCTTTATAGTTCGGTCCTGTTTCGGCCCGATAATGCCGGCGATCTCATTTTCAACGGCGTTGCCTCACGCGTTGATCGCGACATTTTCTCGAATGGAATCACGTTGGACGCGAGCTACAAACTCAACGATCAACACACGCTCCGCGGAGGATTCCTTATAACCGCGCAGCATGCCACCGTCGGAACGTCCACACTGGTTTTCCCGGTCGATGCCAATGGCAACCAGACCAGCGACATTCCCCCGCGCATTGTCGATAACTCCGGCAAGTACGGCTACTTCTACGGATTCTATTTGCAGGATGAATGGAAACCATTCGAACAACTCACCATCAATTTCGGCGGCCGCTTCGACATCGTGGACGCGTTCGCGCATGAGAACCAGCTCAGTCCTCGAATCAACATCGTTTGGGAGCCGTTGAAAGGCACGATGTTGCACGCCGGTTACGCGCGGTATTTCACACCGCCGCCGCTGGAGAATGTCGAACAAGGCACAGTCTCAAAGTTCGACGGCACAACCAACGAATCCGCAATTCACGAGGATTCCGTCACGAAATCGGAGCGCGCGCACTATTTCGACGCGGGAGTAACACAGAAAATTGCCGAAGGTTTCAATGTAGGCATCGATGGTTTTTACAAAAGCTCGCACTCGGTGTTGGACGAAGGGCAATTCGGCGAAGCGCTCATCCTTTCGTCGTTTAATTATAAGCGT
>Ga0193735_1000121_pt1 | contig 24569 bp, 30 predicted proteins | sample U1m2metaG_FD_145080 | JGI IMG/M metagenome (GOLD analysis project Ga0193735, IMG submission 145080) | Soil microbial communities from a riparian zone of the East river system, Colorado, United States - U1m2 | ecosystem: Environmental > Terrestrial > Soil > Riparian zone | place: USA: East River... | reverse complement strand
TCCAAAAGATATGTAATGGATATCCTCAGTCAAGGAGAAGTCGATTAACACAATGATTATTGAAAATCTAATTCCAACCCAAGGAAACCGTAGTCAAATTGTGTAGTTTGTGGTCTGTAAATTGTTCACAGACTAATTGCTAACTTTGTCAAATTAACAGCTTTTCAAAACTATTAAGGTCTATCGGGGTCTTCTTGGGTACTCGCCGTGGTCTCTTTTGTCAATAGTACAGCTTTAACCAGATATCAAAAGCTGTTTCACTATACAGTTGGGATAATTGCAGACTTCTTTTCCATCAAAGGTTTCTAAAAATAATAAGGTTTGTCGTAGTCTTATTTCACAAGAGTACTGGTATTACACAACTGTTCAGAAAAAGCTCTCATTTGACCGTTACCCTATATCTTTTCAAAGGATATGGCCTGCCGTGGTCAACTTTGTACTATAAGATATAGCTAGATTAAATTCGACAGCAAAAAGCTGTAGAAGGCTGTAGGCTTTGTACTAAAGCTGTAAGATTTGTTTAGACTCATCTGGCCAGCTTTTATCATAACTATCTTCTATGAGCCAACTGCAAAAAAGCTTTAAGCTCCTATGCATTCTGAAATCTTGGGCAACTTTGACTCTCGAAAATATTTCTTCCACATTATTAACCGTAGGGTCGGGAGGATTAATTGGATTCCTCGTAGGATTTGCTCTAAAACGTGTCATGAAGATTCTAGCTGTTATTATTGGACTGTTTTTTGGAGCCTTAATCTATCTTCAATCTCAAACTATTATCAACGTTAATTGGGATAAGTTGGAATCTATATCAGAATCAAGCTTATCAGTAATTAGTAATTATATGACTAACACAGAACAAATTTCGACAATAATGAGAAAACTTGGTATACCTCTGGCAGGTGGACTTTCTGCGGGCCTAGTGCTAGGCTTTTCAAAAGGATAAGAAAGGTGGTAACAAAGCTATGGCAATTCTAAAACAAATTTTGAGTTCAGTGTGGAATAAATCGTTTCATAATGAGAGAAGGTTTGATGAAATAATAGGTCACGACGACACAAAGAGTATCTTTGTTAAAGCAATACTCTCTAAAAGACCAGTCCATCTATTATTAGTAGGCTCACCAGGTTCCGCTAAAACCATGTTCTTGACGGGAATAATGCGTAGCATTGAGGATTCATATTTTATAGTTGGAAGCAATACCACTAAAGCTGGTCTCGTTAGCCAACTGTTTGAGAAGAAGCCTAGGTTTCTGCTAATAGATGAGCTAGAAAAGATGAATAGGATAGACCAGACATCATTGCTACATTTGATGGAAACAGGAATAATTTCTGAGACCAAGTTTGGTAAGACAAGAGAGATGGAGCTAATTTCGTGGGTTTTTGCTACTGCTAATTCCTGTCAAAGAATAATTGAACCTCTTTTGTCAAGATTTATTGTATTGGAAGTTCCAGAATATACTTTGGAAGAATTCAGAGATATAGCTGTAAGTAGACTTGCAACAGAAAACGTAGAGGAGTACATTGCTGTTACCATTGCTGAAAAAGTTTGGAATGAATTAGAATCAAAAGACATTAGAAACGTAGTGAAGGTAGCTAGATTAACTAAAGGATTTGATGACGTACCGTTCATAATTAGAATGATGAAAAAACGAAGAAAATATTAGATTCTATTTATGAAAGTCATTGTAAACATTGCGTGGAATGGAATGAATTTGATAGTGATGTATGTTCGGAATGCGGTAAAGAAACATGTCAAAGTGATAGCAATGGATAATAATATTCCTTTAGCACGTTGTAGATAATAAATGAAGAACAACCAGAGTCAGAGAGAGGGAAAAATCTATCTGCCATATGATCGAAAGTCGACTACAATGTTTGATGAAAGACTATGTGGCAAACGCGTCAAACTTATTCATACAGATGATCTTCATACCAAATTAAAATCTGGTGATATGGGAACAATCAAATGCACTTTCTTAAATCTTAATAAAGTGGCCATAAACGTTGAATGGGATTCAGGTAACAACTCGGGCCTTATTGTCACCAAGGATGATTATGAAATCCTTGAATGAATGAACAAATGAAAAAGAGAAAAGTGAAGAAAGACGTAACGTCTAAACGAAAATCTGTTGTAAAAAATGTAACAGAACAAGGTGTTAATGAAATTGTTCTAGAACCCGTAGAATTCTCCGAAGAAGAAGAAAAAGCCATTAAATATACAACGATCATTTATCGCACAAGGGAATTAATCAAGGCATTAACAAATAGAAAATATACACCAACGCAAGACGTTTTATTTGACCTCATAAGACCTACTAGGGAATTTAGAAAAGGCTTATACTTGGAACTTAATGAAACAGAACGAGCATATCTGTGGAACTATCTAGGAATGGTCTACTATGTAATAGATGATATGATTGATATCATGGATGAACTAGAGAAGAAGAATGAATGAACAATTAATTAATTTATTTAATCTTGTTCAAATTGTTTACATTTACACATCAAACAATGATGATAATCTTTACGCTCGACGTAATAGTGTGAACCTCGAATATGTCCACATCTGACACAATATTCAAGATGAGAACTACTATCTATTAAATCACATGTGTGCATGATTTAATTTATTTTAAACTCTCATTTTTTTGACATAATACTTTAAGGCAACCTACGAATACTTGATGAAAAATGACAGAATTTCCAGAACTTGGTCTTGCAGCTATGTACAGAATCATAAAGAAATCTGGAGGAGAGAGAGTTAGTGAGGAAGCAGCAGACCAATTAAGAAGGATACTTGAAGAAGTCGCTACTAAGATTTGTGCTCAGGCAGTTGATCTAAGCGTCCACGCTGGAAGAAAAACAATTAAAGCAGAAGATATACAGTTAGCTGCAAAAAATTTGCTAAACTTAATACATTAGTTATTGAAAATCATCGTCACTTGATGTTATCATGTTAAAGGATACTCTGATTGTAGGTCTAACGGGCATGCCTGGAGCTGGTAAAACTACGGTTGCCAACTATCTATCAGAGAAAGGTATTCCACTTTTGATTATGGGTGATGTAGTTAGAGAAGTCGCAGAGAATGATGGGTTGGAACCTACAAGTGACAATCTTGCAAAATTGATGTTAAGACTTCGAAAGAGAAACGGACCCGAAGCTGTTGCACATTTGATTGTTAACAAAATCAAACTAATGAAAAAGGAAGACAACCAGTTAAGCGTTGTGATAGTAGATGGAGTAAGGAGCATGGCTGAAGTACAGGTTCTCAGACTGATAGGTTCAGTCAAACTGTTAGCTATTCACGGTTCAACTCTTACAAGATACACACATGTTAGAGAAAGAGGACGTTCTGACGTACCTTCTAATATAGTTGAATTTGATAAACGTGATAAGATTGAGATGGACGTAGGAATAAGTAATGCCATAGCCTTAGCCGATGAAACTATTTCAAATAATGATATTTCAATATCGGAATTGTGTCAACGCAGTTTTATTACGATACAAAAGTGGATTCAAGAAAGTAGAAATAGATCAATTTAGCGTGATTATAATTGTCAGGAAAGACTTATGATCTTCAAGATGAGAATGTTAAGCTAAAGGTAGAAACAGTTCTTAATCCTTCTGAAGATCCAGAAAAGGTAAAAAAATGTCTACAATACGTTGCAAATGGATGCCAACCCGTTCTAAAAGATGGACGTTTGGAAGCAACTTGTACAGGATCCCTCTCATTACACCATATTCGAGTTGGGGTAAGATCAAAATCTTCCTCAGCTGTATTGAGAAAACTCTTGGAATGGAATAGAAGAGGCGATCTTACGTGGTTCTTTTTGAACAAGCAAGCAGCCTACAGTGGTGTGATATCATTGGCCGAACACTATGAAGAATCGCCTCTTGGACCAATAAAAGTCACTATAACTAGCAATAATTTAGATAGAATAATAGAATGGTTACTATCGAGCAAATAAAAGAACAGCCTAATTTTACGTTCGAAGTATTATCAAGATTACTACATTACAAATCAGGATGTATACTAAATTTAGGAACTAAAGTATATGACCGATAATGAAATTCGATCAATTTACAACTACAATTCACGATTAAACATTGTTCTCCAAGATTTTGTTTCCAAAGTATTCTGATTCAATTTTCATTACTTCTTTTCTATTGTCCGCGGCTGAGTAATCCTCTAAGGCATCATGGTTTAATTCTAGAAATGTATGACCCCACTTGAATTTGTTTAGTAAACTGTACGCAAATTTTTTTTCTCCAAGTACGTAACAACATGCTGACATAGATTCAACGCTTGATAGTCTACCAAGCCTTGCGTAGTTTACTGGATTTCCTGCCAGTAGAGCAGGGATTCTTCTAACAACTCCTTTTTTCAAAAATTTGTAGTTTGTCAAGACTGCTTGGGCCTTATTCCAAGAACAGTCGATAACACATAGGGAATCGACCAAATTTTTATCTGTTTTGCAAACAACTTCACCGGCAAAAGGATTTAAGACTAGCATGTTATGTTTTATGACTCTGGTAGGCAAAACAGTACCAAATTTGATCAGTTTCAATGCGGTGCATTTTCTTGGATCATCTTGATTAAGTAAAAGTGCAAACGCTCGTATCAACTATAATTTATACAAGATATATGACTAACAATAAAACGGTTTCGAGAATTTCGATTTATTATTGTTTTTGAATCAAAATCGTAACATTAAAAATCATGAATTTTGGAGTATTACCGTTGCCAAACATAAATAATATCACAGTATTGGGTTCCGGAATAATGGGTCATGGTATAGCACAGATTTCAGCAATGAATGGATATGATGTAATATTACGTGACATAGAGGAAAGTTTCTTAGATAGTGCCATGAATAAAATAAGATGGTCCTTAGATAAACTGGTTGAAAAAAATAAGATAAACAAGCAAGAATCAGACAAGATTTATGGCAGAATAAAACCTATTGTCGACCTGAAAGATGCGTTAGTTGACACTGAGTTGCTTATCGAAGCAGTTCCAGAGGATCTCAATCTCAAGAAAAAGGTTTATTCAGAGGTGGATCAATTTTCTCAAGAAAGTACAATTTATTCATCAAATACAAGCACTTTACCAATTAGTGAAATATCTCAACTGACCAGTAGACCGGAAAGATTTATAGGATTACATTTCTTTAATCCGCCACAATTGATGAAATTAGTGGAGGTTATACCGGGAGCAAGAACTGACAATTCAATTGTTAATTTTGGAATCAATTTTGTAAAATCTCTAGGAAAAGATCCTATTTTGTGTAACAAGGATGTCCCTGGGTTTATTGTAAATAGAATATTCATACCGTTGGTGCACGAGGCAGCATACTGTTTGGAAAGTGACGGCAAAAGTATGACACAAATTGACTCATCTGTGAAATTCAAAATGTTCCTACCAATGGGTATATTCGAATTGGCAGACTATACTGGTATTGATGTTATTCACAAAGCAACTGTTGAAATGTACTCTCGTGATAAGAAAGTAGTAAACCCCCATGCTAAAATAGAACAGTTATTTTCATCAGGAAAATACGGTAAAAAATCAGGAAACGGTTTCTATTCCTACGGCGACAAGAAGTATGAGAGGATTCCACTCTCTGAAGAGGAAGCCAAACAATATGACCCAATTAGGATTCTATCAGTTGCGATAAATAATGCTGCATGGCTTATTTCCAATAATGTTTGCACGAAAGAGGATGTCGAATTTGCTCTAAAACTTGGAATGGGTATTAAAAAAGATCTATTTGAGATTGGAAAGGAGTTTGGTTATGAAAAAATCATAAATACTTTGAATCAGTTACAAGAAAGAAATGGATCATTCTACGCCCCTGATCCTTATTTAAAATCATATTCAGCGTAATTCATGATTTTTTTCCATTTTTGCCACGTATTGGTGTTGCTATTGTTTTGATCCAAAATACTCTGAGATTACTTTGACTGCAGAATATGCGTTTTGTGAAGTTTGGATAAACACTCTCTTCCTGTCATCAAGATATCCTCCACCAAATTTTTCAGCAGTACCTCCACTACTGGGTATTGTTACTAATATTTTTTTTAACATATATCCAACGCATAGCTCTATTAAAGTTCCTACACCTCCACCAACAGCAATAATCCCATCTGCGGATGTTGAAATAACAAAGTCTCTGGCATAGCCTATCCCTGTTGCAATTACCACGTCACAAAACTTATTTGCAAACTGAACTTCCTCTTGAGGAATGATTCCTACTGTTAAACCTCCATGCTCTTTTGCGCCTTTACAAGCATTTTCCATGACACCTCCAAGACCACCACAAATTAGTATAGCGCCTGATTTAGCAATTTCAGTTCCAACCTCATATGCTATTTTGTTTGTTTTCTCATTTGATTTATCTTGGTTGTATCCTATAACTGCGATCTGAAGCCTTCTCATGATTTTCTCGATAAATTATTTCATATATTTATTTTGATATTAGTTTGGCGTAGCCCCTCCTTAGGGATTACATATGGCCTCAACGAATCTCACATTACAAGTAAAATGGTGGAATCAATTGCAATATAACAAGTAACCGAAATAAACTTCTGGAAATATCTAATTTAAGGTGAAGAATAATATGTCTCGTATATATCACAGAGATGAATGAAATACCGAATCAAAGACCTTAATTTAGCTGAAGGAGGGAAGAAAAAGATTGATTGGGCTCAGGTCCATATGCCAGTATTATCTAATCTTAAAAAAAAATTAAAAGATGATAGTCCCTTAAATGGCGTTAAGATTGCGGGTTGTTTGCACGTTACAAAAGAAACTGGAGTATTGATTAGTACATTATGTGATTTAGGAGCTGATTTAGCTTGGTGTGGTTGCAATCCTTTGAGTACTCAAGACGATGTTGCCGCGGCACTCGTTAATGAAGGTATCTCAATATTTGCAAGTAGAGGTGTTTCAAATAAACAGTATTATGATGATATTCGTTCAACAATGTCAATAAGACCTAATGTTACAATTGATGATGGAGCCGACCTAACTGTCGAAATGCACAATTCGAGTGGAAATCTATCAGAAGTTTATGGTGGAACAGAAGAAACTACTACTGGAGTGATTAGATTACGTGCGATGGAAAAGAATGGTAAGCTAAAATATCCGATAATGGCTGTAAATGATGCTGAGACAAAACATGATTTTGATAATGTTTATGGTACAGGTCAGTCAGCCTTAGACGGTATAATTAGGGCTACCAACATTTTGATTTCAGGGAAGAATGTCGTTGTGTCAGGATATGGACATGTCGGAAAAGGAATTGCAAGAAGATCAGCGGGACTTGGTGCGAATGTCATAATAACAGAAATTGATCCAATTGCAGCATTGAAAGCAAAATTGGATGGTTACTCTGTTCTTCCTATGGCTTCTGCGGCTATGACAGGTGACTTATTTATCACTACAACGGGCTGCAAGGATGTAATAAGAGAGGAACATTTTTTGCAAATGAAAAATGGAAGCATTCTGGCTAATGCAGGACATTTCAATGTAGAGATTTCTATTGATGCACTTAAATCAAACTCTATATTAGTAAAACAAGTTAATGAGAACACAACAGAGTACGAACTTAAGAAAGGGACAAAACTTTATCTCATTGCAGAAGGGCGATTAGTGAATCTCGTCGCTGCTGAAGGTCATCCTTCTGAGGTAATGGACATGAGCTTTGCAAATCAGCTACTCTCATCTATTAAACTGATTCAATCAAAGGGATCACTTTCTCCTGCGGTATATGAAATTGAAAGATCACAGGATCAGGAAATTGCAAGAGCAAAATTAGAATCGATGGACATTAATATAGATATTCTTACTGAAGAACAAAATACGTATTTGACTGGATTTAGCGAAGGAACATAGGTATATGTACCAATTGATTTTGTGTTTCTTGATAGCAATTTATTAAGATATTAATTGGGAAAATATTAATGAAACTTAGGATGGGTGGTCTAGACTGGTTATGATACCTGTCTCACACACAGGTGGTCGAGAGTTCAAATCTCTCCCCATCCATTATGTTCCATTGCAATAATTTTGAAAAACAATTTGGACAATTAAGAAGTCTTTTTTATTCTTACCATTAAGATTCTTTTTAATTCATATTTGGGATAAACGTCTTTCATATGATATTAACCAGTATGACAGTTGCCGCTTGTAATAAGGAATGGAGTAATTTACCGTTCTAATTTAATTAAATTGCTAAAAATAGTTAGATCCATAAAAAATATATGGTTTTGAAAAAGAAATTAGAATAGTATTGAAAAGAGAAGTCCTAAATTATCCTGATAAAAAGCATTTTTCTCCGAAATCCAACCCAAGATGGGGAAAAGAGGAAGAAACTGAGATTTTTGGTCAAAACGTGAAACTTTTTAGAAAGGGTAAGATAAGCGAAGATGATTTTCGTCGTTTTCGACTTCAACATGGAGCTTATGGATCTCGCCTACAGCAGAATTATAGTATGGTCAGGATCAAGATTCCTAGCGGTGAGATTACACCAGAACAGCTAGAGAAGATTGCAACACTGTCCGAGGCTTTCTCAATTGGTTCAGCCCACGTTTCAACTCGTCAGAATATTCAACTTCATTGGGTACAGCTTGAAGATGTAAGTGAGGTTATGAGGGGTCTAGTTGAGGTAGGACTAACAACAAGAGAGGCTTGTGGCAATACGATCAGGAATGTTATGTGTAGCCACTTTGCTGGTGTCTGTCCGGACGAACAGTTTGATTCTACTCCTTATGCTAAAGCAATTGCACGATTCTTTCTCAGAAATCCTGTATGCCAAAATTTGCCAAGAAAATTCAAAATTAATTTCAATTGTTGCGCACAACATGGTCTGGTTAGAATTGCAGATATTGGTTTGATTCCTGTGAAAAAGGACGGAATTAATGGATTCAAGATATACCTAGGTGGTGGCCTTGGTGCTGCTTCGTTCATAGGATATCAGTTAGAGGAATTTACTTCTGAAAACAGACTGATTTCTACTTGTATGGCTGTAGTGAGGTTGTTTGATAGACTGGGTAATCGTGAGAATATGGCTAGGAATAGAATGAGATATCTGGTCAATGAAATGGGGTGGGAAAAATTTCATAGAATGGTCATTAAGGAAAGATCAAGTGTGGAAATGACTATTTCACTTGATACACTAAAAAGATACAAAGTGGACTCGGAAAGCCCTAGCATCAGGCAATTGTCCAATGGTAAGAAATTACCCTTAATTAATGAAAAGGTGGATATTAATAGCGACCCATATAAAAGATGGCTTCACTCCAATGTGGTGTCACAGAAACAAAATGGTTACTTTGTAGTATTTATTACGCTAGGTGCTGGTGACATAACATCCAACCAGCTTCGGTCCCTTGCAAAGACTATTCGCGATTACTCAGGTGAAGGTTGTGCAAGAAATACCCCAAATCAGAATTTTGCAGTAAGGTTCGTTAAAGCCAATGATTTACCAGAATTTTACAACGGTCTTGCTAAAACTGGACTTGCTAATCCTGGTGCTCTCACTATGTCCTCTACTGTAGGATGTTCTGGAACAACTTCATGCAATCTCGCAATTACCAATTCTCATAGACTGGCAAAAGAAATACAATCTAAATTCATAGAGCTTGGATTGGATACTGAAGATGATCTTAGGGACTCAACAATTAAGATCAGCGGTTGTCCCAATTCTTGTGGTCAACATGAGATTGCAACAATTGGATTTTATGGTGGGGCTTCAAGAATAGATGGAACTATGACTCCGACATATACGATGTTGTTTGGAGGAAGGGATGGAGAAGAGGGGATGCTTGGTAGATCTGTAATGCGCGTGCCCGCAAAAAGAGTGATAGCTACTTTGATAAAAATAATTGAGATATACAAACAAGAACGAAGTGCAAACGAATCACTTGCAATGTGGATAGGTAAATTGATTAATGGAGTAGTTAATGACAAAGGTCAAATAAAGAACTTGGATGATATAAAAACAGCTTTGGTGCAGACCATCTCATTACCGAGTCCTAATGACGATCCAGAATCATATATGGATTATGGTAACGATATTAAATTCAGTGCAAAGACAGCACGAGGAGAATGTGCGGCTTGAAATATACTGTCAAGGAAAAAAAAACTAAAAACATATTATCAAGAAACCATACACTCAGCAATTCGCAAGATATCATTACAAGTGCTGATATTCTTAGAACATTGATTAGGAGAAACTCAGTTAGGGTGATAGATGTCAGGAAAGAGGACGAGTATAAAAAAGAACATATAAAAACGGCAGTATCAATTCCACTTGCTACAGTACTTGAAAATGAGTCCTCAGAGAGAATAGTCCAATTGCTCGAACAATCTGGCATTTCTGACAAGACGCCGGTAGTTGTATACGATGATACCTTTGGTGCGCTTGCTGCGAGAGTTGCTTGGACATTCCAGTACGTGGGACATTCGAATACATCGTTACTTGAATTAACCTTTGCCAAGTGGAAAAGTTATGGGTTTGAAACAGAAAAAAAAGTTAACGTCTTTCCACCTGCCAAACATTCCCTCAAAGAAAATAAGGAAATATATGCCAACTATGATGAGGTAGAGAAAGCAAAAAGTGAGCAAAATAAAATTTTAGTAGATTCGAGAGAACGTCTAAATTTTTTGAGCGAGCATATTCCTGGAGCTACAAATCTGCCATATACTATGTTAGGAACAGCTGATTCAATATTAAGGGAACCTCAGGAAATTAAGAGGTTCATGGAAAACAGGGGAATATCTACAGATACCGAAGTCATCACCTATTGTGGCAGTGTAGGAACTCTGTCAGGACTCGCATACTACGCATTGAGAATGGGCGGTGTGAAGAAAATTCGATTATATTCAAGATCATTTAAAGAATGGAAAAAATTGGGAAAGCCAATTGAAGAATTTAAAGATGCAAATTTTTGGGATCTCTCGGCAGAATAGCCAAAAATTTTTTCTTTATGGGATACGTTAACGCAGATTATTCAGATATCGTTTTGAGATATTTCAAAAGTTTTCTCGCATCACGGGCTTTTAAACTATCTCTATTTTTCAGTATATAGTCTCTAAAATTCTCAAGTTCATCATTAATTGACGGAAATTGTTCCTGTGTCAACCTTATGATATCGTCATAGTTTCTAAATGGAAAGTAAATGTGTTTTGCAATCCTGACAAATCTTTTTTTGGTCTGTTTGGTGATAATTCCTTTTTTATATGCCAAAAACAAATTGAACCTGATGTCAATCAAAGCCTCGGACTGGAGAATATTTTTATCCCGAACGAATGTTACTGCTACTTCATCATCAGCGTTTAGGATACCATTTTTAAATAACTGAAAAATCTTGCCGATCCCTTTCATCCCAAATTTTTCTAATTCAACGGCCCTTAATGCACCTAGACTGGATGCGCCTATTAGTTCAATATTTTTTCTTGTGGCAAGATGATAGACTTCAATTGGTGAAGGAGGATAGTCGTGCAGGAATACTCCATCTATAAATCCAACATATTTTTTTTCATCTGAAGTATGTGATAATCTCAAAAAATCACCTTTTTTTGCAGGATCCCTATAATCTGCTTCTAGAATCTTGCTTGCCTCGTCTCTATTTAAGGTAGGCCCCAGATATACAATTGGTTTGTTCATATTGTAAATGATTCTCTTCCTCTTTTTCCAATAACTGCTCTAGTTATCTTAAATGTTTCTAGTCCCGGGACAATTGTTCTTACCACAGGTATCATTATTTGAGGGTTTGTGAGATCTACTACTATTGCCTTTGTCAACCCATTTGAATTCAATCTTGAAAGAATAAGTTTGATGTCATCCAAAATATCATCATTTACATAAGATTTTATTTCTGAGAACTGGATAGAATTTTTTGATTTCATAAATTGCCATGTCTTTTTTTCATCACTGTTACTATTCCCATAAGAGATTTTTCTGAGATCATCTCTTGCACCTTGAATATTTGCAGCACGAGTTTGCGAAACTTCGGTGATTGCTCTGAGTAAGGCAATTCTTGCATCTGGATGAGTTCCATGACCTTCTGCAAGATACCCGTAATCTTCAGATATCCACTCAATACTACTTGCATTAAATGTTGGTATTCCAATTGGGGATGTTATGTCTTTAATTATAAGTGGTATTTTGACGTCGTTGAATTTTTTTACCAAATTTGAAGCGGGTTTAAAATTTATATTTGAAATATCAACATCGGGAAATTTTGAATCGTCATCTACGAATTCTGTACTATCTATAGGATCTATTTCCACTCCATTGTCTGAAAGAAACTTTGTCATTGTTCTTAGAGCATTATAAGGTAGTGCACTTGCATTCAACTCTGCCAAGCTTGTAGCATCCCTTTCAATAACTTCACATAGCGAGTGGCATATTGCTTCCTCCAACACGTTGCCTGATGCAAGACCGTTGGTATGGTGATATGCAAATGGATTTACTGCAGGCGGTTTTGGAGAATACCTAAATAGTCCCAATGGTGTGGGAACCAGGATCTGTTCATTATTTATCAAGTCATAACCTGGCAGGAAATCCATGATCATTTCCTCATCGTATTCAAATAACATTGGTTCAACCACGTTAGAAGGGTGTAATGTTTTTGACACTTTTGATACATCTTTGTAACTTCCTTGAATCATCTTTTTTTGATTGCTAGATGGTAAAGAACAATACCTTTCAACACTCTCCATCAAAGCACTTGCCTTTGCTTCCAACCTTGTAGACCCCTTTCCACTATAGACCCAAATATAATCTTCTGTTCCTGGCAAAACTGCAGAAAAATTCGGTATTCCAAGAATATCCATATCTGTAATATCTGCAAGCCTTGTGATTCCAATATTACTAGAAACTGGAAAAACAGTGCTAAGAGTTTCTTCTACTGATTTTACTCTGGATGATACTTTACCTCTCAACTTCTTCTGGCTTCTGAGCAATATTGGCTCAAGTTCCATAGTAGATTTGAATAATTTGGTATCAATATCAATTTTTCTAAAATTAGAAATATACGAAAATAGTATTAACTAGACATCTTGAAATATACAGATAATGATTCGAAAGTAATTAGTGAAATAGTTCATTTGGCCCATTCTGATCCAGAGTTTAGAATTGAATTTTTTAAAAATCCTAAAAAAATATTGGATCAGTTCAATGTCTCTGATAATGCAAAAATGTTGATTTTAAAATTCTTTAATGAAATGAAAAATTAGATTCAAGTTGAAACATTTTGATTATTATTCTTCTGGATACAAACAGGAAATTTCTAGCTATTTAATAGATAAATAAATGTACCCCGTTTCTGACCCACAACTAGTCATTGATAGCCATACATTCAAATGTACATCTCCTAGTGCACTCTCTTCCGGGGCTACTTCGTCAATTTATTCATTTGACGAGTATATACCTTATGATTCTTCCTTTATTTAAAAGATATCTTACATATCGTTACCTGATCTTGTCATTATTTATCTATACATTATAGTCGTGGGTCCTACGTTTGGGTCTGTATCCTTCCAAGATTTTGTATGGAACTTCCATACCTTATCAAAATCCTTTAAATGAGTTAAGCGAGACTAATCAAGATTGTTCAAATGTGATAGTTTGTACTGCTTTAGGACGCTGTAAATTAGATTTAGGTTTTGGTTATGCTATACTTAAACCTCCCTACTCATAAAATTTAAAACTAAGCATAAAGCAACTGATGGGAACATTGGGTTGATGGTAATGACAAGAAACAACCGCCCCACCAGTTGCCTGTGTTTAAGCACCGCAACTTAGCCCCTCGTACTATATAATAACTTGGATACAAAGAAACATAAAAATCGATCAAGAACAATTTACCTTTCTATAATTATTCTAAGTAAATCTAATCTTTTAAGTGCTCAATTGAATAAATCTCTTAACTCTAACAAACGCTTGAAAGATTACAATATTAAATAATACTCATTTATTTGGAATTATTGGTAGAGTTTTGTTTTGTAAATTTTAGCATTTTCTACATACGTTTTTGAGCCGTCTGGTTTCTTCCATTCTAAAGATATTTCGTAATATTTCATGCCTTTGAAATTATCAATAGAGGACGTCATCATAAATGTAGATTTATGATCTGGTTTAAGAGTACGAACATGGGGATAGGTAAATTGGGTTCCTATAATACCATTATCTTTATCAAAAACAGTTAATGTGACTATTACGGATTTGGCAGTAACATTTCCTTTATTTTGAATCTGTCCTTCTAGAACACGATAACCAAATGATGCATTATTTAATTTCTGACGTAGTAAAACTATTCCAGTAAAATTAGAATTCTCCGATGAAGTAGTATTTGATGAGAAATTGGAAGAATTTGTTGCATTGCTTTTAGTCTGAAAATTCTCGAAAAATTGACCATACGCAAATTCAGCCTTCTGGAACACCATTCCGGCAATGAATAATATGAATGTCATAGTTATTGTAAAAAGTAAGGTTTTGAAGCCCAATATATCACTGCTATTCCCTAGGGGAACAGAAAAGTTTTTCGCACTGAATTAGAATTTTCTATTTACCGACCATTATGACAAAGTCCCGTCACTAAAGTAGCCGAAACTAGAGCAAATGTAATCATGCTCCACTTTTCAAATTCATAGTTAAGACTCAATTTATTTGGCAACCACATCAACATGCTTTGAGATTAAGTCTAAAAGGATATACCATAAGATGAATTGTGTTGCGTTCTAACCATTTTATAATTTGTTGTCCATAATATCTCATCAAACAACTCCAAAAACTGCATCATGGTGGGTCAGTTCATTACCTTGCTTTCATAGGCCCACCAGTTTTTAATAATCAAAAGAATAAAAATTAAGACTTAAGTAATACGAATACCAAAAGAAATCTATTCATGTTATTTAGGTTTAGCCTTAATGTCTACTAACAAGAGGATTGTTAGCATAGTAGATGATGACATCTATATTACTAAACTGTTTCATGAGGCTTTCTCCGAAAATATTGATGGAATTTTAGTTTTCTCTTTCAACGACCCCGTCATGGCGTTTAAGCACTTTGTTAAGAACAAAGAGAACTGTGTTTTAGTTATTTCTGATCTAAGAATGCCAGGTCTAAATGGATTAGAATTACTCAAAAAAGTAAAGACATCGAATCCTAAAGTGAGAACGATATTGATGAGTGCTTATAATTTTGAGGAAGAAGAATTGTACCAGAGTTATATGATAGAGGCAGTGATAAACTCCACTATTGAAAAACCTGTCACGATGAATAGGCTATACCAAATAGTAAGAGATCAATTGAATGCTTATCAATGAGCGTCTCACCAAAAATGACTTCCTTGTATTAAATTGCTCTTCAACTCCGTATGGAATACTCGGAAGAAGTAGAAGAGAATTTTTTATTTCTCTTCTATTTTTGATCTATAAAACTGTTCAATTGGTGGGAGGAAAAGTTGGCCTTCTAATTGGGCCCATCGGTTTTAGACACTTTTATTGTTTGATGTACATTGTTTCATAACTGTTAACGCATACGGCATTCTCTGGTGGATCTGAGGTCTCTTCTACCATCTGTTTGCCTCAGACCGACCAGTTTTTTAATAATCTAAAGAATCTTCTATTATTTTTACAATATTCCCTTTCTTTAACTGTCGTTTGATGTCCTCATCTTTCTCTTTTTCGATTCTGTCTAGCAATCTCTGTCCTTCTCTTTGAAATCTATTTAGTTTCTTCTTGTTACCAAGGCCAACTACAGATTTACCTTGATCAAATTGATTATCTGAAACTTCAACAAAGTCTTGCAGCATTGATTCTCTTTATGCTTCATCTCTGCACCAAACTTATCACAAATCATTTTTGTGACAGCATTTCTGTAGAGGTTTGCATAATCGGAACTATGAAAGATATTAGGTTTCAATGCGTCACCTTCTCCGTCAAGCGAAACTTCGATTAATGTCCAAAGCTATCATGTTGATATTACTATTCCTCTTTTCTTACATTTTTCGCACAAATTTTTGCCCGGGTGTTGAATCGGGCTGAATATTTACTATTTCCCTTGAATGATGAAAGATTAATAAAATAAAGATTGTCATGAGTGATTATTGTCTATCGGAAAGATACTAGTTGCAGTAGATGGTTCTAATCCATCCTTCAACGCCAGCAATTATGCGATTGACTTGCCTAAAAGATATGACGCAGAATTGAATGTATTAATTATCGTCTCTCCTGTCCCATATAGTCAATTCGAGTATGCAAATATTGGAAGGATGAAGGAAATTGAAACGATAGAAAAGGAAAAAGCACAGCAGAAATTAGACAAGGTAAAACAAAAGGCGACAGAAAAGAAAGTGAGCGTCAAGACCGATGTTCTTATTAAATATACATCAGTCGTAAAAGAGATTGTAGAGTATGCAGAGAAGATGAAGATAGATATGATTGTTATTGGGAGTAGAGGTGTGACTGGGTTTAAAAAACTGCTGCTGGGTAGTGTTGCTAGCGGAGTAGTAACATATTCACATTGTCCCGTATTAGTAGTGAAATGACTAACCCTTTGTTATCCAACTATTATAATATTCCTTTGTAGATCCTCTTTAATTCTAATTAATTTTATTATTGGGATTTACAAGAAGTTTCAAAATATCTATATAATATAGTAATCTTATTTTTCTGCGTGCTTTCTCTTAATTCTAATTAAATAAAAGATAAAAATAGATAATAGCAATTGTGGGAATAAAACATTCTTTTGATTGTTTGGTGCTATGATTATTATTCTGAACATGGGATAAAAAAGTTAAAATGCAATAATTCCATTATTAAAATATTGAAAAAAAATAATTTTATCAAACCAAAGTTGGTCTTGGGCTTGCTTATCAGTGTCCTAGTTTTGAGCATCAATATCAATTATTTCTCCAAAGTAGCAGCAGAATCGGGGATAGGGAAGGACGTCTTTAAAGTAGTAGTGAGTCTATTTGGAATAACAAATTCAACAAAAGATATCGTCACGATAGTTAATGTTGATGACCAGACTAAGGTGAAAGTGTACAATCCAGAAAATCCAGAAACGGAGGGATCGGATAAAGTGAGTTACACGATAACATTTCCTAATTTGAATGTGGAGGATGGAAAGCCGTATAAGGTGTGTACGGTTAGTGTAGAAGATTTTAAGCTGAAGTGCAATGAAGGCAACAACTCTCCTCTGAATAGACCAGAATTTGTGGATATACATGTGTCAGGTAAAGAATCAAGTGGAGAAAATAAATCAAGACAGGATTGAAAAAAGAGTATTAAACATGAATCAAAATTAAAAGACTTTGCAGAAACTTCAGATAACCCATTTGATAATCAAAAGTCTATTACTGGACTAGGTAACAAGATAGCAAAAACACCAACTCAAAAAAGAAGACAGAAATTAAAAGACCGAATAGATAAAGGTCTTAATGCTTTTTCTTCTTGTTCTAGTCCTTTGCTGATATCTAGGAGTTTTTCACTTAATTCTTTTTCTCTCATTTTCATTGAAAGTTGCTGCTTTTTGATTCTTCTTTAGATCTACACTTTGAACAGTTGCACGACACATGAGCGGTTGCAGGATCCAATTTACCAAGATCGGTCATTCCAGTGGGACCCCCTAACTTTCTTCCTAACCATTCTATATATTCATAGTCTGAGTTTACTAATTGATCATATGTATACTGGCCATTTCTGAATCAATTACCCATCGCTGAATCTTTAAACTTACCGTAACATAGTTCTAATTTTTTGCTTTAATGGTCCTTGTCTTAGGTCACATTTGTATATCAAGGCAATATTCAAGTGATAACCCTCTCGTTTCATGCGCTAAATGTAAGAATCCTTGTTGGAATAAGCCAAGCAAGAAAAAGTAGATAATTATTTAATATCCGTTTTAGGAAACCGTAACAGGTATTTTTACCGCCTTTGAGCCTTCTTCATGTAGTTCTATGGCCTCTTTTCCATAGGCATGGAATGAATAGATAGATTCATCCTTGCATTTTACTCCCACATGGCAATATTCTACTCCATTAGAAAGTCTGTAAGCTTTGGCAGAAATTTTTACTACGTGCGCTCCATTATTCAATCCAATCATCTTGCGAAGTGCATCAGTACTGCTATTAAGAACTCGTGTACTTAGTTCTTTATCACCGCTCTTTCTGTATAACAACAATGAAAGCAATGATGCTTATGAATATAAGATCTAGTCAACATCGGTTATGATAAGTATACAATTCAGCTGATTTATCATAAGTACAGCTTATAGAAAGTTATTGTCGAATTCATAGTAAATAATTATTTATTATTTATTTACCAATGATCTATTTGCCACGGCATTCTACCCTGCAACATATTTTAATGTCAATTTATGTATCTCTCCCACATTCTTGACATATTGAATCATCAAATTCATTCCATTCTCCGCAATGTTTACAATGGCTATTGTTCTTATATTCAGAATATATGGCATCTAATATGCTGTTCATTGTTTCAGTAACCTCTCCACGTTTATGATAATCCCAATTGATTCCAGTTTCTTGATTACTTCTTGAAGAGTGATCTCCTTGTGTGTTTGATTTTTTTTTAATGATTCACATCTTTCCCTTGTATGCAGTGTTTCCCCGTCAGTCTAGATACTTGTTTTCCTTTGTGTCAAATTCTCCTAGTTGGACATTACATCCATACTTACATATTCTGACCATTTGTGTCATTTTTTCAGCACTCCATTCTTGTAGTCCGTTCATATTGCAGACATTACTATTTGATTCATATTTGTAACTATATATAGTTACAACATATTCATAACGTTAACTGATAACCGTTACCAGTTATATACTATTAAATACCTTACTACGACTATGCGAATATTGCTAAGCAAAGCCGAGCGTGAATTTCTACACGATCTAATAAAAGGGAAAATCGACAAATATTCATATCATTACAAGAAGGTTTTAAAGAAAAGAATATTTGACTCTTGTCTGCGAACTTAATTGAATCAAAGAATAACTGAATGCTCAATGCTCACAATGGTTAAACCATAAGGCATATAAAAGCATAGTATATACCTGTTCAATTTATTCTTTGACGGAGTAATAAAAAAAATCACATTAATTCATTATAAATATTCTGGTTAGATTTGTAATAATTCTGTAAGGTCGAGTTCAAAAGCAGCAACAGGCATCTTTATTTTAAAACTACCTATTAGTAAAGGTGAAATTTCTCCTATTTGTCCAATGACTTTTTCCTTATGAGCTATTTCTGCACTTCTTCCTTTAATGAATGTTGAATTTTCTGATCGCCTTGTTTCGAATTTAGCCTTAAAACAAATTTCCATAAGCGTTTGGAGTACTGCTTTTATTTCACTATACGTGACTCCATTAAAAGCACTGACACAACATAAATTCCACCTTTCAAAACTGTCTTTTTCAGGTACAAATACCTCTCCTATTTCAAACAATTTTTGAGGATACTCTTCATGAATATTTTTCGACAACGAAAATAGTAAAGATGGTAAGAGTGATCTCCTTAATACATCATGTTCATCACTCTTAGAGTTATTCACTGTAAAGAAATCAAATTTATCTATTCTCATTCTTTTGTAGTGAATATCTTTGTTACTTAAAATGAAGTTAATATTTTCTATCAGTCCCATCCCAATCATGGCCTGACGAATCTTGTCAAAAAAGCAATTTTGCCTGCTTCTGTTACCATTAAGTGTATATTCTGGCAGAGAGGGCTCCAAGTTATAAAGTCCGTATCCGATTGCTACTTCCTCTACAATATCTATGGGACTAAATATATCAACTCTATAGCTTGGAACCATACAATTAATCCTACTTGAATCAATAACCTTTGCATCAAACCTACTTTTTCGTAGACAATTTACTATCTCTTCATTTGACAATGATAGACCCAGTACCTTATTGATGTAGGCCGGTTTAACGTTCTCTAAAATAGTATTTGTGTTTGAATTGTAGGAGAAACTATTATTACAATCCTGTTTTATAGCGACATTTTCCAACTTAAATCCAATCTCGGCTAGCATTGCAATTATATTTGCCAGAACGTTGTCAACAGTTTTTTTGTCTACACCCGTAACTTCGACAAACAAATTATCAACTCCTTCTTTAATTCTTGTAAATTCGCTATTTATTATGGGAGGAAAAGATATCACAGTATTCCTAGAGTCTTTTAAAATGGGGTGAATTGATCCCTCTAGGAGTTCTCCAAATTTTTTGCCTGATTCAGTTTTGTTCAATATTTCAGTCAATGTCAAGGTAGAAGGATGGTCTAGGGGAGTAAAACTCAGATTATCTGATGATGTACTGTAATCCAGGGGAAACTCAATACTGTCCAAATTATGAAATCCTATAGACGCCTTCAATCTTCTTCTTCCTATTCCATTATGCAGATCTTCTTGCATAGAGACAATTTGCTTTATTGTTTTGTTATTCAACTTATGACCTCTAGCAACTATGCCCACAATAAATTGCCGTACGTTTGATACCGATCTATCCACACGAATCACATTTTTCCTGTTTTCGATAACCTGAAATTTTGGTATTCCTAGTTCTTTGCCAAGCAAGCCGTTTAATGCCCTAGCGATCCCATAAAAAGTAGAAAAATCTGGACGATTTGGACTATATTCTAATCTAATATAATTGTCATCTCTGTACTCTAGGTCTAGTCCTATAAATGGTAGCATGTCTATAATGTAATCTAAATCGTAACCAGCAAATAACCTGCTGATATCTTCAAGTGGAAATTCTATAACGGGCATATTGGTTGCATCCTTAACCATGATAGTTTATTATCGTAGAGTTCACGTACATCGCTTAATCCATATCTAATCATAGCAATACGTTCAAGACCACCACCCCATGCAAGCACATTATTAAATATGCCTACAGATTGAGTTACCTCAGGTCTGAACATTCCCATACCGAATAACTCGACCCACTTTCCGAGTTTATCTATATACACCATTGATTGCAATGAAGGTTCGGTATATGGAAAATATGTTGGCCAAAACTTCACCTTGTCTAACCCAAGTTTGGAATAAAATTGCTTTTGTAGACCCATCAAATCCCGTAAATTTATTGTTTCACCTATTACAATTCCTTCAATTTGATGAAACTCCATTAAATGCTTGTACGACATTTTTTCATTCCTAAAAACTCGCCCTATTGAAAATATCCTCCCATAATTCAACTTATTTTCTGAAAGATATTTTATAGTAACCGGAGTAGTATGAGTACGGAGGACTGTTTTCTTTGATTTTTCTAAATTCCAATCATAATTCCATTCTGTCTTGTGAAAGTTTGATACTTTATTACTAATAATAGGATCTATATCTTCGACTGTCAAATTTGATAGATAGAATGTATCCTGCATATCCCTTGCCGGATGGTCTTGCGGAGTAAATAGTACATCAAAGTTCCAAAAGCAAGATTGAATTGTTGATCCTTCAATTTCAGAAAATCCCATCGAAACAAAAATTTCTCTAATTTCATTAATTACCTCGGTTAGAGGATGTGTCCTTCCAATGCTGTAAGTACGAACAGGTGAAGTGACATCTATTTCCGCAAATCTCTCATTTTTCCATTTTCCAGTATTTAGTATTTCAGAAGTAATTGTTCCTATTTCATTTTCGTCCTCGCTACTAATGCTTGACGCTATTTTTTTACCCTCGTTTGTAAGAGAAATTACGAAGGATTTTTCTATAGTTTCTTTGACATACCCTGGACGTTTCTTTAAGAGATTAAACCCTAGTAATTCCTTATTTGATAATTCTGAGAGTTTGATCTTTTTTAATTTTGAGATTTTTTCTAAAAGAGTTTCTTCAAGCGAAAGCCTTTCGGAGCTATTTGTTATCTTTAGACTATCAGATTCCTTAATCAACCAACCGTTCCTGACAGCATTTTGTATTCCAACACTAAATTCAATGTTTGACATTTGACAGAGTTTGGCAAGTTTGCCAATCTTGGTGCTTTTTTGACCTGTTTTTTTTATCTCGTGGATTATTCTTCTTTCTGGTAATGATAAATGATCTATAACTGGTGATTTATCGTCCAAAGATGTAAGTTCTGGTGCTTTTGAAATGAGTTGTATTGTTGATTCCTTTTGAATTGATACTAAGACTATTCCTTTATACTTTAACCATTCAATTCCGCGTCTTACATTATCTAATGAAAGGTTTGTTATGGTTGCTAATTTTTCAATATCCATTTTATTGTGTTTTACAAGTGTTAGAATAATTTTTTTCTCTATTTTATGCAGGTTTGACACCGTCATTTAAATATGGATCAGACATTGATGGAATACTTTTTAAACGTTTAAAGCTCTCAAATCATGTATATATAATAAAATGAGTAGTTCATTCAATAAAGATTATTCCGATGATTTTGAAGTAACTCCTTGGAAAGTAGAGGGATCCGTAGATTATGTTCGGTTAATAAAAAAATTTGGAACTCAGGAAATAACTGACGAAATACTTAAAAAAATTGAATCATTTACAGGCGAATTGCATCCATTGCTAAAGCACAAATTCTTTTTTTCTCACAGAGATCTTGATTGGATACTCAACAAGTATGAAAATGATGAAAAGTTTTATTTGTATACTGGAAGAGGACCATCTGGGATGGTTCACCTTGGTCATCTGATGCCCTGGTTTCTAACCAAACATTTCCAAGATAAATTTGATTCTAATCTTTTATTCCAGATAACTGATGATGAAAAATTCTTGTTTGGGAACAAGACAATGGACGAAATTAAGAAAAATGTATATGAGAATATCTTGGACATTATCGCAATAGGTTTCAAAAAGAAAAGAACAAAAATTATAGTTAATACAAGACACATAAAACAGCTTTATTCGAACTCATTAGAAATAGCAAAAAGGATTACTTTTTCAACTGCAAAGAGTATCTTTGGTTTTACTAATTCAACCAATATTGGAATGATCGGTTTTCCTCCTCTACAGGCAGTACCGTGTTTTCTCCCTACCATAATTGAAGGAAAACCCACACCAGTGCTGATACCTGCCGCTATTGACCAAGACCCGTATTGGAGATTAACGCGAGACATCGCAGAAAAAATTGGATTTTACAAACCTGCACAAATACATAGTAAATTTTTACCCAGTTTACAAACAACAGGAAAGATGTCATCGTCAGATCCTGAAACTGCCCTATTCACCACTGATGAACCAAAAGTAATAGAAGAAAAAGTTTCCAATGCATTCACGGGAGGGCAGCCAACAACTTTGCTTCAGAAAAAATTGGGTGGAAATCCTGGAATATGTTCTGTTTTTTCATATCTCAAGTATTTGTTTGATACGCCCACGGAATCCAATGAGAGGGAACTAAAATGTAGAAGCGGAAATCTACTCTGCGGCGAGTGTAAACATGATCTATCGAGTCACTCAACTGCATTTATTTCGATGTTTCAGGAACGGAGAGAAAAAGCTAAAGACTTGGTTTCTGATTTTATGTATAGAGAGGATAATTGAGTATTTGGATAAAGTTACAAGATTTGAGTGTCTTGACTCTTACGAAACTGAAAAACTGGGTAGCATGTTGTTACCAGATAAAGATAGTGTACATTTTGTTGTTGAAGTGATAAAAATCATAGATAATGAGATTGTTTTAATGTTAAAAGATAAGTCATGTCATGCTGTTCTTATGAAAGATAACATAAATGCTGTAAAATTGAAGGAATTTGTAGGAGAACTATTATTTGGCACGATGGTTGTTATTAAGACCTTTGGTCAAGAAAATATATTGAACGTTGTACACAACGCTTCATAGACCATCAATTAATGTAGATGAGTTTAGTTTCATTTTATAAAGTATAGTAAGAGAGAGGCAAAATAATCAATCCTTATTTAGGGACTAATTGTGAGTATATGTTAATGCTAGGTATTAGAAAGTTAATTTGTTTCCATTTCTGTCTATTTCACCCTCTCGTATTCTTGTTGATGATATTACTCTGCCTTCTTGATCCTCAACCAGAGGCACAATAATTATTTCTAATTGAAGCATACCTTTTGATTTTCTTAATTCATTAATCTTGATACAATTTACTTTAGACGTTTCGGTAGTAACGATAGCCTGTACATCTCTAGTCAATACCGTGGGACCATAGAAGTCATTTAATTCATAAATCGAATAGTTGGATTTATTGAATTTATCTTGGATGAATTTTTTCAAATTTTTTAGTCGAACTGAATACTCGTTAGTAATCTTTTTTTTTTGATAGTTGCATACTCGTCACTACTTATACCAATTATTACTTGCTTTCCTACTTCGAATGCCATTAGGAGAAGGGTATAGTGTCCTTTATGCAGTATGTCAAATGTCCCGCCAGTAGCTACAGTATTAAACATTGACCCTCAGTTTAAGTTGATATTGGATTACACTACTAACTCTTTTGAAATATCTTTACACACTGTGGAGGACAGACATTTTCACAGGCCATACAGAAAATGCAGTCTTTTTCTCTAATCATGAATGGTTTTTTTTCTGAAGCGGGATGTCCTGGTGTATC
>Ga0193735_1000119_pt1 | contig 24607 bp, 22 predicted proteins | sample U1m2metaG_FD_145080 | JGI IMG/M metagenome (GOLD analysis project Ga0193735, IMG submission 145080) | Soil microbial communities from a riparian zone of the East river system, Colorado, United States - U1m2 | ecosystem: Environmental > Terrestrial > Soil > Riparian zone | place: USA: East River... | reverse complement strand
AGCGCCTCGCATGCTTCCGCCACGTAATGCGCACCATTGCCGTGCTGTGCGCGGCGATTTCCCAGGCAGGGAACACTCGCGCCCATAATGAAGCTCGGATTCGCGCCAGCCGATTCCAGGACGTGCGCGATCATCGCGGTCGTCGTCGTCTTGCCGTGAGAGCCAGCCACACAAATCTGCGTTTTGTCCGCGCCGAGCAGGGCGAAGCATTCCGCGCGTCGCAGGACCCGCAGACCGCGCTGTCGCGCTTCAATCAATTCAGGGTTCTGCGCCGGAATCGCATCGCTCACCACCACCATCTGCGCTGTGCCGACATTACCGGCGTCGTGTTCCGCAAAAACCTGGACGCCGAGCGAGGCGAGATGCTCCTGCTCCGGCGACTTCTGCAGATCGCTCCCGCTGACTTGGCGTCGCAGACTAACGAGATATTCGGCCAGCGCGCTCATGCCGTTGCCGCCGATGCCGACAATGTGGATCCGAGCGGGAATGCTCGGTCGTTGCACCGTCATTTAAACACGGCTCAGATTTTGCGCCAGGCCGTAAGCGCCGATCGAGCGCAGCTCCGCGAAGACATAGCCGCGACCGACCTCATTCTGCCACCAGGTATCGGCCAACGGCTCGCCCGGCACCTTTGCGGGAAGCGCGATGAATTCGAGATGATTCGGCCATTGCCCCCGCGCCGTCATCAATGCGCGCCGCATGTGAAAGGGCTTTGTCACCAGCGCCACACGCTTAATCCTTTCCCATCCCAGCTCCGATTCAATGACCGTTCTCGAGAAGGTGAAGTTCTCGAGCGTATTCGTCGCCTTGGGTTCAATAAGAAGGGCGCTTTTCGGGACGTGCCGTTCCAGTGCGTATCTCCGGAAGAGCTCATACTCCGGCAGCTCCGTGTGACCCCGTCCGTAACCGGAGATGAGGATCTTCGGAGTCCAACCTTTCCTAAAAAGCTCGATCGCTGGATCCATGTTCGACGGTGTCGGGCACCCGAGGACAAAGCATAAATCAACCGGCGCAGGATCGTTTTGCACAAAGAGAAACCTGCTGATGGCGTCGCGGCTCTCGAAGAAGCTCTCGTGCTCCCTCGCCGCACAACCGTTCCCGGCTTTTGCCGGCTGAAGCGCGCCACGAATTGCCCGAACGAAGTCGCGTGTTCGAGACATGCACCGAACCCTAGTCAGTAACGCCCAAACGAGCAACTACGAAGAGCAATGCCCCACAGGAGCGGCTTTCTGTTACATGTAGACATCAGTCGTCGCCCAATTTTTGACAGTTGAGTTTTCCCACAGATAATTGGGAAATCTCGCCGTTGTGAGATGTGATGCCCCCGATTTCTTGAACGTGTAACTCGCAGACATGCCCCGGTTTGTCCATAACGTTTCCGACCTCCTTCGTCGCGTTCTCTTTCTGGCGCGCCCATATGGCAGACGAAGAAAAATAGCGTGCAGGACCCACTCCGTTACGACGAGCACGCGAACGCGCCACAGGAGGATGTGAAATCAGAGTCAAAAGGCAATCTGGCTAGCCACTACGCTTCGAAACGCGAAGAGTATTTTGAATGCCCGCGCTCGGAAATGCTCGAATACGTGCCCTCTCTTTGCCGGAGGGTGCTTGACGTCGGTTGTGGAACGGGAAGTTTCGGAGCCAACATACGGAAGCGCACAGGTTGCGAAGTGTGGGGAGTCGAAAGCAACGCGGGATCCATTCAAAAAGCAGAGCAAAATATTGACAAAGTTTTTCATGGGTATTTCGGCCCCGAATTGGAGCTCCCGTCTGGCTATTTCGACTGCATTGTTTTCAATGATGTTCTCGAACACATGTTGGATCCTGCATCGACGTTGGTACTCGCGCGTGCGCTCCTTAGTAGTGGAGGCTGCATAGTCGCATCGATACCGAACGTCAGGCAGTTCCCAACGGTTTGGAAACTGGTAATTCGTGGGGAATGGGAGTACCAGGAATGTGGAATTCTTGACAAGACTCATCTGCGTTTTTTTACCCGACTGAGTATAATGCGCTTGTTTCAAGGAGCTGGTTTCGCGATTCAGCGAATTGACGGCATAAGTCCCTTTGTTAGTCACGGAGGCTCTGGTGATAAAGCCCTGTGGCGGCGCTATTCTCTATTTTCTTGGCTGCCGATAACTCACATTAAAGACATGCGTTACCAGCAGTTCGCGATCGTGGCGAAACCCGACAGATTGGAATAACTGAATTGGTGGCGCCATGCATTTTGTACAGAGTCTGAATCACATTGCGCCGATGCCTAGTCTCTGACCTATCTGCGCCGGGGCCCAATAGAAGCACAGTGTGAGGACGACACTTTCTGATCTCACGGAAGGTTACTCTGGGGAATCTTTCACTCCTTCTCTCGTTTGTCCCGTTTGTGCCGGGTCTTCTCGGATTCTGCATTTGGCAAGCAATATCCATCCCGATAAGCCCTACGACTTTAACTTCCGGGTTTGCTCCACGTGTGGTCACGGCTGGATTGACCCAATGCCGACGCAAGGGTTGCTCAATCATCTCTATGCTCGCGGGTCACGCTCCGTCATCGGCGAATGGGGGCCGAATCAATTAACCATTCCTGAACAGGTGTGTGCGCGGCGCGAAATGAAGCGAACCCCCGCCCGGTACTTCGAGTTCGGAGTAGGACAAGGACATCTCTATCAGTTGTTCGTCGAACGCGGATGGAAATGTACAGGTGTTGATCCGGGCGATTGGAGTGGCCGGTTTCCTAATGTTTACCGTGATCTTAGTGAGGTTGATCCTACTCTGAGCGCGGACTTGTTGGTTGTTTTTGATGTCCTCGAACATGTTTCCGATCCCGTCTCGGTGTTGCGCAGCCTCCACAAACTTGCCGCTTCGAAGGCGAGACTTTACTGCGCGATGCCTAATAGGGAATCACTGAGAGCCAGACGGGACCGCGAAAAATGGCGGATGGTTAGACCATTGGGACACGTAAATTATTACTCCAAAAACTCGATTGCCCTGGCTTTGAAATTGGCAGGCTTTGCCGTACGCTACGTACACGCCACCGATCTTAATGAATTGCGTTTCCCTCGCCGCCGACAGGACATAAAGCCTGCCTTAATTGAAATCTTAGGCCTGGGAGATCAATGGATTGTAATCGCGGAGCGATACTAATATTCGGTAGGCCGATTCTCTCCAAAACCTTCGCCTGGAAAACACAGTGAAAGCGGCTTCCATCATAGAGCCCAGCGGTTACATTCCGCTAACTCTCGCTGTCCCGACCTACAATCGGTGTTCGTCAGTGCAGGCGCTCGTTAAGGCGATCCAAGCCCAAGCAAAAGAGCAAGACGAAATCATTCTTTCTGACGATGGTTCGACTGACGGAACATTTGAAGAAGCGAGCAGAATACCAGGAATCCGCGTTGTTCGTCATAAGGAGAACCAGGGCATGGTGCGAAACTGGAACTACTGCTTGGAGCAAGCGCGTTGCGACTGGATTTGCATTATACATGATGACGACACGCTGGCGCCGGGAGGCGTGGAAGCATTGCGCCGTGCCTGCGAATTTGCAGACCAACCAGCCCTCATTCTGCCAACGGACAGACAAGCAGAGTGCGACGATGGTTTTCGCTATCGCTTCTGGTCGCCCGGTCCCTGGTCGGTCCTGCATTGTCCCGGAATCCCTTCTGGCGCAGTGATTCACCGCGAAATTATTCAACAACTTGGCGTTCTTAATCCCAAGTTTTGCTATTCTGCCGATCTTGAATATTTCCCGAGAATCGCGGCTCACTTTCCCTTGGTCATCATCGACAGTCCGCTGGCAGTACGGTATGAATTGCGCGATTCGAATTACCAGATCAAGACCTGGAGAAAGGCGGACTTCTATAACCAACTGGAGGAAATTCAACGTTTAGTTATTTCGTACGCCGGCGTAAACGGGGCGCTTGCAGAATCGTTGGTGCAACAACGCCTAACCTGTCTTTTGGAGCATGTCATTCGAGAAGCCAGGCGGCGGGGCGATCAAACACTTGTTCGTCAATATTCGCAACTAGCGGGCAGGCGAATCCAAACGGATAGTTGGACGCATTTTCTAAATCTACTGAGGTCCTTAAAGCAGGTTTTTCGCGAGTACTATCTGAACAAGTGATTGAGCGTTAGTCATGAATCCGCCGCTAATCTCGGTCATTACTCCGACTTTCAACAGTGGACCAAAAATTGCAGCCACGGTTGCTTCGGTCCTCTCGCAACGAAAGGATCTATACGAATATCTTGTCATCGACGGCGGTTCGACCGACGACACCCTGGCGTATCTACGAGCGCAGGGTTCCGCCTTGCGCTATCTCTCCGAGCCAGATGAGGGCATCTACGACGGGATGAATAAGGGCATCCGGTTGACTAGCGGCGAGTTTCTCTATTTCCTCGGCGCAGGTGACCGGTTGCTGCCCGGGGTACTGGAAGCAGTGGCTGGCGAGATCAGGAAATTGCCCTGCGAAGGCCAAACCTCGCGACCAACGCTCCTCTATGGAAATGTGGACTGGTCAATCTTCAGCCGACCTTACGATGAGCGCTTTGACCGCTCCAAGTTGCGTCACCGCAACATTTGTCACCAAGCCATTTTCTATCAGCGTTCGGTGTTCGATCGACTAGGCTTTTACGACACGACATACCAGTCTCTGGCAGACTGGGAATTTAACATTCGCTGCTTTAACGATCGAGGTATCCGCAAGCGCTACATCTCTCTTCGGATTGCAGATTATGAGGGGGGTGGTAAATCTACCACAGCGCCCGATTCAGCGTTTTTTCGGATGCAGCTTGAATATCTGCTCTCTGATCCGTGCGCAGAACAGAGAACAAACTTGGCTTTGGTGCTGGATGAGGCCGTGTGGCGTTTATATGAGGCTGGTTCATACATACCTCTAAGGTGGAAAGTTACCCTGCTAAAACAAAATTGCTCCGCTAAGACAATTTGCCTGGTTGTCTGCTCGCTGTGTGGGTTGTCTTTTGCGAGGTTTAAACAAATCCTTGCATTCGGTGTGGCTCTTAAGAGGATGATTTTTCCCCGCCGACGAGAGCACCGACTGTAGAAGAGGATCGGGTCTGGTTCGGACATGCGAAAGAGATGCTTAAATTGTAGAAAACTGACCGTCTTTTCGCTGAGAAGATGCTTCCCCCCCAATCGATTCCAGGAATAGAAGGTCCTAGTACGCGTCCTCACGGTCTGGGCTGCAAGTTATGAGGGTTGCGTTAGTTCACTTGGCTGAATATGGAGATTGCCTCTTCGCAACTCTCGTTGCACGGCAAATCAAGCGGGACCATCCCGGATGTCATTTAACTTGGGTAATTGGAGACAAGTGCGCTTCCATACTTGACGGAAACCCGCATGTAGATGCGGTCCACAAAATAATCTTTAGCAGCAGGGATGAAGCATATTCATCCGGCTGGGAGAAGGCAAAAACCTGGGTGACTGATCAGGTTCGCATTGGAAATCTGGAAAAAGCCTATTTTACTCAAATCTTGCCGGACAACGTTCGATACTATGACGGACTGATCCGCACTACTATCTACGGGGCATATGGCAAGCCAATAACGGGGCCACATCTCCCCGAGGTGTTCCTGACAGAAGCAGAGAAGCGGAATGTTGCCGACTTCGCCGAGAAGCATTGCCTTGGTGAATTCAAACATGTTCTTTTGTTTGAATGCGGTCCTAGCAGCGGACAATCACCTTTGACGCCGGCCAGGGCTGAAGCACTGGCACACGCAGTGGGAAAATACCATCCAGAGGTGGTTTTTTTGATGAGCTCAACCGAAACCCTTGTCCGACCATCCGCTCAAGTGGTCGATGCATCGTGCCTCACTTACAGGGAAAATGCGGCCCTGGCCCGCCATTGCACAGGCTTTGTAGGCTGCTCCAGCGGAATTACGTGGTTGACCACATCGACCGCAGGAAAGACATTGCCGATGTTGCAAATTCTTACGAAATCAACTGAAGTTTTCAAGTTTGCATCAGTAGCGATGGATTTCAGGCGCGCAGGTCTCGATGAAAGCAGGGTGATAGAAATGGCGGAACCTAGCGACACCCGCATTATTAGCTGTATCGAAAAGTGGTTGTCGGAATCACATTCCGCGGCACGTCGGCAGTTTCATGAAGAATTGGTGCTAACAAGCGTCCACGCAGAGAAGGCTTATTGGTTCATTCGCGAATACGACGGGAAAAACGCCGCAAAATCTGCGATGTTAAGGTTTATCAGAGCAAACGGATTCGCGACCATTCCGTGGCACGTGTTAATTGCCTTGGTTCGCACATACTTGTACGATGGAAAGTTACGCTGTTAAAACAAAATTGCTCCGCTAAGACAATTTGCCTGGTTGTCTGCTCGATGTGTGGGTTGTCCTTTTGCGAGGTTTAAACAAATCCTTGCATTCTGTATGGCTCTTAAGAGGATTTTCCCCAACGCCGAGAGCACCAACGGTAGAGAAGGTCGGGTCTGATTCGGGCAAGCGAAGAGAATGCTTAAATTGCAGAAAACTGACGGTGTTTTCGCAGAGAAGATGCTTCCCTCTCCATTGATTCCAGGAATAGAAGGTCCTGGTACGCGTCCTTACTGGTCAGTAATGATTCCGACGTACAATCCGCGAGCGGATTACCTGGAGGAAACGCTGAACAGTGTTTTGCAGCAGGACCCCGGACCCGAACAGATGCAGATAGAGGTAGTCGACGATTGCTCGAATGATAACACTGCTTCTGAAGTTACTCGGCGATTAGGCGCGGGCCGGGTGACGTTCCATTCCGAATCGCAGAACCGAGGCTTAGCCAATAATTGGAATAAGTGCATTGAGCGCGCCCGAGGTCATTGGATTCATATTCTTCACCAGGATGACATCGTGTTGCCGGGCTTCTATGACCTTTTGCGTAAGGCGGTGGAGTGCAGCGAGGCTGGCGCGATCTTTTGTCGACATGCGATCGTGTATTCGAATGGACATTGGGATCGTATATCCGAGCTCCACCGGGAATCCGCCGGTTTGCTAGACGATTGGCACGCTAAGATCACGGCTGAGCAACTGATTCAATGTCCAGCAATTGCCGTTCGAAGACGTGTGTACGAGCAGCTTGGCGGTTTTTTGCCGGATCTTCACTACGTCGTTGATTGGGAGATGTGGCAACGAATTGCCTCTCAATTCCCGGTTTGCTTTGAGCCTTCCATCCTCGCGTGTTATCGACTTCACGGGAGCTCTGCCACATCGCGTCTGAAGCTCGATGCCGCCGATGTGCGCGATGTGCGCCAGATGATCGAGCTCACAGCCACTTACCACACTCCTGCCTGTGGTCGTGCCCTTGCCCGCAAAGCCCGCTTGTGGTTCGCGCAAATCGCTGTTTACAACGCCCGCGACCTGCTAGTGACAGTCGGCTTCGTTCCTGCCTGGCGAATGATTTTCGAAGCGCTGCGCCTGTCTCACAACCGACATGTCGTCCGGATGATTTTCTCCTTTATCGTTTTGTGGTTTCGAATCATAGGATCGCGGCTTGGATGTTGGATGAAGTCGAAACTAACAACCTCTGTTCAGAGCGAAGCCAGCAAATGACAACGACTCCGATTGGCGAAGGTTCCTTACCCTTCCTAGTGCGGCTTTTTTTCAGCTTCCGCAATAGGGTATGATATCAAGATTGAAACGCAGCGCCCACGCGCGGCGCGCGCGCGCTGCGATCAGCAGAACGTGGCAAATATTTCGGACAAAAGGTAATCGCGGTTACTGCTCTATTTGTGAGCGCCAAGTCTATTTTGCAATCGAAGGCCCCTATCTGCGTAACGACTATAAATGCGTCAACTGCCAGAGCATCCCACGTTGGCGGGCGTTGATGTTCGTAGTTGCTGAACTTTATCCAAAATGGCGGGAATTGAAGATTCATGAATCGTCCCCCGGCGGTCCGTTATCCGCCAAGCTGGCCCGGGAATGCCCGAAGTATCTTCCTACTCATTTCTTTGCAGACACGCCACGAGGCGAAATCCACAAGGGATTTCGCTGTGAAGATCTGATGGCGCAAACATTCGAAAACGAATCTTTTGATTTAGTTATCACTTCCGATGTCTTCGAACATTTGCCGGATGTCGAGCCAGCAGTCCGGGAAATAATGCGAACCTTGAGGCCGGGAGGAGCGCATATCTTTACGGTTCCCTGGGTCCGTTGGAAGAAAACCCTGGTTCGAGCTTTGGTGAAAGACGGTGTCCTCCAGCATTTGGAAAAACCCGATTATCATGGCAACCCGATAGATAGCAGCGGATCATTGGTTTTCACTGAATGGGGTGTAGAGCTTCCTTTTCTACTTCAGGACTGGGGTAAATTTCCCGTGATTATTCATACTATTCGAGACCGTTCGCTCGGCATTGACGGTCAGTTTCCAGAAGTCTTCGTTCAGCAAAAACCTTATTGAGAAATGGCTGCTGCGAAATACTGCAAAGGGCCAACCCGCAAAGACCATGCTCGCCCAAAGATCGATCTGAAGGCCAAGTGGCGAATGATGCTGGATGACTGACTGGAGACGTTGATGACGCCTGACGCTATCGACACCATCTATCAGCGCTTGAAGCGCTCGACTATCATTCAGACTATTGCCCCCGACGACGAGATGTGGCTGGCCGCTCCCGAGTCGTCGTATTATTTTTCGGTCGGAGAAAGCGCAGTGCTGGCCATACTGCGCGCTCTGGCGATCGGCTCGCTTCAGAAGGTCGAGACGATCCTCGACTTGCCGTGTGGGCACGGCCGGGAAGCCCGTCATCTGTGTGCCGCGTTCCCAAAAGCGAGCTTCACTTTCTGCGACCTATACCGAGCAGGCGTCGATTTTTGCACCAAAACGTTTGGCGGTCGCGGAGTCCATTCAGTGCCTGACCTGACACAAGTGCGCCTGCCGGGGCCCTTCGACGTTATCTGGGTTGGTTCGCTGTTCACACACGTCGACCAACGCCGCACGGCCGAGTGGATGAAATTCCTATGCGAGTGTCTGGGCGAAAACGGCGTTCTAGTGGCTACCTTTCACGGGCGCTGGGCCATCGAGGTCCATCAAACGGTCCATCCGCTGATCGACAGCGACCGTTGGCAAGGCATTCTCAGAGACTTCGAACGAACAGGCTACGGCTACGCCGACTACGGCGAGCGCTACGCCGACTACCCCGCCTCGATCCGCGGGCGGGGAAAGATCATCAAAGTCATCAATTTTGCCGCCCGTATGCCCGGCGGCCGAATCTTGGCGAGGCGCTTCTTCGGACTCTTCGAGCACGCCCCGGGCTACGGCGTCTCGCTTAGCAAGCCGGAGAAGATTATCGAGATGGCTGGCAACATACCCGGTGTGAGAATTCTCTGCTACAGCGAACGGGGTTGGGCGGACTTTCAAGACGTCCTCGCTGTGGCGCGAACGGATCGCTTGAAACCTTTTGGTAAAGCGCATCCCGTGGCGCCGCAGATGGCGGTCACCAATCCCTAAAACCGCGTCAGGTCGCTCGCGCGCGCGCGACTCTTACTTCGGGCACATCTCTCTCTCTCTATTAACAGGCCGCGCCGCAATTGATGCGTGCTTTAGCCCTAGTATTGTATCAAGCTGGCGCAGCGACGACGAGAAGGCACTGGGCGCCCGCGCCGTGGTGGTGCGGCCGGTGGCGGGCAGGGGCCTCTTCAAATCAAAAAAACAACTAAACATGACATACACCCGGTTTTAATGAGCACGTTTTTGGCCGTATTTGTCACTCGAGAATCAGCGGGTGGGGGATGAAAATCCGGGCGATTGCTTTTTACCTGCCGCAGTTTCACCCTATCCCGGAAAACGACGTTTGGTGGGGCAAAGGATTTACTGAGTGGACGAACGTCACGAAAGCACGTCCGCTCTTTCGCGGGCATTATCAGCCGCATTTGCCAGCCGATCTCGGTTTCTACGACCTTAGGTTGCCCGAAACGCGCGAGGCTCAAGCTGAGCTTGCACGTGAACACGGGATTTCGGGATTTTGCTATTATCATTACTGGTTTCATGGCCGCCGGCTCCTCGAACGGCCGTTTCAAGAAGTTCTCGAGTCCGGCAGGCCGAAATTTCCGTTTTGTCTTTGCTGGGCAAATGAGCCATGGAGCCGTCGTTGGCTTGGTCAGGAGCAGGACGTTCTAATCGCCCAAACTTACTCAGGCGAAGACGACGAAGCCCACAGCGAGTATTTGAGCTCTGTATTTAGCGACGAGCGATACATTACAGTCGGCAATCGCCCGGTTTTTTTAATGTATCGCCCGGACCGCCATCCGGATCCGATTCGTTTCACAACCTTTTTGAAAAATGCCGCACGTCGCGCTACTGGCAACGAGCCATATCTGGTTGCAGGAGATGCTGGCTTTCAGAATTCAGATGGCAGAGAGTTCGGATTTGATACGACACTGCACTTTGAGCCGCAGCTTTTCGTGCTCCCTGGAGCGTTGGATGACCGTTTATCGATAGCTCGCCTCGCTCGGAACCTGAAGCTGGGCGTGCTTAGCAGCCGGCTAAAGTTGTATGAGTATGTAAACGCCCGACGGAAGATGACGCCCTGTCTCCGCGGCTTCCCTCAAATACCTTGTGTGCTAGTAGGATGGGACAACAGCCCTCGCCGTGGAACATTTGGGACGATCTGTGTCGGAGCAGACCCCGCTTCTTTTGGAAAAGAGTTGCGGCGTAGTCTTTCAAATTGGAAGAAATCTCCTGTTCGACAGGACAACCTGATCTTCATTAACGCCTGGAACGAGTGGGCCGAAGGCAATCACTTGGAGCCCGACCAGAAGTGGGGCAGGGGATACTTGAACGAGCTAAGGTCCGCACTCGAAGATTTTAACCACGATGCCTGAGTCGCTATTTGCGGGAGACGCTCCACGAGTTATTGCCTTTTATCTGCCGCAGTTTCATCCGATCCCGGAAAACGACGCGTGGTGGGGTAAGGGATTTACCGAGTGGACGAATGTCACCAAAGCGCGTCCGCTTTTTCGCGGGCATTACCAGCCGCACCTACCCGCCGATCTCGGTTTTTACGATCTTCGTGTTGCGGAATCGCGCGAAGCACAGGCGGACTTGGCCCGGCAGTATGGTGTTAACGGCTTTTGCTATTATCACTATTGGTTCTCAGGCAAGCGGCTTCTCCATCGACCGTTTGATGAGGTGTTAACGTCGGGCCGCCCTAATTTTCCGTTTTGCCTTTGCTGGGCTAACGAGAATTGGACACGCATTTGGGATGGCGGCGGTTCCGAGGTATTGATGGAGCAAACCTACTCGGAGCAGGATGATCTTGCGCACATTCGCTGGCTCGCCAATGTCTTCGCGGACCCGCGTTACATCAGAATTGAAAATAAACCGCTGTTTATCATTTATCGCGCGCATCAGCTGCCGGATATCCGAAAGACGGCAGCGATCTGGCGCGATGAATGTCGCCGTTTGGGAATAGGCGAAGTTTTCCTGTGCCGCGTCGACACAGGTACCGATGTATTGCCTCCGAATGAAGTTGGGCTTGATGCAGCAGTCGAATTTCAGCCCGAGTTCCCAAATCTGGGGATGCTACTGAGCTTGCGTCGGCTTAGACTTAGACAATGGCGATGGAACGATCTCCGCTTTTTTCTTCGTCGAAAGCTTTTAGACGACAATATCAACGTGCAAAATTATCGTCATCTTGTCCGCTCGATGAGCAGACGGATTCAACCAAATTATCTGCGGTTTCCCTGTGTTACTCCGTCGTGGGACAACTCTCCTCGGCGTCGGCGAAATCCAATCGTGCTTATCGGGTCGTCACCAAAGCTTTTTCATCGGTGGCTGGTCGACACCCTCGCTAGGCTGATGAAATCCAGGAATACGCCACACATATTGTTCCTCAATGCGTGGAATGAGTGGGCAGAAGGCAATCATCTCGAGCCCGATCAGCGGTATGGCACGTCGTACTTGGAAGCGTTGAGGGAAGCTCTACGATCAGTCGATGGTGGATGATTAGCGTGTTAAATCTTCGACGCGAGTGCTTCGCGCTGTTCGTGTTATTTTGGGACGAGGCCCTGCTACACGCAGCGCCCTTAGCGCCACTGGTGCTTCGCTGAGAGAAATTCGATGGCAAATCCACCGCTGATATTCCCCTTACAAGAGAAAAACTCATGACGGTTAAACGTCGCGTTCTGCTGGTCAGCATTGTGCCACCCCGAAACGATTGTGGCGTGCGCATCGTCATGTACCGGCACTTTATCGAGCGAAGTCCGTTTGAATTGCACGTCGCCAGCAACGCAGACTTCGCTGAAGGACTTGTCATACACACACAATTGCGGCTGCCATATCTTGTTCATCGATTAAGAAAGAGCCGATTCGGTCCGCGATTGACCGCGTGGATCGGCGACTATGAAAATTTTATCTGGCCGCTGACAGCTAATGACGCGCTGGAGGAAGCGGTGGAGAAATTCCAGCCCGAAGTGATCCTTACGCTCGCCGAATGTGGATTGTGTCACATTGCTCGCAAGGCGGCACAACGACACAGAATACCGCTGGCAGGACTCTTTCTCGACTGGTTCCCAGTCATGAAAGGTCATTACGGTCACAAGTCGACGCAGCGGATTCTGAGCCAACGCTATCATGAGCTTTACGTCGCATGCGATTTGGCGTTTTGCACCAGCGATGGCATGCAGGAAATGCTCGGGCCGCATCCAAACAGTCACGTGATTTACCCCATGCCTGGCAGACATGTTGTGCTGGAAAAGTTGCGCCCGCTCCGCAGCGGAAAATTTCGTGTAGTGTACGTCGGCTCGGTCGAAAATTTCTATGGACGGATGCTGTGCTCATTAATCGAACGGATCGAAGCGACGAGCGATTTGGAAATCATCGTGGTGGGACCAAATGCCGACTGGCCAAGGCAACTCCTTGAGCGCGCGCGAGCAAATGGCACCTATCTGGGCTTTAAACCACCAGAAGAAGCTGCTGAGGTGCTGGCCAGTGCCGACGCGCTGCTATCCGTGATGAGCTTCGAGAAAGAACATGAACTTTTCATGCGCACGAGTTTTACTACCAAATTCCTCGACTACGTTTCATTTGGAAAACCAGTGATTCTTTGGGGGCCAGAATATTGCACACCTGTGCGTGTTGCTCGCGAGCACGGCGGGGCTGCGGTGGTTTCCGCCGCCGACGCTACCGCAGTGGTCTGCCTTTGCCAAAAAATCGCCAGGGACACAGAGTTGAACAAGAAGCTCTCGAAACAAGCGCTGCAACTGCATCAGACGCTGTTTAATCCGGACCGACTGCAAGAACTCTTTGTTCGAAAAATAACCGAGTTAACAAATGGATGACGTCAATGTAATTGTCGTCTCTTCCGTTCGGCCTGAGAACAGTATGGCTGCGGCATTGACTTTGCATCGCCATCTCGTCAACCGGCACGGCATTCGATTGTACGTTTTCCCGGCAGAGCATCACGAACTCGCCGGCGGTTCTGTGCTTTCCAAGATTGTCCCACGGCTGATGCGAGGCGCAGCTCGCCAGTGGGCGAACGACGTGGATTACCTGATGCATACGACTCTACCGCTGGAGAAGCGCCTCCCGCCACCGCCGACTAGCGCACGCACAGTGGTGCTTACGCTTGCATACCGAAGCGGTTGCTGGGTAGCGCAGCGGTACGCGAAGCGATACGGCCTTCCCTTGGTTGTTCGGTTTGACGATTGGTGGCCAGACATCCCTCCCGTCCATGCACCTGTTCGAAAATACCTGGAGCGGCGCTTTGTCGATCTCCATCGATCTGCCGATCTCAGCCTGTGCATCAGCGAGGGAATGCTCAAAGCGTTGGGCCCGCATCGCAACGCGCACGTTATATTGCCGATTCCGGACGCGGAGCCAATCAGGACATCAAAGGGTAACCATTCGGCCACTGAGTTTCGCGTTGGCTATACTGGCAACATGGTTGATTACGGCGATATGCTGGCTGATCTCGCTCAGTTAGCGGTCAAACAGAGCGACGTTCGCATCGAATTCAGAGGACGCCCTAGATGGCCCCAAGCGCTAATGCGTGAGATGAGACATCGTCATCTGCTCCACGATTTCGCACACGGACCGGGCTTTGACGACTGGCTCAGTTCCTTCGATGCTTATCTGGTTGTAATGTTTTTTGATGCAGCGCAGCGGCGGCGCACGGAAACGTGTTTTGCGACAAAGCTCGTCGATTACTCGCGCTTCGGCCGGCCAATTGTGATTTGGGCTCCAGAGAGGTCGGCAGTCGTCCAATGGGCCAAAAAGAGTAAGGCTGCTCTTGTAGTCAGCGACCCCAACGCATCGGCGTTGATGCAAAAACTTAACGAGTTGAAGCGTGATAGGCGTTTGCAAGAGGAACTAGGGGCGCGTGCACAGGACTGTTATGATACAGAGTTTTCGCCAGCTAGATTGCAGCAGCAGTTCATTGCGGCGTTGAATTCGGTTGTGTAAGACACGGAAATGTTTGCGGCTGTAATCACCACAATTCAGGAACCGACACGCGCAGTCGTTAAGCTGGTTCAAAAGCTCGCGCATTGTGGAGGATTACTTGTCGTTGCGGGCGATAAAAAAGGACCAGCGCATTTCCGAAACCGGCATTTCGCTGAAGGCTGCCGCATTGATTTCTTGTCACTGACGGACCAGCAGGCGAGCGAGTTTGAGTTAGCCCGAAAGTTGCCCGTTGGCTCCTACAGTCGCAAGAATGTTGCTTACCTTCATGCAATTGCCGCGGGCGTGGATTTCCTTTATGAGACCGACGACGACAACGCCCCGCTCGATTCATGGCAGCTTCGTTCCGAGTCCGTGGCCGCTGCTCGGTCCATCGATCCGACAAACGGACGATGGGTAAATGTATACCGATACTTCAGTAGCGAGCTAATTTGGCCCCGCGGCTTCCCGCTGTCCGAAGTTCGCTCGGACGTACCTGAAACGAGAATGGTTGCAGCGGTGCGTAGCCCGATCCAACAGGGAGTGGCCAACGGTTCGCCAGATGTCGATGCAGTGTGGCGGTTAATCTTGGATCGAAATTTCGCGTTCAGCGATGGCGCGCCGGTTGTGCTGGAGGCTGGAAACTGGTGCCCGTTCAATACCCAGAGCACGTGGTGGTGGCCGATAGCATATCCATTGTTATACCTTCCAAGTTACTGCTCGTTTCGGACATGCGACATCTGGAAAAGTTTTATTGCCCAGCGATGTCTTTGGGAACTCGGGTACGGAATTACATTTCATGCACCCGAAGTATTTCAGGATCGCAATCAACACGACCTTGATCGTGATTTTGCAGACGAAGTGCCGGGCTACATACGAAACAAAGAAATTGCCGACGTGCTCTCGCGGCTGCAATTAAAGGGCGGTGAAGCGCAAATTGGCGACAATCTTCGCCGCTGTTATGAGGCGTTAGTTGCTGCAGGAGTCTTTCCACGAGCAGAACTGGAGCTGGTTGAGCTATGGCTTGGAAACCTTCGCGTAGCGGCAACAAAGGCGAACGCAGCGTGCGCGAAGAACGCGTCTGTTAAAGAATCGTTCGACGTGGCGTAGAGATTAAACCTCTAGTACATCGCCGCGTGATCGCGAACCGGTCAATTTTTGGGGAAATGCTCGTTTACTAAAACGCAATCATGTCTGAAGCGATCTACAGCACATTTGGCGTAACCTTTCTCGCCTCTCACCTTGGAGAAGGGGAGAGGATTAGGGTGAGGAGATCGAAGTGTGCTACGCGCAATTGCCCTGAAAAACCCTCACCCGTTTCGTCTCCCTTTCGAAGGGAGAGGCGATCTTTCAGTGTCCAGCGCATGTGTGTGCTGCTGCGCACGCTCTTAAAGAAATGGAACCAGTTGTTATTGCGCTAGCCAGCAACGAACGCTATTTCCCGGGACTCCGTTGCGCGGTGGCAAGCGCGTTGAGGTAATTGGACCGGACGCGAGAAGTGAATTTAAAGGTGCTCGACGGCGGTATTTCTCAGACCTCACGGGACACTCTTTCGAAATTGATTGACCGGGTTCGCGGAGTTGTGCGACTGGAGTTTGTGCTGATTGATGAATCTATTTTTCGCGCCGCTGCTAGCGAAACCAGCAGTTATCGCCGATTTGGGCGCGCCTTGTGCACGGATTTAGAATCACATTGCGGTGAAACATGACGCAACTTCCGGACATGTCCAGCCTTCGCACGCGCGGGCTCGACGCAGCTCTGCGAGCGATCGGGTTCGTTCTATGGTTTAGCTTTATCCTCTTTTGCGTCGGATTGAATCAAAGCAATGGGCTTGCCAGCGCGGACGACGCCTTTCTTGCCATTACCGTGAAGTCTCTGGCAAGCGGTCTCGGATATGCCACGACGTTCCCAGTCTTCTCTAAGGAAATTGCGCATCCTATCCTATTCTTTCCAGGGGGATCGGGTCCTACATTGATTGTTCCTTGCGCGATTGCTTTCAAAATCTTCGGAAAGAATGAGGTGTTGCCCGGGTTAACAGCCATTCTCACCTGGGGCAGTGTCTTAACTTTCGTGCTTGCACGCATCAGCCGTCGAATTGATGGCCTTTCATTCCTTCTCGGAGTTAGCGTGATGTGCGCCGCGTTCCTCGGGACCTGTTCGTTACACTTCGAACACTGGTGTTCTTTTCTCGGCGAAATTGTCGCTGTTGCCTTCCTTATCCTCGCACACTGGCTCATATCAAACGAGCGATTCGCGGAGACATCGTCATTTCTGTGCGGTCTCGCGCTTGGGTGCGCGTTCCAGGCGAAGTTCCTCGCCGCAATCGCCGCGACGGGCATTGTCCTAGTGTTTGTTGTGAGAGGCATGCCTGTTGGCTTCCGGGCTGTCCAGTTGGTTAAATGCGCCGCAGCGCTGCTGATCGGTTTCCTGGTCCCCACGTTAACCTTTGAGGCCTATAAATTATTCGAGCTCGGCGGGCGTGGGTATCTGGCGAACTGGCTGGAGCAGCTTCACTTCATTAGAGGAATGGGCCTGCGACGGAACATCCATGGGAGCGTGCTTCTCGTGCAGCAACGAATCGCCCTAGTTCATGACCGCTTTGGTGTGAACCTTATCGGATTGCTCGCATTGATTGCATTCGGGATGTTCCTTTATTGGCGCTCCGCCTCGAAGAATTGGATTTCACTGTCAGCTGGTCTACTTCTTTCGGTCGCGACTGCCGCGATTTACTGGGCCACCCTATCCATTGGATTGGCTCGTTATCTTGTCATCGCAGTAGCTATGGGAGCTTTTCTCTTGAGCGTTCCTATCTTCACGCTCGAGCTGTGGCCTAAACTCCTCTTCGCCCTTTTGACTCTGGTCTTGTTGATGACCGGTCTCTCTCGCGCCGGACACTCACACGTAGTACAATCAGCCGCGCCGGGACTATTCAGGCCCTCGCCTGAGCGTGTGGCGCGGGCCTCGCTAGTGCGCATCATAGAACAGCGCCAGCAGGAGGCACCCACAATTTTGGCCTCGCGATACTGGCCTTCATTTGTGGACGTTGAATTTTTGCTTCCGGGTAGCATGAACTTCAAGAGAATCGAGACGGTAATCGAGTTGCCCGGACCAAAGCTAATCCTGCTCAACCACCGTTTTGACCCTTTTGCTCCACCGGAAGCCGAACCCATTAATAAGATAAGAGCGCTGACTTCGTCGATAATCTTTGCGGACGGTCCTTACGAACTACTTGAGGTGCGTTAGCAACTTCTGATTCTGGGGACAGCTGAGCCCATTCCCATGATTGTCTTTCATGACCTTGATGTGTGGAATACGTCAGAGCGGTCCATCCCGGACGCCCCGGTCGAATCATTGGAATCGTACCCACGTGGTTCGAGAAGACTTCGCAGATTTCGACCCGGATACGTCGGCATGTCCGAAGATTTACAAACGCGCAGCAAGGGCGACGGGCGCGGCGGTCGAAATCGCCTGCAAAGCGCTGCGCGGAAATCGAGTAAGTTTAAGATATGTTGCGTATACGAGAGTCCACGAAGCACCGATAGCGTGGGCGCGCTTGCTTCAAAACTTCCCGACGACTCGTTGCACTCATTTTTAAAGACACCTCGCCATGGTGTCCTTTTCATTGAGGCAATGAATCCTTTCACTCCTCTCCCAAGACACCCGCTCGGTGTCTTTTCATTTGAGTCAATTCGAGAGGAAATAAAAAAAGGCTTTCTCCAAGCATATTCCTACTACAATGATAACTCTCCGGAATTGTCGAAAAGACTTTTGCCCCATTCGGAAATGTAAACATCGCGCAGGGTATTGTGCCCCATATTCTGGGAAGTCTCCCGATAAGCCGTGTAGCCTTCTTATCGCTGGACATGAACTGCACGATGCTTGAAATCGCGGCTGCTGAATATTTTTGGCCGCGAATGTGCGTCGGCGGTGTTGTGATACTGGATGACTATGGCAATACTCTGCATTGTGAACAGCAACAGACATTTGATCATTTCGCCCGAGATCGCGGTGCTTAGGTTCTCGCTTTGCCGACAGGTCAAGGACTGATTTTCAAGAGTGGAGAAACATGAACGTCGAAATACTTCGAAATGATCACGGCGCTTTTAAGGGGCCACCAATTTGGTGTCTCCTGAGCCAACTTGGGTGCAACCGGCGCTGCGAAAGCGTTTAGCGTGCTGATGGCGCCTGAAGGCGATCGGTCTGAAGATCACGCTGCTCCGGAAAGCGCCGTCCCGCATGGCGACATCCCTGCTTTCAGCCTGTCATACGGCTGGAAACTTTGTAACCTTCCGTCGATTTCATAAGGTCAAAAGACTCGTTACGCAAAAGTGTTCTCCTAGCCATTCGTCGTAGGTGGAGTATGGAATTCCCGTGAGGTCGCAGGAGATCTTTGGATCCGCACGATCAGGGAGAAATGCACAGACGCGCTTTGTCAGTGCTCCATTGACGTTGATCGGCTTGCTGCCTTTCACGCGACCGTCTAGAATTGCTTGAGTAGGGCGTTCTTTTGGAGCATTCGTCTGCTAAAGAGAATCCGATGGAACCAATTGTCCTCGCTCTAGCGAGTAATGAACGCTACTTCCCCGGGCTGTACTGCGCGGTTGCGAGCGCGTTGAGGTACCTGGACCGGACGCGAGAAGTGAATTTAAGGGTGCTCGACGGAGGTATTTCTCAGACCTCACGGGACACTTTTTCGAAATTGATTGACCGGGTTCGCGGAGTTGTGCGACTGGAGTTTATCACGGTGAATCCATCGGTCTTTGGTAAGGCGACGCTTGGGCCGGGGCGCTCGCACATGACTTATTGCCGGCTTTTGCTGCCACATTTGCTGGATGTGCCACGTTTGATCTATCTCGATTGCGACGTGCTGGTATTGCGCGATCTAGCACAGCTTTTTGACCTTGAACTCGCGCCAGGCAAAGTGCTTGCGGCAGCCCGCGACTCTGAAACCTTATCGTTGGCGGATGACTCACCAACCATAGCCGATGCAATTAATCTTCCTCGCGAAGGCGCTTACTTTAATTGCGGGGTAACGTTGATGAATCTCGATGCACTCAGAGAGCAGCATTTCTTTCAGCGCTCTATCGAGTTCTTAAACAGTTGGAGCGGAAAGTATCGGTTTTGGGACCAGTCAGCGATCAATTTCCTCCTACACGGACAGATCGACGAGTTACCCGAATACTGGAATCGAGCGTCGTGGCGCTTCGATGCGCAACGGAACAATGATCTGGACTGCGTGCTTCACTACACGACATCGGCGCCGTGGCTCGGTGGAACACCCGGCCCAGCTCAGGTCTTGTTTGAACGATTTGCTGCGGATGCCGGTTTGCCTGTTAATCGCCGGTCGCCGCCGTTCCGGACATCCGCGCGCCAAAGCGTTTGGCGAAATGCGTTGGCCCCATTGCGAGCACTTGCTTTTCCGATCGCATGGCTGTGGTACCGGCTGATTAGGAAACCGGACAAATCGGCAGCTTATGGCAAAGTCGCCCGTTACTGGCTCGATTACGTTTACAATACGCCGAGTCGCAGGCGGCTTCATCGCCAGCGAAGCCGGGAAATTAGCACAATGAAATTTGACCTTGGCACATCTCCACTGGCTTCCTTCTCGGCAATTTTAGCTCACCAAGCCGCGTTGTTCTCCATGGATCCAGTTGTCCTTGCCATGGCCAGTAACGAGAGGTATTTCCCCGGACTGTATTGCACAGTGGCAAGCGCGTTGAACCACTTGGACGCTGCAAGGGAAGTTCATTTGAAGGTGCTCGATGGCGGTATGTCTCAGCAGTCCAGGGACGCTCTTTCGAGATTGATTGACCGAGCTGGTGGATCCGTCCGCTTGGAGTTTGTGGCTGTGGATCCATCGATGTTTCGCGGCGCTAATCTCAAACCGGGCCAATCGCCCATAGCTTACTGCCGGATATTGCTACCACGGTTGCTGGATGTGCCACGGCTGATCTATCTCGACTCCGACGTGTTGGTGTTTCGCGATCTCGCTGAGCTTTACGATTTCAAGTTACCATTAGACAAGGCCATTGCGGCAGTTCGTGACTCCCAGACGTTGTCACTTGCGGATGACTCACGAGAGATAGCCCACGCAATGAAACTTCCCGCTGAAGGCGCTTACTTTAATTCCGGAGTAATGTTAATGAATCTCGATGAACTCAGGAGACAGCATTTCGCTCAACGCTCTGTCGAGTTCTTAAGAAGTTGGGGCGGAAAGTCCCGGTTTCGGGACCAGCCGCCTATCAATTTTCTTCTCCACGGACTGATTGACGAGTTGCCCGAACACTGGAATCGAGCTTCCTGGCGCTTTGATGCGCAGCAAAACAATGACCTCGGCTGCCTGCTTCACTACACAAGTTCAGCACCGTGGCTTGTCGAAACCGCAGGCCCGGCCCAAGTATTATTCGAACGTTTTGCAGCCGAGGTTGGATTGCCTGTCAACCGCCGATCGCCGCCGTTCCGGAAATCAATGCGCCGAAGATCTTGGCGAAGTGCAGTGGCCCCATTGCGAGCGTTTGCTTTTCCGATCGCGTCATTGTGGTACCGGCTGATTGGGAAACCGGACAAATCGGCAGCTTATGGCAAAGTCGCACGTTACTGGCTCGATTACGTTTACAATACGCAGAGCCGCAGGCGGCTTCATCGCCAGCGAAGCCGGGAAATTAGCACAATGAAATTTGACCTTCGCACATCTCGACTGGCGTAGTGCGTCATAACTCACTGTATGTATAACAGTCAGATAACATGAAGGTATTGCATCTCAATACTCATGCCTTCGGTGGCAGTTACGAGTACGCTGCACTTCTTTCCACCGCACTAGTGGAGCAGGGGATTGAAAGCCGTGTGTTCTGTAAAAATTCGCCGTCAACACAAACGAGCAGAGTCTTGTTAGATCGTGTTATTCGCCGAGCGTATGTTTCCTTTTCCACCGAGCCGTGGCACGGAACGCGGCGACTATTGCCGCCGCCAGCGGCCGAGGATCTCAAAGAAGTCAATGTGGTACACCTGCACACGGTGGCCGATTGGTTCGATGTTCCCCGGTGGCTAGAGATGCTGCCGCGCAGAATCGGCGTCGTGATCAGCCTCCATGATATGTGGCATGTGACCGGAGGCTGCTTCCTTTATCGTGGATGTGATCGGTACGCCAGGCAGATACAGCCTTGCGATCCATGCCCGATCTTGAGATGGCCTGCAAACCGATTTCTGGCAAAGGCTGCGCATTCGCGGAAATTGCGGGCATATCGAAATTGCGGAGCGCGCATGGTCGCAAACAGCCACTGGCTGGCGGAAATCGCCGGCCGAAGCCCATTAGCCAAAGCTTGTGGCGGGGTGGAAGTAATTCCGCCCGGTATTGACACGACAGTTTTTAAACCGCAGGACAAGGCGCTGTGCCGAAAACATCTCGACTTGCCCGAAGACGCGTTTGTCATCGTCACCGGCGGCGCGTCGCTCACCGATGAAAACAAAAATGTGCCATGGCTGCTCGAGCAACTGTCGACGTTGCCAGATCTTGATGGCATAATCATTTTGGCATTCGGCGAAGGCGCCGTGCCGGTTCCGCAGGGTTTGAACGTTCGATTTACAGGTGGCATTCGCGAGCGACGTGATCTGGCGCGGCTCTTTGCAGCTGCGGATGTTTTTGTCAGCGCTTCATTGATGGAAACCTATGGCCTTACGCTCGTGGAAGCGATGGCTTGCGGAACACCAGTTGTGGCCTTTCGAGTGGGCGGAATTCCTGAAGCTGCGCCTGAGGGCCAGGCTGCCATTCTCTGTCCACCACACGATGGCGCGGCATTGATCGAAGCTATTACGAAATTACGAAATTCGCCGCAACTCCGTCAGAGATTAGGGAATCTTGCCCATGAGACGGCGCACAGTCGCAATGCGGCGAGTTCGTTCGCCAACGCATTCGCGCAGCTCTATCGGGAGTGCGTTTCGCCGCGCGAGGACGTACAGCGCAAACAACCAGTTCTTATAAAGTGAGCGTACAGGTGCCGTTCGGTTTTGTGACCGGTTGCCATGCCGGCGACAAGTTTATGGTTCAGGCAACGCTTGCCAGCATGAGGCATTACTGCCCAGAGGTTCCTATTTGCCTTGTTGTGGATGGAAATTTTGATGTCTCTGATTTGGAGAGAGAATACGATTTGATCGTCTTGCGCGTTTCAGAACTGTCCTCGGACATGCGTAACCTGGTTAGTGGGAGCGGCCGCGCTAAACTGGCGGCGATGTGGGAGGGGCCTTTTGACTTTTACGTTTGGCTGGATTCGGACGCAATTGTCTGGGGCGACTTTACTCCACAGGTCCGCACCGACGTCGACTTTCAAATTTTCTGGAGCGAGATTTCCATCCCGGCAGACGCCACCGAAATTCCACCGTGGCTGCCGCATTTTTATTTTGACCCGCAAAAGCTGAGGCGCTTTGACTCCGAATTTGAATGGCGTGGACACGCCTATTTTTCTTCTGGCGCCTTCGCATGCAGGCGCGACGTTATCCCATTCGAAAAATGGCTCGACGCGGAATTGTGGGGGCGGGAAACACCGGGGTTATTTGGTGATTTCTACGAGCAACCGCTACTGAATTATCTTGTTCACTCGATGAGGCAACGCGGAGAACTCAAACTTGCCGTCTCAGATCTGCAGCACATACGCGAGCACCATGGCATAGACGAACTGAAACAGGATTGTGCGGATAGCAATTGGCATTTCCCCAAAAAAGTCAGGCGTCCGCGGGTAGCGCACTTTTGCGGGCGCAAGCCGTTCCTCTTTGACCGGCAGAGTTACTCGCGCCCATTCACAATCGCACGGCTGGAGCATCATCGAAGGCAGCACGGTGAACTCGGCGCCTGGCTGGAAGTCTTGAGTGAGGAACGGCGCGTGTTGAGCGGCAAATTCCAGCGCCGGTTCCAACGCGCTGCTTGCAAATTGTATAGTGCGTGAAACTTGTCATGCGATGAGCCGGAGACCAAGAGTTGTTTTTGTGATTCCAATGGCATCGGCCCGTGTGGTAAGCGACTGGCATCTTGCCTGCGCCTATTTTAAACAAACATTGGCCTCCGTATTTAACTCAACTGCCGGAAACTATTGCGTCGTAGTAGTCGGCCACGAGCCTCCGGACTTTCCACTTCCGCAAGACCGAAGATTGAAATTTTTATCACTCGATCATCCTTTGCCCTCACAAGAATCCGGGTATTGGGTTGCGGCAGTTAAGGACAAGATGATCAAGTTGGCGGCGGCTTGGGACTATGCGAAATGCACATGGAATCCGCAATACGTGATGAAGGTTGACTGGGATGACCTGGTGAGTTCCCGCCTGGTGGAGTGGCTCGTTTCGGCGCAAGACAAAGCTGGCTACCGCATCAAGCATGGCTGGGTCTGGCATTCAACCTTTCCCCATTTGATCCAGCGCACGGAACAGTTCGATCGCTCCTGTGGTTCGTGTTTGATCATTAAGAGCGACCTGGCGGATCGGACCGGACCATTTCTTAATTCTTGTGAAGGCGCGAAATTCGACGAGGTAAGTCAGCAAATCGAAGCAACTGATCTATACTCACTGGTCCCTGGTGCGGCAACTGGCACACTACTTTTGAACGACACGCCGTCACGTGCCGAGGCGCAGTTTGCTTATTTGGGCCACCGGCTGGCGATCGTTCCGTTCAGCGCCGCAGTTCTTCGTACCGGGCACGGCAACAATGCCAGCGGCCGGCATAATCGGATCCAAACGCTGCGGATGTTTTTGGGATGCCTCCGGCGGACCCGCCTGATCACACCGAGCTTCAGGAAAGAATTCATGCTTGATTGACCGGATGACGAGATCGCATTGGCCTGTTCGCGGTTCAATCATTCCCTGTGCTCTTGAACTCGTTTTTCGGAAGCTGTCGGATCTCGGCAGTCTCACTTTGTGATGGCTTGGAAATTATGTCTTGTCCATGAGCGTTTCGGTGATGGTTACCACTGGAATCGTACGGAGGATCTGCGCCGGATCTGCCGTGCTTTGCAGCAATTAAATCTGCCGTCATTGGGTTCAAGCGCTGTTGAGAAATCGGTCTCGCGATAGATAGAAAAAGTCGGTATGAAGGAAGGCGCGCCTGGAACTGAATACAGGTGCAGAGTTGTTTCCCAGCAGTTCAAGGCGGATTCATGGAATGATTTTCGGTTAGGGTCCATTCTGTATTCCCCACGCGTGGCTCTTGAGGAAGCGGATGCTTTGCTCGTGCTGTACGATCCTAGTGACGAATTACTCAGG
>Ga0193735_1000118_pt1 | contig 24876 bp, 24 predicted proteins | sample U1m2metaG_FD_145080 | JGI IMG/M metagenome (GOLD analysis project Ga0193735, IMG submission 145080) | Soil microbial communities from a riparian zone of the East river system, Colorado, United States - U1m2 | ecosystem: Environmental > Terrestrial > Soil > Riparian zone | place: USA: East River... | reverse complement strand
TGAGCTGCCGCCCACCGCTTCTGACTTTCTGGCAGACGTAATCGCCGGACTTTCCAGCAATCCGCGAACACTTCCGTGCAAATATTTTTACGATGAGCGCGGCGCGGCGTTTTTTCAAAAAATTTGCGAGCTGCCGGAATATTATATTACTCGTACCGAGCTCGACATTCTGGATCGAAATCGCGCCGAGATCGCGTCGCAGCTCGGAGCAAACATCGAGTTGATCGGACTTGGCACTGGCGCCGGCACCAAGACTCGTATTCTGATCGAAGCGCTCGAAAGCCCCACGGTTTACATCCCGGTGGATATTTCGGAGAAGCAATTGCGCGAATCGACTGCTCTTTTTCAAAAAATCTTCCCTGACTTGGAAATCCTCCCTGTCTGCGCTGATTACCTGCAACCCGTGGTGCTGCCTTCACCAAACCGCAAAGCAGCGCGCAACATTGTCTATTTCCCGGGATCGACCATTGGAAACTTCAAACCGACCGAAGCGGCGGAATTTTTGCGTCGCGTAGCCAATGTGTGTCGCCCGAACGGCTTGCCCGCCGTAGCCTTGGCAGAGGCAGGCGGGCTACTCATAGGCGCGGATTTAAAAAAGGACCCGCATGTGCTCGAAGCTGCTTACAACGACAGCGCTGGCGTCACTGCGCAATTCAATTTGAATTTGTTGGATCGTATCAACCGCGAGTTGGGCGCAGATTTCGATCTCGATCAATGGCGGCACCGTGCGATCTACAATTCAACCGCCGGCCGCATCGAAATGCACCTGATCAGCGAAATCGACCAGTTCGTTCAACTTGACGAACAAAAGTTTCATTTCCGGCGTGGCGAAAAAATCATCACTGAGTTTTCCTACAAATACGCACCGGAAGAGTTTGCCGCGCTCGCGGGCAAAGCGGGATTCGAATTTGTTCAGATGTGGACTGACGATGCACGTTTGTTCGGTGTTTTCTATTTCACCTGTAGCCGGGGTCGATGACCCCGGCCGCGGTTAACGCCCGCGGCTACAGCAATGAGCGCGCTTGTTCAGCTCATCGATGTCAGCAAACGCTATGCGGACGCAGCCGCGTTGCACTCAACGAATCTTTCGATTGAGCGCGGCAAAACCACTGTGCTCATCGGTCCGAGCGGCTGTGGCAAATCAACTTTGCTGCGGTTGATCATTCGTTTGATCGAGCCGGACTCCGGCCGCATCGACTTCGGGGGAGAACCGATCAACCCCGAGAACATCGACTCTCTTCGGCGCCGAATTGGTTACGTGATCCAAGAGGGCGGGCTGTTCCCGCACCTCACCGCGCGCGCCAATGTCCTGTTGATGGCGCGTCACATTGGAAAATCACAGGAGGAAATGCAGAAACGGCTACTCGAATTGTGCGAGCTGACAAGATTTTCCGGCAACCTGCTCCCGCGATATCCCGTCGAACTTTCAGGTGGGCAACGGCAGCGCGTCAGCTTGATGCGCGCTTTAATGCTCGCCCCCGAACTGCTGTTGCTCGACGAACCGCTCGGCGCTCTGGACCCACTGGTGCGCGCTTCTTTGCAAAAGGATCTCAAGGAAATTTTCGCGCGCTTGGGGCAGACAGTGCTCTTCGTCACTCACGATTTAGCGGAAGCGATTTATTTCGGTGACGAAATCGTGCTCATGAATGAAGGCCACATCGTCCAAAAAGGTACGGTTACCGATCTCCGCGACAAACCTGCCAAGGCGTTCGTGTCGGAATTCATCAACGCGCAACGCGGAATCGCGACTCTACGACTCGAATCAGGAAAGTAGGAAAACAGGAAATGAGCAGAGCAAATGAATCTGGAAACCATGAAGCCAGAAAAGCAAAGCAATCCTGTCTTCTGATTTTTTCCTGCATTCCTTTTTTCCTGATTCATTCTTCTTCTGCTGCCGATGTCGTAATCGGCTCAAAAAAGTTCACTGAATCGTACGTGCTCGGGGAAATCGCAAAGCGAACGTTAATCGATGAGGGAATTCCGGCAGAACATCGTCAAGGGATGGGCGGTACAATCATTCTCTGGCAAGCACTGCGCGGCGGGCAGATCGACGCCTACCCGGAATATACCGGGACGATCACACAAGAAATTCTAAAAAGGGATGATGCATCATCGCTCGAACAGATTCGCGAGTCGCTTGGAAAACTCGGCGTGGGCATGACGGAGCCGCTAGGCTTCAACAATACTTATGCGCTGGTGATGCGACGCAGCGACGCGCAACGACTCGGCGTGCGCACCATCAACGATCTGCGAAAGCATCCCGAACTGAAAATCGGGCTCACCCATGAATTCCTGGATCGGCAAGACGGCTGGCAACCATTACGCGAGCGCTACGCGCTTCCCCAGCAGAATGTCGTCGGGATCGATCATGCACTCGGGTACGCCGCGCTTGCCAATAGTTCGATTGACGTAAAGGACGCCTATTCGACCGACGCAAAAATAGAACAAAATGATCTCGTTGTTCTGGAAGACGATCTTCAGTTTTTTCCAAAGTATGAGGCAGTCTTCTTGTTTCGCCAGTCCACGCGTGCGGATGCGATTGCTGCATTGCGTCGCCTGGAAGGAGCGCTGGATGAGAGACATGTGATTCAGCTCAATGCGGAAGCCGAGCGCACAAAAAATTACACGAAAGCGGCAGACCTGTATTTCAATGTGGGAGCGCCGCGACCGTCGGGGCACTCAGACCACTCTCACATTGGTGAATCATTTCCGCACAAGCTCGCGCGTTGGACGCTTCGCCATCTGGAATTGGCTGGATTTTCACTACTGCTTTCGGTGATCTTTGGCATACCGCTTGGGATCGCCGCGAGTCGCGGCGGCGCGACTGGCCATGCGATTCTTGGTTTTGCCGGCATCGTGCAAACAATTCCGTCGCTGGCGTTGCTGGCCTTGCTTGTGCCTCTTCCCTTTTTTGGAATCAGCCTCCGCACGGCGATCGCCGCGCTCTTCCTTTACGGTTTGCTGCCTATCGTGCGCAACACCGCCAGCGGTTTGCAGGATATCCCCCGATCATTGCGCGAATCCGCCATTGCATTGGGACTAAGCCCGATGACGCGGCTCTGGGAAATTTATCTCCCGATGGCGTCGCGCTCCATTTTATCCGGAATCAAAACGAGCGCCGTGATCAATATCGGCACCGCCACGCTCGCGGCATTGATCGGAGCCGGAGGTCTGGGCGAACCGATCCTGAGCGGCCTCAACCTGAACGATCACGTAACAATTCTACAAGGCGCGATTCCAGCTGCCCTGCTCGCGCTGCTTGTGCAATGGTTTTTCGATCTGCTCGATCGCGTTCTGATCCCAAAAGGGCTGCGTCTATAGTTGGATCGGCTTCTCCGAAGACGATGTCAAACGATCGCCCAAGGCGCAGATTAAAAGATCAGGCGGCAAGCCGCAGCCATTACCCAACGCGTTGAGGGCAACGCGTTCCACCTTTGCTCATTCTCGTAGCCACGCTTAGTTAGAAATATGCCAATTGCGTCGATCAATCCCGCGACCGGCGAAAAGCTGAAGGATTTTTCTGCTTTGGACGATTCAGAAATCGAGAAACGATTGAGCCGCGCAGAAAACGCATTTAGAAAATATCGGCGCACTACGTTCACCGAACGCACCGAGCTGTTGCACGGCGTAGCGGAGTTGCTATTTCAGGAAAAAAACAAGTTCGCGGAGATCATTACGCTCGAAATGGGCAAACTCTTCCACGATTCTGTCGCAGAGATCGAGAAATGCGCGCGCGGTTGCCGGTTTTATGCCGAGAACGGAGAGCGATTTTTGGAGGACGAAGTAGCGCAGACCGACGCTGCTAAAAGTTACGTGGAGTATCAACCGCTCGGACCGGTTCTGGCCATTATGCCTTGGAATTTTCCTTTTTGGCAAGTATTTCGGTTTGCCGCACCCGCGCTAATGGCCGGCAATATCGGACTGCTGAAGCACGCGTCTAATGTCCCGCAGTGCGCGCTGGCCATTGAAGAAATCTTTTGCCGCGCCGGATTCGATGACGGCGTTTTTCAAACGCTGCTGATCGAACCGGAGCAGGTGGAAAAAGTGATTGTCGATCCGCGCGTGAAAGCGGTGACGCTAACGGGCAGTGAAAAAGCCGGAAGCGCGGTGGCGAGCACGGCCGCGCGCGAGATCAAGAAAAGCGTGCTTGAGCTTGGCGGCAGCGACGCCTTCATCGTAATGCCCAGCGCAGACTTCGAGAACGCACTAAGCACTGCGGTCAAAGCACGCATCATCAACACCGGGCAATCATGCATCGCGGCAAAAAGATTCATGATCGCGGATCAGATTTACGACAAGTTTCTCAATCAGTTCGTCGCGCGCATGCGCGCGCTCAAGGTCGGCGACCCCATGGATCCGGCGACTGACACTGGTCCACTTGCGACCGAACAAATCCTGCGAGGCGTGCACGATCAGGTGCAGAAAACGATTGCCGCAGGCGCAAAACTACTGACCGGCGGAAATCGCATTCATGGCCCGGGATTTTTCTACGAGCCAACTGTTCTCGTCGATGTGCCGAAAGAATCGCCGGCCTATCGCGAGGAAGTCTTCGGCCCGGTTGCAGCTATTTTCCGGGTGCGGGACGTCCACAACGCGATCGAGCTCGCGAACGACACCACATTCGGTCTCGGCTCCAGCGCGTGGACCAACGACCGCGAAGAACAGAAACTCTTCGCATCTGAGCTGGACACCGGAATGGTCTTCATCAACGCCATGGTCGCCTCCGATCCGCGTCTGCCGTTTGGCGGCGTAAAACGTTCCGGCTTCGGCCGCGAGCTCGGCGCCGCCGGTATCCGCGAATTCACAAACGCGAAAACAATCTGGATTTCATGAAGCTTTTCAAAGGGTCTGAAGCTGCCTTGCAAACCGGAACCCTGTTTTGGAATAACCGAGCGCCTCGTAAAAGTGATGCGCTTGTTCACGGGTAAATCGAGTTGTTAAATTGATTCGTGTCACTCTTCTGTCCGCAAAGTCTTTCTCCGCTGCGGCAATGAGCGCGCGGCCGATGCCGCTGCGTCGCTTTTTCTTTGAAACCACCAGCGCAACGATTTTTCCGGAGAAATCGTTATGCTCGTGACTGGCGTGCGTCAGCGTGCCAATCATTCCGCAAACTTGATCGTCGATCTCGGCGACAAATGTGCGGAAGCCCTTATCGCTTACGATGGATTTCAAGCGCTGCCGCATTTCAGTGCTCGTTGTTTCGTAGCCGAGCTCACACATAAGCGACGCAAGCGCCTGCGCATCGCTCAAGCTGGCATTCCGAATTGTAAGAGCCACACCAGCCGGCGCCTCAGTCGTTCGCACCGTAGTCCCTCAAGCGGGGCAACAACTGCTCAAGAATGGTCGCGACCGATTCATCGACGGTTTGCTTATCTGTATGCACGACGATCTCCGGGTCGTCCGGCGCTTCGTAGGGGGCATCGATTCCGGTGAACTCGCGGATTTCTCCAGCCCGCGCTTTTTTGTAGAGATTCTTGGGATCGCGCGCTTCGCAAACTTCCAGCGGCGCGTCAACAAATACTTCGATAAACTCCGCGTTGCCTTCAAGCGCGATCTCGCGCGCACGGCGGCGATCCATTCGATAAGGCGAGATGAACGCGGTGATCACCACCGTGCCGGCGTCAGCCATCAGTTTGGCCACTTCGCTCACGCGGCGAATGTTCTCCATCCGATCGTCTGGCGAGAAGCCAAGATTCGAGGTCAAGCCGTGCCGGATATTGTCGCCGTCCAGCACGTAGGTGTGCATGCCACGATGGAACAGATCCCGTTCGAGTGACTGCGCAATGGTCGATTTCCCGGCGCCGGAAAGTCCGGTCAACCAGATGACTGCTCCCCGATGGCCGGTTCGCAGCGCCCGTTCCCGGGCTGTAATCTTTTCCTCGGTCCAGAAAATATTTTTGCTCTTTGCGACGCTTCGATCCGTATAAACGCCGCCGAAGATCGTGCCGCCACCGCAGATTTGTCCGTCGTCTATGATAACAAAGCAGCCCAGATTGGGAATGCGATCATGATTGTCGATGACGAGTGGCGCGCGAGTCTGAATTGTCAGCCTGCCAATCTCATTTCGCTCCAATTGTTCGCGCTGATCGCTCTTCGTCTCCAGCGTGGCTGAATCCATAACCTGCTCGATGGAAGCGATCTGACATTTCACCTGTTGTGTCGCCAGACGCAGCTCATAAAAATGTCCAACCCGCAGCGGTTCGCGCACGATCCAGAACAGGTCCGCATGAAAACGATTTGTCTCGATCGGGGTTTCGTTTTGATGCGATGCGACATAGCCGCGCTCGACGAAAATCTGTTCGCTAAGAGTGATGCCGATCGAATCTCCAGCGACGGCGGGACCATTTGCCGGCCCGTTCCAGCGTTCGATCGTTGCGACAATCGACGACTTGTTTGCTGGCGAAAATATCAATTCGTCCCCCACCCTAAGCGTTCCCGTCTCAATTCGGCCCGCGATGATACGCCGTCCGTCGAAGCGATAAACGTCCTGAACACAAAAGCGCAGGGGAAGATCGATGTCCCCCTTTTGCGGCTCCAGCAGATCGAGCGCCTCAAGAACGTTCGCGGCGCAGTACCATTTCATTTTCATACTCGCCCGCGCGACGTTCTCGCCTTGCTTCGCCGATGCCGGAATAAACGTGAGCGCGTTTAGCCCGAGCCGTTGAAGAAACTTCCGATAGTCCTGCTCGATTTCGCGAAATCGTTTTTCAGAGTAATCGATGAGATCCATCTTGTTCACGACCACAATGACCTGGTTGATGCCGAGCATGCTGAGCAGATAAGCGTGGCGCCGGCTCTGTTCGCGCACGCCTTCATCTGCGCCGATAACAAGGATCGCTGCGTCCGCCCTCGACGCGCCAGTGATCATATTCTTCAAAAACTCCTTGTGTCCCGGCGCGTCTATGATGGCGTAACGGCGGCGCACTGTTCGGAACGGAATCTCCGTCGTATCGATGGTGACGTTTTGCTTCTGCTCTTCGAGAAGCGCATCGAGCAGAAACGCGAATTCAAACTCCATTCCTTCGGCTGCGCAGGCCTTTTTTATTTCCTCGATCTTGCCTTCAGGTAAGGAACCAGTGTCATGTAAAATGCGCCCGATGAGCGTGGACTTTCCATGATCGACGTGACCTGCGAATACAACGCGGAGCTTCGGCTCAATGTCTGGCGTTGGAGGTTGAGCGTTGGACGTTGAGCGTTGGGCGTTTGCTTTTTCAATCATAGAAATCCCTTCGCTCGCAGCTTCTGCATGGCATTGCGCTCGTAATGGTCCTGTGCGCGGCCGGCGCGCTCAGTTGTCTTTGTCGCCTCAAGTTCGGCAATGATTTCGTCGATTGTGGACGCGGTGCTTTCGATTGGGTGCGTGATCGGGCTGCACCCAAGTGAGCGAAAACGTTTTCCGTTTCGCGCAAAATACATTTTGGGAATGAGAATGTTTTCTCGCTGGATATAGCGCCAGATGTCGATTTCGGTCCAGTCGAGCAACGGTTGCACGCGCACATGCTCGCCTTTGGCCGCCGTGGTTACGAATTGGCTCCAGAATTCTGGCGGCTGATCTTTGTAATCCCATTCGAATTGCACGTTGCGCGGCGAGAAATATCGCTCCTTCGCGCGCGTGGGATCTTCGTCGCGACGTATGCCGGTGATGAGCGCGTCCCATTTGTATTCGGCGAGGGCTTGCTGCAATGCGACCGTCTTTAATTCATGCGTCACCGTCACGGGATCGTGTGTCTCATACCCGATCCCGCGCGCGCGCGCTTCAGTATTGATTTTCACGATCAGATTCAGGGTGTGATACTTTGTCGCCCATTCGCGGAACTCCAGCATCTCTGGAAACTCGTACGTCGTGTCGATGTGCAAGACCGGGAACGGCACGCGGCCAAAGAAAGCTTTGCGCGCCAGCCAGATTAGGACATTTGAGTCCTTACCCATCGACCACGGCATGGCGATGTTTTTGAACGCGTGATACGCCTCGCGAAAAATGAAGATGCTTTGGCTCTCGAGTTGATCGAGATGGGTACGGTTCAATTCCGTCATGAGATGGTTTTGCTGTAAAAGGATTACCGAATTAGCCACAGATGAACACAGATTTACACAGATTCATATTGGGCCGGTTTAGCGTGTTCTTTTCGTAATCTCTGTTTCATCTGTGTCAATCTGTGGCTCGTTTTCTCTTGCGGGGGCGGGCCGTGATCTTACTGTTCGCTGATGCCGGAAACTCGCTCGACAGCGTACGATTCAAAAATCGAAGGCAACGTGATTTTCACTCGCTTCGATGCGGCGCTTAATTGGGTGCGCAAAAACTCGCTGTGGCCGATGCCAATGGGCCTGGCGTGTTGCGCAATTGAGTTAATGGCGACGGCTGCATCGCGTTTCGATATTGCCAGGTTTGGCGCGGAGGTGATGCGCTTCTCGCCGCGACAATGCGATGTGATGATCGTCGCCGGCACTGTGACCTATAAAATGGCGCTGGCGGTGAAACGGATTTACGAGCAGATGCCAGAGCCGAAATGGGTAATCGCGATGGGCGCATGCGCTTCCACCGGTGGCATGTATCGCTCATACGCGACGCTCCAGGGGATTGATCAGCTTATTCCTGTCGATGTTTACATCTCTGGGTGCCCGCCGCGTCCGGAAGCGTTGCTCGCCGGCTTGATGAAATTACAGGAAAAGATTTCGACAGAATGCGCGTTCAGAGACCAGAAACCTGAACTGGCCGAAAAACTCGAGGACGCATTTGCATGATAATCAGGCGTGCAAATGTGAACTGTAGGGCATGAGCTGTGACGAACTGTCCGAGTCGTTGGGCAAATCATTTGGCGGAAAAATTCAGAACAAGACTGAATTTTGCGGAGAGACGACTTACACGATTGCTGCCAGTGATCTCCGCGAGATCGCGAAATTCTCCCGAGACAAACTTTCGTTCGACTATTTCCTAGACATCACCAGCATCGATAACTTCGGCGAAGAACCGCGCTTCGAAATCGTTTATCACCTCTACTCGATGCCGCACGCTGTTCATCTGCGATTAAAACTGAAAGTCTCGGAGGACGTCGGCGCGGTCGATACGGTTTCAGACATCTGGCCGACAGCGAACTGGCACGAGCGCGAGGCCTACGACATGATGGGAATCAAGTTCAACGGGCACCCCGATCTGCGTCGTATTCTGATGTGGGACGGCTACCCGTATTTTCCGCTGCGAAAAGATTTTCCGCTCGAGGGATTACCGAGCGAAATGCCTGATGTCGCTTTCACCAAAATCACGCCGATGGAAGGCGGACCGTTCGTCACCCTCCCGAGCACCGCTGGCTCAAAAGACCGCGAACCGCGCGCGCACCCGCCAGAATTGTAGGCAACAGATGGGCGTCACGATTCATTTCGAAGGAAAAGTCAAAGGGGCCACAGCGTACTCACTGCTCATTGACGAATTGCGAGAGTTCGCCGCGAGGCACTTTTCAGGGCGGATTCAGTTTTTCTTTGAGGGACTGAAGGTCGAAGACGAGGGCGAATTCTGGAATACGTCTGACGAGAACATACTGACGGAGCATATCCATCGTTGCAATGAGGTGTTGAAAGAAATGCTGGCGAAGAATCCGGGCTAAAGGACCGGTGCGATTACCAAGTGGGCGCATCGCAGATTACGTTTCGTGATAGTCCAGACCGTCGTCAGGAGGGATTCGTCGGCGCGCCCGGCGGTCGCCCCCTACCGCTACGCGGCTGAGACTGGCGGAGCGGTTTCGGGCTTTCGCATGGCGGCCATGACGTCTGGACGCAAAGTTTCGTCGCGTGGCGCTGCCGGTTTCTGTCCCGCCTTCGGATAAGCGATCCGGCTGTGCAACATCGATAACAGCGTGAATCGGAAGCGGTCGGCGATGACTTTGAGTTCGCCAAGGGTCAGATCGCAGTCGTCCAATTGCCGGTCGCTAATGCGTTCCTCGATCAATTCATTCACGAGCGCTTCGATTTTCTGTGGCGTTGGTTTTTCGAGACTGCGTGAGGCGCTTTCGACAGTATCGGCCAGACTGACGATGGCGCTTTCCTTCGTCTGCGGTTTCGGTCCGCTGTAGCGAAAACTTTCCTCCTTCACCTCGGGAATATCGTCCTCGCGCAACTTCATGATTTTGCCGCCTGCGCGCGCGTCCTCATGCTGCTGGAGCGCGCGTTGATAAAAATAACGGACAAGGGAAGTGCCGTGATGTTCCTGAATGATATCGATGATGCGCTGGTTTAACCGGTGCTTGAGCGCGACATCCACGCCCTCTTTGACATGCGCAATAATGATCAATGCACTCATCGTCGGCGCGAGGTCATCGTGCGGATTGCGTTCGAAGCTCATGTTTTCGGTGAAGTATTCCGGTTTCACCAGCTTGCCGACGTCGTGAAAATAAGCGCAGACGCGGCAGAGCGTCGCGTTTGCGCCAATCGCTTCCGCTGCGGCTTCCGCGAGATTGGCCACGACAAGGCTATGATGATAAGTGCCCGGCGCTTCGATGGTCATGCGCCGCAACAACGGATGATTCAGATCGGACGCTTCCAGCCAGGAAATGTCCGTTGTGATTCCAAACAGATTCTCGAGCATCGGCAGCGCGCCGCCGACGATTGTTGCCGTGACGATGCCATTGCCGATGGCTAAAGCGCTTTGCAATCCGATCATGCCCCAATCGTTGGCTATCGGGTAAAACCAATTGATCGGCCCGATCAACCCAAATGTCAGCGACAGCAACCAGATGGCGAGTCCGACACCGAATCCGGCGCGGATCAATTTGCTGCGCCGTCGCACCTGCAACGTAAGAGAGACAGCGGTGAATCCGCTGATCAGACTCGTTATCAAGAGAGCGGCGTCGATTGGACCGAACAACATGCTACTCCACAAACTTACAAAAAAAGCGGCATAAAGGCCGTGATGGCGCCCCAGCAACACGCTCAGCACAAGCGGCGCAAACGCGTAGGGCGTGATCAGTCCGCCCATTTCTGGTTTTAAGAATTTGTAGCTGCCGCTGTTACACATCACCAGCAGCAGTTTAGTAGCAGCCAACTGCACAAGAATAACGCCAAAGACAAGAAGAATGCGCGAGTTTTGCGAAAAGCTGTTTGGCTGGTTGATCCACAGCTGCGTGATCGCGGTGGCCAGAACCAGCAGTGCAATCACAAAATTCTTCGTCGGTTCCGGTTGTTTGCCACTGAAGACGAGAAATGCGAGACCACCGGCAAACATCGCAAAGATCAGCACCTTGATGTAGGGCGAGTTTTCCAGGTTGCGCATGAGTTCGCTGCCCGCCCGGCGACGCCGAGTTTTTCGCGAGGCCAATCCGCGTTTGACGAGTCGCCCGCGTTTCAGAAAATCGAACATACTCTTCTTTATTTGCGCGACGCCGGCGCGGGCGAGCGGTGCTGCTGGTATGCGCCGATGATAGCGCGCACCAGTTCATGCCGCACAACGTCGCGCTCGGTAAAATAGACAGTCGCAATTCCCGGCACTGTTTTCAATGCCTGCAATGCCTCCACCACACCGGAGCGCTTATTCGCCGGTAAATCGATCTGCGTGACGTCACCGGTCACCACGCATTTGGAATTCAAACCGATTCGCGTCAGCAACATGAACATCTGCTCGGTCGTAGTGTTTTGCGCTTCATCGAGGATGACAAAAGCGTTGTTCAACGTGCGTCCCCGCATATACGCCAGCGGAGCGACTTCAATGATCTGTCGCGCAATCGCCCGCTCCATTTCCTCCTGCTCCAACATGTCACGCAACGCATCATAAAGCGGACGGAGATACGGCGTGATCTTTTGTTCGAGGTCGCCCGGCAAGAAACCCAGCGCTTCGCCGGCCTCCACCGCGGGCCTTGTTAAGATGATGCGCGCCACTTGCTCCTTTTTGAGCGCCGCCACGGCCATGGCGACGGCCAGATAAGTCTTGCCCGTGCCCGCTGGTCCGATTCCAAAAACGACATCGTACTTTTGAATTGCCTCAACGTACGCGCGCTGATTTGCGCTGCGCGCTACAATCGGCGGCTTGCGCGACGATGTTGTAATTTTTGTCGAAACAATATCGCCGAGGCCTGCATCGTGTTCTTCGGCCGCGGCCTTAAGGGCATAATTAAAGTCGTGCTTGTGAATGTCCACGCCTTGCTGACGCGCTTTCTCGAGTTGTTCGAACAACTGCTGCGCTTTATCGACACGCCCCGGGTCGCCCTCCAGTTTCACCCAGCCCTCACGCGTGGTCACTTTCACGCCCAGAGAATCTTCGAGGTTTTTCAAAAGTCTAATGTCATTGGCGTAGAGCGACTGCAAAGCGCGTGGGCTCTCAAACTGCAAAGTTCGCGTTTCAGTCATTTTCTAAGTGGCATCGGCATCTGTGCCGATCGATTGGCTGGAAGCCAATGCCACTAAACTCACCGGAAGCCATACACCAGCGCCCAGTGCGTGCGTTCCTCCGGGGATTCCTCAACAATGACTATGATAAAATAGCTGCCGGTAGCTTTTGGAATCACGTGGGAAGCTGCAAAGTGGCCTTTTTGCCATCCGTCTGATTCTTCCGCCAGTTTTCCATCCGAATCATAGACGTGGACGGAAACCTTTGCCCGATCGACTTCTGTTCCCAACCAAAACCAATATTCGTTTCCTTTAAATAATTGCTGCCGCACGGCTTTTTTCTCGCCAGAACCGAGGTCGCCTCCCCAGTAATCTTCACGCACTTGGAAGCCCTGTTTCACGTAAGGTTCTGCAGCTTGGAGAGCAAATGACTGCGCGTCATCCACGGACGCGAAAATCGCGGGCTGCACTGCCATGAGCGCCAGCAGGAGAGAGCTAGTGCGGAACAGAACTTTCGCGAACAGGTTCATTGGAATTTCTTAATCTTTCATCACGATGCCCTGGCCGAGCCGTGTCGTGATCTCATTGACCTTCTTTACGGATTCGGCAGGAATGCGCCGGTCACCGACGTCAATTAACGGTTTCACCTCGACCAGCGCGTCCTGAATTTGGCGGATAATTGGGAGATTAAACTCCGGCATTGCCCGGAGCCTTGTCTGAAAATAGGAAAGCAGATCAGGCTGGTGCAGCAGCTCCGCGCCATCGGCGGAAAAATGCTCCTTCACAACCGACGTCAACACTTCCGTGCCACGCAACCATCCGCCCAGGCTGACAAGCTGCGACAATTTTTCATCGTGCACCTCGTTCATCGCCTGCTGCACGCTATTCTGGGTGCGATCCAGTTCCTGGCGCACGTTTTCCCATTTGCGCTTGTCTGCCGCATCGATGATCGCCTTCGCATGTGGCGTGATTGAATTTCCCACCCCGACCCCTTTTGCCAGCGTCAGGACGCGCTGGCCAATCTCTTTTACCGTCGGTGCGTCTTCCGCCTGCACCGCGATAAAACCATCGGCGATCACCGTCCCAAGCAGAAGAGCGATGCGTGGGCGCTCGGTAAAGTTAGGTCCCTTATCGCTGCGGACATGTTCCTTCCAGTTAACCGTGCCTAGTTTGTTCAGTGCCCCAAAAATTTCATTCGGCAACGGCACCACAACATCTTCCACAGTTGTGGATAGTTGTTTAATATCGATGTGCTGTGGGGTTTGGGCGCCATTTGCGCAGAGTGCAAGCCCAAAGATTACACCTACACTTAACTTCACATGTCTGGTAAACGGAATCATTGGCAATTTGGACTGTTGATTTCGGCTTCGTATTCGGGATTTAATGGAGCGAACCTTAATCGGAACTGCTGCCCTACACAAATCCCTGCATAAAACATTTTGACTCACTCTAATCGAACCAGTTTTTTGCCTCGGCGGTATTGCCGCTGTCATTTCCTATGGATCTAAGCCGGCTAGAGCAGATCCTCGATCGCGCGCCTTCCATGCAGATCATGGTAATCGGCGATTTGATGTTGGACGAATTTGTCTGGGGAAAGGTCGGCCGCATCTCGCCGGAAGCGCCTGTGCCTGTGGTCGAGGTAACGGGAGAATCGTTTTACCCCGGAGGCGCGGCCAACGTTGCCCGTAATCTGCGTGAGTTCGTCCAAGGCGTCGCCGTCATCGGAATGCTCGGTAAAGATCGCAGCGGCCAGCAACTCCGGGAGTTATTAACTGCGCAGAACATTGATACGTCCAATGCCATCGAGGATGAAACCTTGAGCACGATTGTCAAAACCCGCATCATCGCACTCCACCAGCAGGTGGTTCGTGTCGATCGCGAAAAAATTGTCAGCCCATCGCCCGAGCAGATCGCGAAAGTAGTCGCCGCGGTTCGCGACGCTATCCAGAAAACCGATGCAATTATCTTCGAAGATTATGGCAAGGGCTTTGTAACGACCGAGCTGGTTTCCCAAATTGCGCGCGAAGCGCGGGCGGCCGGCAAGATTGTCGCTGCTGATCCCAACCCCCGGCATTCTGTTGATTGGCGCGGTGTCACCGTGGTTAAACCAAATCGCGGGGAAGCCTTCCTCGCATCAGGCGTTCCCTGGCGGGAACCAGACGAAGCTCCGGCGAAAGATGCCGATCTGAGGCGCGCCGGTGAAGCGCTGCTTAAGAAATGGGAAACAAAACATGTCCTCGTAACGCTTGGTGAACACGGGATGATGCTCTTTCAACAGAACGAGGCGCCGCATTACATCCCGACGAAGGCACGGCAGGTTTTCGATGTCTCCGGCGCCGGCGACACGGCTATCGCGCTCTTTACCCTTGGACTCGTCTGCGGAGCGACTCCGATTGAAGCGGCGGAAATCGCCAACCACGGGAGCGCAGTTGTAGTCAGTAAACTTGGAACAGCGACTGTGACAAGAGATGAACTTGTCGGCAGTTTCCGAGAGGACAGCGAAGATGACTAATGCCCTGTCGCCCGCCGTCTTTGTCGATCGCGACGGCACCATCATGGAGGATTGTGACTACTGTTCCGACCCGAAAGACGTACGGATTTTTCCAGGCGTGCGGGAAGCGCTACTGGGTTTGAAGTCGAAGGGATTCAAACTCATCATCATTACCAATCAGAGCGGGATCGGCCGCGGACTGATGACCGTCGAGGAATATCGCGCTGTCGAAGCGGAGGCGTTACGACAACTCGATGGTTTGATCGAGGCGACGTATTTTTGCCCCGACGTTCCGGGCCAGCATTCCAGTTACCGCAAGCCTGAGCCAGGCATGATCTTGCAGGCTAAGCGAGAACACGGGATTGACCTTTCACGCTCATTTTTCATTGGCGACAAAGAGATCGATGTTGAGTGCGGTCGCAACGCTGGCATGCGCACAATCCGCGTTCAAACCGGTTTTCAACACGACACGGCGCGCAGTACGGCTGATTGGGTCGCTGAGGATATGCTCGCTGCGGCAGACATAATCCTGAACACAACGCCATGATGACGCGGTCATCCCGAGCGGAGCGAGGGACCTCACAATTTCGCACATGGCACGCGAACGTTGACTTGTGTAATCCCACCAGCAACCGTGGGGTCCCTCGCCGTCTTCGCGGCTCGGGATGACGCTCCGTTCAAATGAAATCGATTCTTGTTCGTCCTAATGAATAAGGCCGTAGGCATTATTCCAGCTCGATGGAGTTCTAAACGTTTTCCGGGAAAACCACTGCATCTTATTGCTGGTAAGCCTCTTCTACAGCGTGTTTGGGAACGATGCCGGCACGCGAAAAACCTCGACGCGTTAATCATCGCCACCGACGACATGCGCATCGCAGAAGCCGCTTTCGATTGGGGCGCCGAAGTCGCGTTAACTTCGCCAAGACACCAAAGCGGGACCGATCGGGTGGCTGAAGTGGTGCGCAACGCAAAGCAGTTCGCGTTCGTCATAAACATCCAGGGTGATGAACCATTGATCGATCCATATCTAATCGACAGGCTGGTCGAAAAACTGCGTTCGGATCGCAAGATCGACGTCGTGACTGCCGCGCATCCGTTTGAGAATCCCGCCGAAGCATCCTCCCCACACCAGGTCAAGGTGGTTGTCGATGCAACCGGGCGCGCACTTTATTTTTCACGCGCTGCGATCCCCTTTCCCCGCGATCCTTCGAAGATAAGATACCTTCGTCATCAAGGCATCTACGGGTTCCGGCGCGACGCGTTGTTGCAGTTTGTAAAATGGAAACGGGGCCCGCTGGAGCGCGCAGAGTCGCTGGAGCAATTGCGCGCTTTGGAAAATGGTGTAATTGTTCATGTGCTCCTTACTAGACATGGTACCCCCGGCGTAGATACGCCGACTGACGCGGAAGCGCTGGAGCGAAAGCTCGCTCGCGCAAAAGGAAGGACGCGGCTCCGATGAAATACATTTTCGTCACGGGTGGCGTCGTCAGTTCGCTAGGCAAAGGCTTGACCGCGGCTTCGCTTGGCACGCTGCTCGAAGCCCGTCGTCTGCGAGTCGTTCTCCAAAAATTTGATCCGTATCTCAATGTTGATCCCGGGACGATGAACCCGTTCCAGCACGGAGAAGTTTATGTGCTCAACGATGGCGCGGAGACTGATCTCGACCTTGGCCACTACGAGCGCTTCACCAACTGTGTCCTCACGCGACACAATAACCTGACAAGCGGGCAGGTTTACGAGACCGTGATTCTAAAGGAGCGTCGCGGCGATTATCTCGGCAAAACCGTGCAGGTGATTCCGCACGTGACCGATGTGATCAAAGATCGCATCCGCGAACTTTCCGATGAAAGCAAATATGACGTTGTGATCACCGAGATCGGCGGTACGACCGGGGACATTGAAGGTCTTCCATTTCTCGAAGCGATTCGGCAATTCATCCTCGAAGTCGGCCCGCAAAACGTGGTAAACATGCACGTCACGCTTGTTCCGTACATCAAGGCCGCGCACGAATTAAAAACAAAACCCACGCAGCAAAGCGTGGCAAAGCTGCGCGAGATCGGCTTGCAACCGCAGGTGTTGATTTGCCGCACTGAAAAACCGCTCGACCACGACGTGCGTCGCAAACTCTCGATGTTTTGCAGCGTTTCTGAGAAAGCGGTTATCGAGGAACGCGACGTCGAACACACAATTTACGAAGTGCCGTTGACGCTGCACGCCGAGGGACTGGACAAATTAGTGTGCGACTTGTTGCATCTGGAAACTCCTGAACCCGATCTGGCAGACTGGCGAAAATTCGTCGAGCGCATCGTCAGTCCGAAACGGCGCGTCAAGATCGCCGTAGTCGGGAAATACATGGATGTCCGTGACGCATATAAAAGTATCTACGAATCGCTCACCCACGCCGCTGCCAGCGAAGACTGCGGAATCGATCTGAAGCTTATTGATGCCGAATCGTTGGAGCGCGATGTCGATGGCCAACTCAAGGATATACTTGGCGTTTTAGTCCCCGGCGGATTTGGGGTTCGTGGTATTGAAGAAAAAATCAACGCTGCGCGTTATGCGCGCGAGCAAAAGATCCCGTATCTCGGTCTTTGTCTTGGCATGCAGGTAGCCACAATCGAATTCGCAAGAGACGTCTGTGGAATCAAAGACGCGAATAGCACTGAGTTCAACAAGGACACTCCGGACCCAGTGATCTCGCTGCTGGAGGAGCAGCGTGGCGTCCGTAATAAAGGCGCAAGCATGCGGCTTGGCACGTGGCCGACACAAATTATCAAAGGTACGCTGGCTGAAAAAATCTACGGCGACACAGAAGTCACCGAACGACACCGGCACCGGTACGAGTTCAACATGAAATATCGCGACCGAATGAACGCAAAAGGCTTCGTGATTTCAGGTACATCGCCGGATGGCACCCTCGCTGAATTGATCGAGCTCCGCGATCACCCGTATTTTGTTGGCTGCCAGTATCATCCCGAATTCCAAAGCAAACCAAACAAACCGCACCCGCTCTTCAAAGGATTTATTCAGGCATGCCTCGCGCGACAGGCTGGTCGTGCGACGCACGCTCGAGCCGATCAAGAATCGCGGCACCGAGCCCCTGACAGGGAACTCGTTCCGCAACGATAAGATCGAGGGCGAATTGATCGAGTTCGCGCAAGTGGCGGAAGAGATTCGCGGCTGCTTCGCGAAGGTCTTGCCTCTCACTTATGAGGCGAACTGCCGCGAATTTTTTCTCCAGTTCCACCGGATTCCACGCTAGCAAGCCGACGCGCTGGTTTTCTTGCGGCAAAAATGATTCGGCATTGTCAATTAGACGCAACGGCGTTTTCGGCGAGTAATGCGAGGGTAGTTGCCCCGGGGCAGAGATCTTCCGGCTTGGCATGACGATGTCGATCTTTCCAAATTCGGATAATTGTTCGGCTGTAATCGGCCCACGGCGCAGGATGTCGATCTTGCCGCCGCGAACAGCGACGACGGTCGATTCAATTCCATGTTCCGTTGGCCCCCCGTCGATGATGAGCGGGATTCGTCCACCAAGTTCGTCCACGACATGCTGCGCGGTTGTTGGGCTGACACAGCCGAATCGATTCGCGCTCGGAGCAGCCAGCGGTTGATCCAATTCACACACGATTTCGGCGAACACGGGATGCGCGCTAATTCGCACCGCCACTGTATCGAGACCCGCTGTCACAATTTCGGGAACAATTTCGCGTTTCTGTAAAACCATCGTGAACGGTCCGGGCCAAAACTTGTCCGCTAGCTTTAAGATCAATTGCCGATCTTGCACCGGAAGATCCACAATTTTCCCAAGCCAGTCGCGGTTCGGAAGGTGAACGATGAGTGGGTCGAAGCGGGGACGATCCTTTGCTTCAAAGATTTTCGCGACAGCGATCGGCTTCAGCGCGTCAGCAGCGAGTCCGTAAACGGTTTCTGTCGGCAATGCGACGACTTCGCCGTTACGCAATAGTTCAACCGCCGCGGCGCGGTCGGTTGAAATGTCGGTTTTCACCTCGGATCAAATTGTAGGGCGTTTCTGTGAAACGCCGCGGCGTCTGACACAGACGCCCTACAATGGTAATTTCGCAGCCAGCACGCTCTCGCTTTGTTTCCTACGAAATGTTTCGAGATTGTGGCGAATCTTTTCGTCAGTTGTGGCCAGAATCGCCGCGGCGAGAAGCGCCGCGTTTTTTGCACCAGCTTCGCCGATCGCCAACGTGCCGACTGGAATACCACCCGGCATTTGGGCTGTCGATAAAAGTGAGTCGAGTCCGTGGAGCTTCGATTGAATCGGAACACCGAGAACGGGCAGCCACGTGTGAGCAGCAATGACCCCAGCCAAATGCGCCGCGCCCCCTGCACCAGCGATGATGACTCGCAAGCCGCGATCCGCTGCCTTCCGCGCAAAATCTGCAGTCGCATCCGGGGTGCGATGAGCGGACAGTACCCGCGCTTCGCTCGGCACACCAAGATGATTCAGTGTTTCCACGGCGTGCCGCATCGTTTCCCAGTCCGATTTGCTGCCCATGATAATGGCGACTAAAGGCTTTGATTCAGGCATGGGCCAAATTGTAGGGCGTTTGATTCGTTTGCGCTAGCAAACTCACCTTTTGGGCTTCCCGTCTATAGGTGTTAATGAGATATTGGTCAGTGAATCCACCCGGCAAATCGATCGTCCTCATCGGGATGATGGGCGCGGGCAAGTCGTGCGTTGGACGCTGCCTGCAGCGGCGAACGAAGCTCGCCTTGGTCGATACCGATGACATCGTTGCCTCGAAATTCGGAATGTCGATCTGCGAAATCTTTTCCAAATACGGCGAGCAAGGCTTTCGTGAAGCGGAAACTCAAGCGCTTGGTGAACTCGCCCCGGCAAAACCGACGATCATCGTCACGGGCGGTGGAATCGTGTTACGCGCAAAGAATGTCGATTTCTTGAAACGGCTTGGCGTCATTGTCTGGCTGGACGGCAACGAAGAAACGCTTTTCGAACGCGCCTCGCGAGCGAGGACTCGGCCTTTACTTCAAGGCGAGAATCCAAGAGAGGCGTTTGCGCAAATGTTGCAAGTGCGGCTGCCGCTCTATGCCAAACTTGGGGATTTCCGTATCGATACGTCAGTGCTCACGGATGAGGAAGTTGCAGTGGCAATTTTGAGCAAGCTTAGGAAGCTCGGCCGCAACTGGGCAACGGGGTCATCCACCGTCGCCGAGGCTACGACGGACAAGCCGATCCCAGCTATAAAATGACGACTCAGGTTTCGAAAATGCAATTGAAGGCGCAGCTCATATCCTTTGCGCGACAGATTGGTTTCGATTCGTGTCGCATAGCGGCTTGCGATATGCCGACCCACGCGAGTGAATTCCGCGAATGGTTACGCCAGGGCGCACACGGCGAAATGAATTACATGCAACGCGGCGAAGAGAAGCGTTGTGATCCACAGAAGGTTTTGCCCGGCGCAAAGTCGATTGTGGTTTTGGCGTTAAATTATTTTCAGGGAGAAGGAAATCGGCGGTCGCCCGCCTCCGCAAAGCTCCGGCGCGGCAGGCAGACCGCCGCTACAGGAACGATCGCGCGATACGCGTGGGGCGATGACTATCACGATGTGATCGAGGCCAAGCTCGACAAGATCGACCAGTTTCTCCGGGGCTTTGGCGGACAGCAAAAATGTTATGTCGATACCGGGCCGATTTTGGAGCGCGATCATGCCGCGCAGGCCGGCATTGGCTGGCACGGCAAAAACACCATGCTCATCGATGAGCAGCTCGGGACATGGTTCTTTCTCGCAGAAATTTTGACGACACTTGAATTGCCGGCCGACCAACCCGTGGAAGATCGCTGCGGAACGTGTGAGCGCTGCATCAAAGCATGCCCGACTGGAGCAATTACTGCTCCTCATCGACTCGATGCGCGTCGCTGTATTTCTTACCTGACAATCGAGCTGAAAGGTTCCATCCCTTTGGAGCTTCGACCGCTTATCGGAGATCGGATCTTCGGATGCGACGATTGTCTGGATGTTTGTCCCTGGAACCGGTTCGCTCAAGTTTCTCACGAAACAGCTTTCTCGGCACGCGAATCGACGACAGGCATGTCTTTACGGGAATACTTGAGACTGAGCGACGCGGAGTTCCGCCAGCTTTTTAAAAATTCGCCGATCAAACGAATTAAGCACCGGGGCTTTCTCCGCAATGTCTGCGTCGCCTTGGGCAATGCAGGCGACGTATCCGATCTTCCGGCGCTCAAACGCGCGGCAGCCGACCCCGAGCCTTTGATCGCAGAACACGCAGCATGGGCAATTAAGCAAATTGGGGCTCGCCAGGGCATCAATCCGTGGGATCAGCGGACAGGATCAACGAAGGAAGTGGCAATTAGCTGAATCCAAAGCCCTTTCTCGCTGCATCCCAACGCTATCATGAACGGGATTTCGTTTGCAAGAGTCCAACAACCAACTAACCCTGACGCTTTCACCCCGAGAACCGGTCCTACAATGCACCAAACCGTAAGCACACCTACCCCCGCGCCGCTCACCGCGAAACAGCGTCGTACCCGGCGCAAAAAGCAAATCATTTGCGGCTCGATCGGGCTGATCGTGCTTTGCATCGTCGCCTCCATAATCTGGAGCAAACGCGAGAAACCGATTCCGATTACAACGGAAAAGGCGATTCGCAAAACCATCGTACAAACGGTTTCGGCGACAGGAAAAGTTCAACCCGAAACCGAGGTAAAAATTTCGCCGGAAGTGGCCGGTGAGATCATTGATTTGCCGGTCGAAGATGGAAAGGCGATCAACAAAGGTGATCTGCTTGTCCGGGTAAAGCCGGATTCCTACAAGGCCCTGCTCGAGCAACAGGAGGCAGCCATCAGCTCGGCCAAGGCGACGAATCTTCAACAAAAAGCGACGATGATGAAGACGGAGCAGGATCTTAAGCGCGCCGACGACATGTTCGCGAAGAAAACCATTTCTATTCAAGAATACAACGCCGCGCAGGCCGCTTACGACGTGGCCAAGAATACCTACGAGAGCTCGCTCCACGAAATCGAGCGCGCGCAAGCGGGCTCGAGTCAGGCGCGCGATCAACTTTCGAAGACAACGGTTTATTCGCCGATTGATGGGACGGTGACAATTTTGAACAGCAAATTGGGCGAACGCATCGTGGCGACGGGGCAATTCGCGGGAACGGAAGTAATGCGCGTGGCCGATCTCGGCCACATGGAGGCGCGCGTGGATGTGAATGAGAACGACGTCGTAAACGTAAAAGTTGACGACAAGGCCAACGTGAAGATCGACGCGTACGGTGACCGGAAATTTCACGGCACCGTTTATCAGATTGCGAACACAGGAAAGACGACCGTCGCGGGGACGCAGGAGGAAGTAACCAACTTTGAGGTAAAAATTCGTATCGACGATCACGATGTGACATTGAAACCGGGGCTAAGTTGCACGGCCGATATCGAAACGAATATGGTGAAGGACGTCGTGGCCGTGCCGATGCAGGCCGTAACGATTCGAACCGGCGACACCAACTTGAGTCCAGAGGAGATCGAAAAGAAAAAACAAAAGACAGCGCAGCGAGATAAAGGCGACAACAGCGCAGATTACGTTAACGATCGCCAGGAAAAGGCGACGCAGAAAGAGGAGCACGAAAAAATTACCAAAGTCGTGTTTTTGAAAAAAGGCAGCAAGGCACAGATGGTGAAGGTAACGACCGGGATCTCGGATGACACCTACATGGAGATCAAGAGCGGCGTGCAACCGGGTGACGAAGTGGTCGCTGGCAGTTACAGCGCGATCAGCCGCAAATTGAAGGACGGCGCCAAACTTACTTACGACAAGGAAGCGACGAAATAGTCGAACGGCGCGCTGCGCCCGAGTGTTTGATGAACAAGCTCAACTCTGATGTGACTCGACCACGGGGTCCTGTCGTGATCGACATCGAGAACATCACCAAGGATTATGTGATGGGCGAAGAAATCGTGCGGGCTTTGCGCGGGGTCTCGCTTCAAATTCACCACAACGAGTACGTCGCGATCATGGGGCCAAGCGGCAGCGGCAAATCAACGCTCATGAACATGTTTGGTTGCCTCGACACCCCTACTTCCGGACGTTACGAGTTTAACGGCAAGAACGTGGCGGCCATGGACGATGACGAACTCGCGGCGATTCGAAATCGGGAGATCGGCTTCGTTTTTCAAACATTTAACTTGCTCCCGCGCTCCACCAGTCTGCGCAACGTTGAGCTTCCACTGATCTACGCGGGAATGGATCCGGAAGCGCGCGAAGAACGCGCGACCCAGGCACTTGTCGATGTTGGCTTGGGCGACCGCATCCATCATAAGCCAAACGAATTATCCGGGGGCCAGCGCCAGCGCGTAGCCATCGCGCGCGCGTTGGTGAACAATCCTTCGATAATTCTGGCAGACGAACCCACTGGCAATCTCGATTCCAAAACCGGCGAAGAAATAATGGCGCTGCTCGAGGACCTGTATTCTCGCGGTAACACCATCATTCTCGTTACGCACGAACGCGACATCGCCGCTCATGCGCGGCGCACCGTTCATTTGCGTGACGGTATTATCGAAAGCGACGAAGTCGGAGTGATGCCGGCGATGGAATCGATGGCGGCAAGCTAAGATCGACAATGAAACGTTTTCTCTACGAGCTGAGCGAAAGCTGGAAGATCGCTGCGGCGCAGATGCGCTCGAACATGACGCGTTCCACTCTTACCGCACTCGGCGTCATTATTGGCATCGTGGCCGTGACGTTAATGGGCACGGCTATTGGCGGAATTCAAGTCGGATTCGACAATAGTATGGCCATCTTCGGCGATGACGTTCTCTACGTCGGACAATGGCCGTGGAGGAATGTGGACGACTGGTGGAATTACCGCGATCGCAAGAAGATCAAGACCGAATACGCGGATGGGCTTAACCGCATGATCGCTATGACGCCGAACTCTAACCTCACCATCGCGATCCCGACCTCCAGTGTTTACCGCAGCGTCAAATACACGGACAGCGAAGTGAACAATGTTTTGATCCGCGGCACCGTGTCGGATTACATCATTACATCGACATTTGATTTCAAGGAAGGTCGCTTTTTCAACGAACTGGAGTCTCGCGGCGGCGCCAACGTCTGCGTGATTGGTTACGATGTGGCCGATGCACTTTTCCCGTCCGCCAGTCCGATTGACAAATCGGTCCTGATTAATGGTCAGCCTTTCAAAGTGATCGGCGTTATTTCCCGGCAAGGCTCGTTTCTCGGGCTCTTCAGTCTCGATTCAATCGTAGTAATGCCGCTGCCCGCATTTCAGAAATATTTCACCGCCAAAAGCGAAGCGGAAATCCTCGCAAAGGTGAAGGACAAGACCAAGCTGGCCGACGCGAAAGACGAACTCACGGGATTGATGCGGCGCGTGCGCGGGTTGCCGCCGGAAAAGAAAGACGACTTCAGCATCAACGAACAACAGGCTTTGAAAAGCACGCTCGACCCAATCAAAAACTCAATCGCGATTGCAGGGCTGTTCATCACCGGTCTTTCGCTTTTTGTCGGCGCGATTGGGATTATGAATATCACCTTTGTGAGCGTGAAGGAGCGGACCAAAGAAATCGGAACGCGCAAAGCGCTGGGCGCGCGGCGGCGCACAATTCTTCTTCAATTTCTCATCGAATCAACCGCGCTCTGTCTTCTCGGCGGTTTTATCGGGCTCACCTTTGCTTATGTAATGTGCTTCGGAATCGGCAAAGCCTTTCCGTCGTTTCCGATTAATTTCTCATTCAATTTGGTCGTGGTGAGCATGATCGTTTCGGTTTTGACCGGACTGTTCTCAGGATTCGCGCCAGCTTGGGCTGCGTCGCGCCTCGATCCGGTAACGGCTCTGCGGTACGAATGAGTCTCTAGGGCAAGATCGCCATGTTATTTCGAGAAATCATAGCGATGGCTTTGAGTTCGCTCGGCGCGAACAAGCTCCGCGCTGCGCTCACCATGACCGGGATTACGATTGGCGTGTTCTCTATCATTTCCGTGATGACAGCGATCGGCGCGCTGCAAGCATCGATCGAAAGTGGCATAAGCTTTCTCGGT
>Ga0193735_1000117_pt1 | contig 25004 bp, 26 predicted proteins | sample U1m2metaG_FD_145080 | JGI IMG/M metagenome (GOLD analysis project Ga0193735, IMG submission 145080) | Soil microbial communities from a riparian zone of the East river system, Colorado, United States - U1m2 | ecosystem: Environmental > Terrestrial > Soil > Riparian zone | place: USA: East River... | reverse complement strand
GTTCCAAAAACGCAGTCACCTTTTCTTCCGCTCGCACAACGAAACGCTTCCCGTCGTCGCGACATGCGTCAAAAGTGTTGTTTCATAACGCACCACGGAGGGCGGACAGACGTTTACCTTCTCGCGCGGGGTAGCAATTACAGTGTTACTTCAATCGGAGCCGCCTGGGCTGCTCGGTGTGATGATTCTCTTGGTGCTGCCGTTCTTCTCGAGGTAAGCCCTGTAAGAGTTCTTCCAAAACGCGGTAAATGCGTAGGTCTCGCCGGGTTCTAGGTTAACGCGTCGTTGAGTCGGCGGTGTACGCCGATAGATCTGTGGAGTCGTGCTTACCGACAAGACATGCTGACCGGGAAGCAACACCGCATCGTAACTCTGACCAAGCCCCAAATCCGCAACCTGTACACCGTCGACAAACAAGATGAGGTACTGGAAAGTACCAAAATTGGCTGCCCTGGTCACAACCAAACGAGCGTCATCCTCGGAACGGGCCGAGGCAGAGTTCGATCTGGCCACTCGCGCCTGAATGGGTGTGCTTGCAGCAAAGCTGCACGCGATTGCAACCATGATTAGTTTACCTGAAACGTGATTTAATATTTTCATAACTCACCTTTCAGCCGGAATCCTATGGCGCCAGTCCGCACTCGTGGGATTTTCTTGTGCTGCGATTGAGAGAACTGCGCTTGCCACTTTTGAGGGGCTCGGCGAGTAGAACGTCGGGGCCGACAGCTAAATCAATCGCGGATATTCTTCCTTGTGGCGGCTGGCAGTCTAAAATTTCTGGCAGCGCACCGCCTCCTATTTATGAGATCGGTTCTGCCATACAGCTAGCTTTAGGGAGCATCATAACGAACACACCAGCTGCCGGCCTTTCGAGGCAGGTCGTCACTCCCCTCCAAGCGTGCTGCCTGACTAAACCGAGTCGTGCAAACGATGTTGCCGTTGTCGGGATTAAGTGCCCAATAGATGCCGCTCCTCTAGCCAAAGCCGGCGAGTCGCCGGCAGCTTAGTGCCACCGACGACTGCTTCCCCCCAAAGACTCGCCTGCCTGCGCGACTTGAATTGCGGCGCGCTAGGGTCCAACAGTGATCACTCCAAATAGGCCGTTTGCATAACTGTCCGGCGTCCGCTGATCGGCTTTTACCCGCTATATCGCTAAATTCATCAGCCATATGTACCGTCACGGGTTGATGAACTGATAGAGCCGCTCATCGTAGGGCGCACCCAATAGCGGATCTATATTCGTCCGAAGGTCCACAGTATGCTGCGCGCTCAAGTGGTCCTCGAATGCCTTCAGGTTTGCGAAGGTCTCGGCGAGCTGAAAGTGGTTCAGGGTCGGCGTTTGGCTGAGGAGGGCAAACGTCTGGACCTCGGGATCGTTGAGGCTGTCGGTCACGAACGTATCAAGCAGCGGTCGGGCCTGGCCCACGAACTGGGGGTCGACATCCACGTGCGTGATCACAAAAATCTGACGGGCCCGCGCGTGTTGACTGCGAGGATTCACGGTGCCCGTGAGCAGATTACCCGGCCGTTGATCCAGCGGAGCCTCCAACAGAGGCGTTAGCTGGGTCAGGATAGCCTGGGTCTCGGACGAGTTCTGGAAGTCCTCGAAGGTCTGCGCGTTGCTCCAGACCTCGAACAGAGCGAAGAAGTTCGGGCGATCGATCTGCTGCAGCACATCGAAGCGGATAACACCCGCACTGTCCTCGGCGCGCGCGTCCAGTTGTTGGAGCACATCGCCTCCGGCCCTCGCGTTCGCGGGTTTTAACTCCACGTAGACGACGACGAACTGCTGTGGCTCGGACTGAGCCACAGCAGTACCAACGAGTCTGGAGAGCCCTGCTACAATCAGGAGCACGAATACTAATCGTTTAACAAACATGATCATCCCTCCTTATCACGTGCCTGTTTATCACCTGGGAATCCCGGCGGCGAACCACGACCCGGCTCCGGTGACCCGGATGAGGAGCACTGGACTAGTGCAAGGATTCGGCGGCGCAGGCGAAAGCGTGTCGTCAATGCGAAAATCGCCATTCACGTCAAGCGCGACGCCTGCAGGATTTGAGCTGTGTTGGACATTCCCGTCATTTGCGCAGAACAGTGTCGCAAATACGCTCGCGTTGCCGTTGCTTCCGACGGCATCGCCTGCGCCCAGAAGGAGGCCCCGGCCGTCGAGCCGGATGCTCCCATTCTGGCTCACGTCGGCTGCAAGGTCGCGGATCACCCAGATCTGGCCAGCGGCTGCGACGCCTCGCACCGTGGTATTTGTTGAACCAGTGGAAATATCACCGATCCCTCCACTGAACCTCACCAAGTTCTGCGTGTCCAAGTTCTGGGCTAGGACCGATTGACCAATGGCTCCCATGACGAAAACTAGGGCGATTAACATGCCGATCTTTTTCACGATGATGCTTAATTTCATTGTTTGGTTTTCTATTTGTTGTTGTTTTGGTTTGTTATTGGTTGTTGTTTGTCGTTACAGCACTTCATCGCCCGTGTCTGGCGTGATCCGCCGCCTCTGCCAGCTCGGTTAGGAGAGCAAAGAACGCGGGCGTTTGACCGATGAACAGCCCGTCCGCGGTCAAGGCATTGAGCGCCCCCATTGCAGCTCCGTCGGTCTCGGTCGGACGAACGATCGAGACGATCGGGAACGCGCGGTTAAGAAATATAGTGGGTTCGGGCATGATCAGGTTGGTCTGGAACTCCTCCCCGCCAAACGGAGGGGAATTGAGGTCGGGAAACACCAACCCGTTGGTGGGGTCGGTCAGCGGAGGCGCATTGCCAGCTTTGTCGTGCCACGTCTGAAAGTGCATTGCCTCGGTGGGCCCTATGCTGAGCACGATGCGTAACGCCTCATCATGGGTGACCCGCTGGGCGAGCGAAGGATACAGGCTTGTACCGCCTTGCTCGATGAACCCAAAGTGGAACCCGGCCGTGTTGGCGATCGCTTGCAGGTGGTCCGGAGGAGTAAGATCGCCGTCGTTTCGCGGAATGGCTGGAAACTGTCCCATGCTTAGGCCCTCGACCGCCTGCGGGAAGGTGTCTCCAAAATCGGGATTCTTGTTATCGCTGCGGTAGCGCGTCCACCAACTGGTATCCACGGTAAGCTGCATCAGATTGGTGAGCCGTCCGATTTGCTGGGCGCCGGTTGCCTGACTGCTCGGCAGAGTGCGAAATTGATCCAGATTGACGGGCTCGGCACCTTTCGAAGCCAGATAGGCGTTAAGGAACGCGGCGTGGGTAATCTCATCATCGGTGTTATCATGGATATATTGATCCATGTCCTCATCGAGGACCGCAATGGCGGCGGTATAGGCCGGGTTCCCAGTTCCCCCTGGGACTTCGGCGTCTTGGATGCCGCCGAGCTCGTTGTATTGCTGCCACAAATCGGCTTCGATGAGTTCCGCTGCCGCTAGGAACCGAAGAATATCCGCGTCACCCCGCGTAAGACCGCCACTCGCTCTGGCCGTGGGGGCATTAGCCAACAGTCCAGCGCCGATAGTTCCTGCTCCAACAGCAAGGGACTTGCCCAAAAAGGAACGGCGGCTGAGAAAACTTTTTAAAGGTTTAACTCTCTCTTCCACGTTTTTGTCCTGAGTCTCGGCCTTATTCATGGCCGCCTCCTTCACATTGGGATTCGATGTCGAAGTCGTGAATAATGACGCTGTTGATCTGTTGGTCGATTTCATGTGGACACTAGCGACGCCGGTTGCGTCTGCTGCAATAGCGCACTGGTGGGATTTTGTGGTGCCACCTATGAGCTAACGCTCGCTCCCTCCTTTAGGATAGGAGATGACCCTACGTTCTCCGCCGCTTTTCTCGACATCTTTCTGAGCGCGGCGGCCATTTTACTCACGGCTGAGGCCTGCGTTGGCTACGTTGTGTCGCCGTGTTATCCAGATCGGTTCATTAAACGAAAGCCACGCTTTCCCTGCGGCATCCTACCAGACTAGCGCCTTCGACGGCAGATCAATCCCGGCGGTCTGCGACTCTTGCATCAATGGCATTCCGCCCCGCGCGCTGCTGAGGGGTAACGCAAAGCCAGGGTCCCGACATAGCAGGGACGACGGAATGGCTATTCCTTTTCGACGGACACTTCGGTCGCCTTGATTACCGCAAACACGGTGTCGCCCTCTTTGAGATTCATTCGCTTCACCGAACCGGTTGTGATAATCGAGGTTACGTCTCCGGCCTTAGTTTGGATGACAACTTCTGACACAACTTTGTCCGAAACTATCTTCTCAATTGTGCCGGGTAAGCGGTTTCGAATACTTGTGCTCATGGTAATCAGGCGAATGTACTATCGCACAACTTCGACCGTCATCATCATGCCTTTGTCCTCGTGTTTCACGACGTGGCAGTGAAACACGAAGCGGCCGACAATTTCCGGATTAGTAAAAGGAATGATGAGCTTGGCCTCACCCGGTTTCCCATTTTGTGCTGGGGGAACGCTGAAGGTGTCACGAAGGCCGTCGAAATCCACGGCAGCGTCGTTTACTTCCGTAACCAAAAATCCCGTCTGATGAATATGAAAGTCGTGGTACTGCGAATCTTTGTTGAGGATGGTCCATTCTTCGGTGTCGCCTAGCTTCACTGTTACGTCGGTCCGGTTCTCATCAAAGACCTGGTCGTTTATGAAGAACGATGTCTTTTCCGGGTTCACAGAAAACGCGAACGTGCGTTGACGCGTAATAGGACTTGAACGCACCATGTCCACGTACAGTGGCCCGTTCACGTGTTGCGTGCTGACCTTTGCCTCTGCAGCTGCGACATCCGTTGCCGGACCGTTCGACACTACTGTCCCCAGATTCACCTCTGGCAATGGCGGCTGGCGTTCATCGAACTTGAATGCGACTGACTTGAATGCGTATCGGCCGGTTTGGTCGCCAACCACAATTGCCGAAAATCTTTGGCCAGGTCCTAAGATCACTTCCTCCATCCTGATTGGACGCGGGACGAAGTAGCCGTCTCTTCCAATAAGATAGAACGGCATTCCATCAATCTTCAGACGCAGAAAGCGATCGGCTCCAATGTTGCCGATCTGCCAGAATTGCGCTTCGCCTGGTCGAATGGGAATGGTCGGCGTTACTGTGCCATTCACCGTAACTAACTCTTCGTAGTCAGCGCGGCCGATGGGATGGTGCTTGAGGAGAAGGACTCTTTCTGTCAGACCTTTCAAGAACGGATAGAGACGGTCGCTGCCCTCAACAAGAATTCCTCCGGACAAGCCTCCGATGATCTGTCGGTCAACGTCCCCATGCGCGTGCGGGTGATACCAGAACAGCCCGACATGCTTCTCGGGAATTGTTATCTGATACGTGAACGTCTGGCCAGGAGCGATGTGCAGAAACACGTTGTCGCCGTTGTTCAACGGAGAAACACCCAGACCATGAAAATGCAGGTTTGTCGCATCGGATAGCTGATTATGCAGCGCCACAGTCAAAATGTCGCCCGCGCGCAAACGCCAGACCGGCGGCATGTATTGTCCGTTGTAAAGCACGCCATCAAACCGATGGCCTCCAATCGTATAGGTGATAGGAGCGGCAACGAGATCAACATGAAGTTTGCCATCGTGGCTGCTGAGCATCGCAGGATTCGCGAACGACTGGCCGGTGCCGCTTCTCGGTGTGCACGCGTACGTGCAGACAACCGCGATGCCTAAGGCAATAACATGCGTTGGCCTCGACATCTCTTTATCAGATTAGGGTTGTGGAGTTGCAAACTTGTCCGGCTCCGCCGCGCGAAGCGTCAATTGCGCGGCACTCGAGAAAGCTCGCGCTCGCATAAGTAAGGTTGCGACGAGTCCGGCGATACCTGAGGCGGCCAAAATCATGGCGACGACGATGAACTGAAAGATGCCCGCATAAACAGGACTGGCCCCAGATACCAGCATGCCTGCCATAACGCCTGGTATCCAGACAAAGCCAAGGGACTTGAGCATATCGAGACGGGGAAGCAGGCTAGCGTAGACGGCACTTTGAACATACGGCGCTACCGTTGCTGCGGGGTCGGCACCGAGCGCCAAGCCAGTTTCGATCAGGCCAACATGCGACGTGATATCCGCTCTGAAACGCTCCATTGCCTGCGCGCACGCATTCATAGCGTTGGCAATTATCATGCTGCCTACGGGGACCAAAACCACAATTTCGGAGGTGACTGTTTGGGTGGCGAGCAGCACGGCAATCACGACGCTTGATCCGGCGGCGATTGCGTAAAAGGAGAGGACCAGCGGGTTCTTAATTTCAGGGGCACGCCGCGACGCGGTGACGGCCGCGGCAAAGGTCATCGTTAGCAGAACAAGGGCGCCGATCAACAGACTCCCGTGTAGCAGTAACGCCAAGACCAAACCGACGGCCACCATCTGCACGAGGCCGCGAGCCAGCGATACGGCAGTTTCTCGCTCTACGTGAACCGCAAACCGGCGGCATAAAAGTACGACGCCAAGGCAGAGTGCAATTGCAGCAGCCGCCTGGGCCATGCCGACTGCGACGTTACGGTCCAAGCTAACGAGGAGCTCAATCATCCCTCAGCACCTCGTTAGTGGGACCAATCGCGACGAGCTTGCCGTCTTGGATTATCATTGTGCGATGCGCAATGCGACGAGCCTGAGCGTTGTTGTGTGTAACGATCACGCAGGTCATCCGCCGTTCACGAATGATTTCCAGCACGAGATCTTCGACTCCTCGTGCTGAGTCTTCATCGAGCGCCGAGGTTGGCTCATCCAAAAGGAGAATCTCCGGAGCATTCGCCAGGGTGCGAGCTATTGATACACGCTGAGCTTCGCCTCCCGACAGATTGTTCGCGTTGCGTTCCTGATAACCAGACAAACCTACGCGCTGAAGCAGGGCCTCTGTCTGCTCTGCGAGAAGCCGTTGCCCACGCTGACGCGGCCCGTACGCGACATTCTCGGCCACGGTTCCGGGGAAAAGATACGCAGTTTGCATGACCATACTGACGCGACGCCGCAGTTCTTGTGGCGCTAACTTCCGGTAGTCCTCGCCATTAAGTCGTACGGTTCATCAAGGCGGTTCAGCAACCGCAGGAAGGACGACTTTCCGGATCCGCTCGGACCAACCACGGCAACGACCTCGCCAACCTGCACTTGGACGTTGATATGGTCTGTTAAGATCTTGCCGACGACGGCTCGCGACAAATGCGCGGTTTCGAGCGCGATCGATTGCGTAGGCTGCTCGCTTTTCAAACCTGTTAGAGATTTCTAAAAGCGATCAGCCCGGACAACGGACCGAAGTTCATCGAGCATGCGATGCAGCTTCTTCGATTGCCGCGGCGACTTCTTTTGGCCTGGAGACGTAAACGGAGTGGCTCGCTCCTGAAACTTCCACCACGTGACTTTTAGCTCGGGTGGCGTACCACCGTTCGAGCTCGGGATTGATGGTTCTATCCTTTGTGGGTACCAGCATCCAGCTCGGTTTGCTTCTCCACGCCGGCGTTGTGATAACCGCACTGAAATTGTCGGCGTAGTTGAACACCTGCGATCGTGCCATGAAAGCGGCTTGCTCGACAGGGAGGTCCGCTGCGAAGTACTCATGAAACTGGGCGGGATCGAGGTAAGTGAAACCGTCAGGCGTCTTTTTTATCGCGGTTGACTTGCTTAGATCACTTGGAAAGCGCTTTCCATCCTCAGCCTCACTTTCTCCGGCATCCGGCATGTGAGCCGCGACGTAAACCAATGCCATAACTTTGGAATCGTTCGCAGCTTCGGTGATTACCGCTCCGCCATAGCTGTGAGCTACTACAATGCACGGTCCATCTTGCTGAGCGATCACGCGCTTCGTCGCAGCCACGTCTTCTTTGAAGGACGTCTCCGGCTCCTGAACGATGCTGACCTTGTAGCCATCTTTGACGAGAATGTCGTAAACCCCTTTCCAGCCCGAGCCATCTGCCCAGGCACCATGAACAAGAACAATGTTCCATATTTGAGGAGCGTCTTTTTGCCCTGCCACAGTAAAGCAGTTCAACAGCGAAATTCCGATAATAAACCAAGGTTTTAACATAAAATGACGTGTCAGGATGTCGTTAGGCTAGGTGATGCGGGAATATTCCTAAAAAATCTTGCATCGCCAAAGCGATTTCTTCAACGTGTGTCTCGAGCGCGAAAGATCCGGTATCCACATCGATTATTAGTGATCAAAATTTTCCGCCTGATTACTTTGCCGCAAAACCACTTGCGATGAATCTTTGGTGTCTGTAACGACTAAAAACCGTTGAGGTGTGGAAGAGTTTGGATCCTTGCCTCCGACGAACTTCAATGGTCCGATTGCCTGTACAATACCTGCGCCATCTGGGTTTGTTTTGAGAACAGCAAGTGGCTCAAGTTTACCGAAGGGCGACTGATTAGATTCGGCCAGATAGACCTGATACTGCGTCCGCGGCGAAAGTCCTCTCGCCGCAATTTGAATAAGATCCAATAGGCCGAGTGAATTTACTGCTACTGATGCCTGGGCATCTGGCAATGCGGTTCCGCCAGCCTCCAAGTGCAGGCGCGCTGTATTCGCAGCGACGCCAAGCGGCATCAAATTTTCTGTACCGGGACCGTTCGGGACGGCGTTTGGTACATAGACTAAAGCTTGGGTTGTTTGTCCGATCGGGATGTTAGCGATGACTTTGTTGGTTACGGTATCGATCGCAACGCAGTGTTCGCCGTTTTCTAACGCGACGTAAACTCGCGAGCCATCGCCCGACGGCCAAATCCCATGCGGAAGTTCTCCTACCGGAATGGTCGCAATCAATTCCGGCGCGGCGCCTCTTCGGAACGCTTTAACTTCGTTCGCCCCGCCAATGGTCACGTACGCGAATTTCCCGTTGCGATTGTTTGCGAAGTTTACGTGATTCGTGATTGGTCCAGTATCCAACACTGCCTTTTGCTCGAACGGTTGTTTGGCATTGAAAACTTGCACTTTGCCCGCGTCCTTCAACGTGATCCAAACCTCGTCATTTTCCGGCGTGACCGCGATGTTCGGCGAAAAGGGACTCACTTGCGGCAATCGCTTGATGACCTTATGCGACGCGACATCGATGACTGCAAGTTCGGGAGTAAAACTAGAACACACAAACGCATACTTGCCGTCCGGGCCGAACATGGTCATACCCGGACCGCTGGCTACTTCGATACGTCGCGTCTCCTTCATCTGAACGGGATCAATTACCGAAATGTAGTTCTCGCCCCGCACAGTCACCCACAATTCACGTCCGTTCGGAGTGAAAAAGGCTTCGTGTGGCGAACGGCCCACGTAGACGACGCCTTTGACCTTGTTCGTCGCGGTGTCGATCAGGGTGACCGAATTCGATCCAACCGAAATGACAGCCAGGGTCTTATTATCGGGTGAATAACCGAGTCCGTGAACGAGAAGCTGTCCTTTGTAAAGCGGACTCAGCGCCCCCGGCACCGGATCGCCAAGTCTTATAACACCGAGCAACTTGTTCTCAGCCGGATCAACTACCGAAACCGTGTTCGACGTTTGATCAGCCGTGTAAACGCGGTCATGACTGGAAATTGGAATATCCTTGCTTGCCCAAGGCGCTTGTTGTGCCGTCGCGCATCGCACCAGTAAACAGAAAGACAAGAACCACCGGGCCATTTTCATTTTGGGCTTTCTTTCCCAGTGTCAGCAGCGGGCGTTTGATTTTCTTTTGGCTGAGTAGACTCGCGCTGCTTCAGCCAACGCTGCATCAATTCAATCTCTAACTGTTGGTCTGTGATGATCTCCTGGGCCAGTCTACGCATCTGGGGATCCTTGCCATACAAGAGCTGGGTCTTAGCCATGTCAATCGCCGCTTGATGGTGCGGAAGCATCAATCTGACAAAATCGACATCGCTGTTGCCGGATTGCTCTATTGCTCCCATTGCCATATGCATCTTGTCCATGCTCGCAATCAGCTCTGACCAATCGATGTTGGCGGTTGCCTGGGCGCCGTCGCTGTTGGTGGTTCCTGTCTGAACATCAGCCCGAAGCAAGCCAACACCAATGAATAGGACGGAAATTCCTAAGTTCCTGCCAGCAAGGTAAGCGAGGTGAATCGCACCCTTGAGCCGCTGACGAAGAAATTGCGTGGCTGTTTGCGCGGTTTCTCTTTCGGTAACCATGCTCATGTTCGTCGTCAGTTACTGTCCGTGGCTTTTCTCGCCATTGCGGTAAGCAGAGCGTTCATGCCACTTACGACTCGCTCTGCGTTAGCTACGCCGTGTCGCTGCGCGATCCAGCTTGGTTCGTTATACGAAAGCCATGTCTGGTTCTCTGCATCTAGCCAAACGAGCGCCTTTAATGGCAGGTCGATCCCTGCCGTCTGGGCTGATTGCATGAGAGGCGTGCCGCCGCGAGCATTGCCGAAGATGATGAGTTCAGTTGGCTGCAATGTCAGGCCGACTTCGGCTGCACCTGCGGCGTGATCAATCCGCGCGAAAATCTCCAGCCCCTTCGCGCGGATCTCGGCTTCCAACCGATCCATGGTTTCCTTTGGATCAAAACGACTCGCCAGGGTCGTCAAGCCTTCCCTGTCGCCTAACGAGTTAGACGCAAGCATAAACGAGGCAGTTCGCTTTCACGGCGATCCGCTAATCAAGTCAGTTCTTAAAGAACGCGAGTAGATCGGCATTGATGACGTCGGCTTGCGTCGTGATCATGCCGTGCGGGTAGTCCTTGTACGTCTTCAGCGTGCCGTTCTTGAGGAGCTTGGCCGAGAGCGGACCGGCGGCCTGATAGGGCACGATCTGGTCGTCCTCGCTATGCATGACCAGAACCGGTACCGAGATCTTCTTCAGATCTTCGGTGAAGTCGGTCTGCGAAAACGCGACAATACCGTCATAATGCGCCTTGGCGCCGCCCATCATACCCTGGCGCCACCAGTTCCAAACGATAGGCTCGATCGTTTTCACACCGGGACGGTTGAAGCCGTAGAACGGGCCAGCCGGCAGGTCGTAATAGAACTTGGCCCGGTTGGCGAAGAGCTGCGCCTGGAGATCGTCGAACACCGATTTGGGCAGGCCTAGCGGATTGGCCGGGGTCTTCACCATCATTCTTATCGCCATGACGGGCGAGATAACGCACCACCTCGCCGCCGCCAGTCGAATGGCCGACGTGAATCGGATCCTTCAGGTTGAGATGGTCGGTGACCGCCTTCAGATCGTCGGCATAATGGTCGAGGTCGTGGCCATCGCCTACTTGCGTCGAACGGCCGTGTCCGCGCCGATCATGGGCGATGACGCGATAACCTTTCGAGAGGAAGAACAGCATTTGCGGGTCCCAATCGTCCGCGCTTAACGGCCAACCGTGGCTGAACACGATGGGCTGTCCGCTGCCCCAGTCTTTGTAATAGATGTTTATGTCAGCTCCGTTTTCTTTTCCAGTAGTTACATATGGCATGATGTGTTTTCCTTTTGGTTAGTGTTCTCGTTAGGCAGAATGTTAACGCAAACCACCCGCGATAATCAACGTTTCGCCGGTGACCCATTTTGAATCGTCTGAAGCGAAGAAAACCGAAGCAGGCGCGATATCGTCCGTCTGACCGACTCGACCCAGAGGGGTCATCGATTCAAACATCGTTCGCATATCGCTTTCATGAAATCCGCCGGTAACTACGCCCTCTGTAATCACCATCCCGGGGTTGATTGCGTTCACGCGGATTTTGCGTGGGCCGAGTTCCTTCGCCAGTGTTCGCGTGATCGCATCGACCGCACCTTTCGTTGCGTTGTAAACGACCGCAGTCGGTGGAGTCAGGGAACTAGCGAGAGAACCGATGTTGATGACACTGCCGCCATTGGCGTTGAAATGCTTCAGCGCCTCCTGAGTGGAGAGGAGCATTCCGAGAACGTTCGTATCAAACATTCGGTGGAATTGCTGCTCGGTGACTTCTTCCAACGGGACGAACTCGTAAACGCCGGCATTGTTGACCACGATGTCTATCTTCCCGAACGTTTTCTCCGCTTCAACGAACAGTCTCTCGACGTCTGCCTTCTTGGCGACGCTGCCTTGCACCGCGACAGCTTTTCCGCCGCGCTTCGTGATTTCATTGACCACTTTGTCCGCATCCGTTTTCGAGGACGCGTAGTTCACGATTACGGCGGCGCCCTCCGCCGCGAACTCTTTTGCGATCCCTGCGCCGATTCCCTTCGACGCTCCCGTTACTACTGCAACTTTTCCGTTTAGTTTTCCGTTTTTCATTTTGGTCCTTTCTTCATGTTGTGATCTTTGTTTCCCGTTCAAGCCGAACGATGCACTGAATCTTAAGTGCGCGGACGTCCGCAATTAAAGGCGCCGACATATCGCCACACCCCAAAACGCTTAGTCGTTCAGCGAGTTCGTGAAACTGGTAAATCAGTTCCTTTGGCGTGTGGCTTCAAACAGGAACCACGTGCGACGCTCGGTTTCATCGACCCATACTTCGATGAAACTTGCTGTCGCGACGTCACGATGTTCGTCGCACACGTTGTGCGCTTCCCGGAGACGCGCGGCGAACGTCTTGTTGTCGTCCATCAACTCGGCAAGCATGTCCAACGGCTCGACGTATTCAGCATCATTATCCAGCACTCGCTGAGTACGCGAGATCTCTCCGATCGAATGCAGCGTGAGTCCGCCGATCTTGCGAACGCGTTCCGCGATGACGTCGGTCATGGCGAAGAGTTGCTCGGCGTGTTCATCAAGAAGCAGGTGATAATCGCGGAAGTGATGCCCGCTCATATGCCAGTGAAAATTTTTCGTTTTCAGGTACAGGGCAAATACATCTGCAAGGATTGCGTTCATCGCGCCTGAGATGTCCTTCGTCGCTTCGGGCGTAAGATCGGTTCGTGTTTCCAACGGAGCTTCGCGTCTATGCAAGAGCTCCGTCTTTCTCTGATTCGATTTGGCCAGATTTCGGCCGTCGCGTGAGCTTGTTTTCATTCTTGAAGATAGCACATCATTCGATGGCAACATCGGGCGCTCGCGAGAGTTTGCGCTGCCCCGAACGGGATAATACTGCATCCCTCTTTCGGGGTAGAGCAGCTTTTGTCGCAGCGTGCGTTCACATCATCGGAAAGAGGCGCTGACGAAATGTAGAGCAGGGGAGGGAACAACACATTTGAATCTGCTGTTGCATTTTGGCGTAGCACGCGCGAGGCATTTCGGCGATTAAAGGCGCAACGCTTGGCCCTACCGAAAAATGAACGAAGGCGATGATTCTCCTACTCGCGTCATCTTCTTGTTCGACGTAGACAACACGCTGCTGGATAACGACAGAGTGGCAGCAGATCTGCAAAGCCACCTCGCCAGCGAAATCGGCGCAGAGGGAGCGCAGGAATATTGGCGGATTTTTGAGCAACTACGGACCGAACTGGGCTATGCGGACTACCTCGGCGCTTTGCAAAGGTATCGGGCCAAACATCCGCGGGTCCCGCATCTGCTGTGCGTTTCTGATTTTTTCATCAACTATCCTTTCGCTGAGCGTCTTTTCCCGGACGCGATCAAGATAATTGAGTACGTCCAGCAATGGGGTCCTGCGGTCATTCTCTCGGATGGGGACGTCGTTTTCCAACCGCTCAAGATCAGCCGCTCAGGCTTGGCCAATGCGGTTTCCGGGCGTGTGGTGATCTACGTGCACAAGGAGCAGGAACTCGACGATGTCGAGCAACGCTACCCGGCCGAACATTACATGTTGATTGACGACAAATTGCGGATCCTCACCGCGGTGAAAAAATTCTGGGGCGCGCGTGTGACCACGATTTTCGTTAAGCAAGGTCACTACGCCACTGATCCGAAACTCCTCGCGAGCTATCCGCCACCGGACATCAGCATCGAACGTATTGGGGATCTGGTTCAATATAGTCTGCCTGAATTGATGAATCCGAAACCGTGAGCGACCCCGCGATCCTTTTTCCCTCAGGTAAACTAATGAGTCAGACCTCTGGCGATGGTTTATGGGATGCTCTCTAATTTTCATAACCGCACTGGGAGACCTATTTTCGTGAGCAGGCTCTTGTAGCGTGCGTCATGCTGCAAACCGCGCATAAAGGGGTTGATGAAAAGGCTCGGTGTGCCGGTGTCATGATTATTCAGGGAGACTTGTAACCACTCGAACGCCTTGTCCGTTTCGCCTCTCCACGCGTAGACTTCAGCGATTTGATACGCCAGGAAGTTTCTGTCCTTGGCGATGAGCTCGGCTAAAGCCGCGTCTGCTGCAGGGCGGTCCCCGCGCGTATAGTGCGCTAGTGCGAGTTCGAAACGTCTGTAACCTTCGTTAGGCTCGAGTTGAGCTTCGCGCAGGGCCGCTTCGCCATCGCCGCGCTGGATTGCCACGAATACCTGCCACCGATGGCAGCCGGCCGCGGCCGGCTGCAGTTCTGCCGCCTTGCGCGCGGAAGCTTGGGCCTCGTCGAGTTTTCCCTCGGTAAAAAGAATGCGGGCCAGGCTGGTCCGAGCTTGATAAGCAAGCGGGTCAAGTTCAACTGCCTGTCGGGCCAGCTTCTCGGCCTCTTGAAATTGACCAAGATAAACTACTACTCGCGCCATCAGATCGTTGGCGGTCGGGTTCCACGGCGAGAGCTGCTGCGCGCGCCTGAGTTCAGCCAGACCCTCGGCAAATCTCCACTCGATAAAGAAGCGAACCCATCCCAGGGCCGCGTGCGCTTCTGCGAGACCCGGGTCGATTGCGACGGCCTTCTCGGCATCAGTTCCTGCTGCTGTCCAAGCCTGCTTCTGTTTTTCGTTGCTTAAATCGCCGATCCAAGCCCACGCTTCCGAGCGCTCGGCATAGGCCAGCGCATAGTCAGGATCAAGACGGGTCGCTTGTTCGAAGAAGCCGACCGACTTGCGATAGTCTTCGAGATTACCGCGCTCGAAGTAAAAGTGGCCCTGGAGATAGGCGTTGTGTGCTTCCATACTTTTGGTCGCAGCGTTCTTCGCGGGTTTGTCTTGCGTGCCGAGCACTGTCAGCTCGAGTGACGTAGCAACCGCCTCCGCAATTTCGGCCTGCACCGCAAAGATGTCCTTGAGTTCACGATCGAACGTCCGCGACCACACTTCGGTTCCGTCTGCAGCGTTAACCAGTTCGGCGACGATTCGCACCTGGTCGCCCTGCTTGCGCACCGTCCCTTCCAGCAGCGTGCTTACGCCCAGCTCCTCGCCAATGGTTTTGACGTCAGTGTCTTCTTGTCCTTGAAGCGGAACGAAGAACTGCGGCCGATTACCTTGAGTCCTTTGATTTGAGCCAAAGCGGAAATCAATTCTTCCGACAACTCATCTGAAAAATACTCGTCGCCTGGATCGCCACTTTCGTTAAGCAGCGGCAGAACTGCGATCGACTTTTGAAAGACCGTTGGGGCGGAATTAGCCCACGGCAGCCAGGTTGGTTTGCTCCGACTAAGTTGAAACAGCGGTACACCTGCTGCGAGTATCGCGATGCTTAGGATAAGGGCTGCGAACCTCCGCGTGCTCCACCGTGGGATATACTCGTTAGGCCCGATGTCACCTGCGCGCTTGAGGCCTTCTGGCGTCATTTCAAAAGCCCAGGCAATGACGAGAGCGACGGGAAAACCGAGGACAGTCAGCAACACTACAAGCCTAACGACCCAATTCGGAATTTCGAAGAATGGAAAAACTTGGGTGGCGACCTGGACCAGGAGCCAGGCGACAACCCCGTAAGCAATTGCGACCCTGTAAACGTGGCGCCGCTTCAGCTCGCCAAGAAAGTTTTGCAAATTCATCGCAAGAGATTTGCTGTGACAGGGACGCCTGGCATTGATTGACGGGGCTCCCTCTCCAATGCTCAAGGAGCGTGCGCCTTCTCTTCCAGCAAAGCCTTCAGGACGCTTTCCAGAGCAACGCTTCCCTTTTGCGAGCCTGCTTCCCCGGCCTCGAAATCGATCCAGCCTTCGTTGAAACCATCAAGCATCCGAATACGTGGAATCGGGTTCTTCATGCCTTGCGACCTGAAGAGATCCTCCCAGGATTCGCGCGGCACCGCTTCCATTCGCACCGGAAGACCGACGAGCCTCGTGAAAACGGCAGCGATCTCGTTCGGCGCCACGCGTTGCGGTCCTTCGAGTTCTACCACTCGACGATCGCTCCATCCTTCCCTAAGCAGCCCCGCTGCAACTCTCCCGATGTCCGCCGTAGCCACCATCGGCACCGGCCTGTCGAGCGGTTGGAGGAAGCTCGGGATCACGCCCAGCTGCCGTGCTGGAGCCACATCCCATCGACAATTCTCCATGAACCAGGCTGGACGCAGGAATGTTATGGGCATCGGCAATTCGCCGAGGGCTTGCTCAATAATCGTGTGTTGGGTGAGCAAGTTCGACTGGCTTGCCTGCGCCCCAATCGTCGAGAGGTAAACGACGCGCGACGGGCGCGCTGCATCCAACGCGGCCCGGAGAGTCGCCGCAATTGCGTGCGCCTCCGGAAACTCCGGTGCTGGGTCGAAGCTTGGTGGCACCAGGACGAAAACGCCGTCCGCTCCGGAAAATGCGGACGTGAGGGCCGCCACATTTTCGATACTGGCTAGCGTGAGTTCATATCCGCGATCCGTCCACGCCCTGCCTTTGGTCGCGTCACGTGCAATTGCGCGGATCGGCTGGCCTGCGGCAAGAAGGGTGCGCGCGACCACACCTCCGACTTGGCCAGTGACTCCCATGATTGCATACATAAATGGACCCGGTTAGGGCTGGCCGGTTGATTTGGAAACGTCGATCGGCGCGAAGTAAAAATCGTGTTGCGCTCCGATCTGCGCGACCAGCCGCAGCGCCTCTGGAAATGGAAGAGAAGCGAATGGTTTGCTTTCGTCCGCGCTAGCGACTGCGTCGAAGAAAGCTTGATGCGACGGAGTAGAAATACCCAGCAGAAGACAAGGTTCAGAGGTTCTGTTGTAAAACGCGTGAAGCGAGTTCGGAGGAAGGATCATGAGTTCGCCTGTCTCGCAGCGAACCCAATCTTCGTTGCCGTTTACCAAACGAAAGAAATCGGTTGCGCCAGAGAGCACATAAAACGCCTCAGCGGAAGCACGACTATGCAAAGGAACGCCTTCGCCCGGCGCCAGTGTTTGTTCGCAAATAGAAAAGGCATATCCAGTCTCATGGCCTTTGGCCTTCCAAGTCAGATGAGCGCCGGCGATGTCAAGCTTCTCGCCCTCACCGCGCCCGACTTTGCGAACGCCCTCGGTTGCCGGAATGTTCTGAAAGTTCATGTCACCTCCTCTAACTTCACGCATGTGCTACAATCCTACGATCTGCGGTTAACTTGCCGGGGTTCGGTCGAAGCGGTTGGGGATACGCAGTCGGAACGCCCGCTCGATCACGTCGGCGGCCACGCCCAATCCGCGTCATCGGATTCAGGTGACGAACAAGGGGCATACTGTTTTACCAGGGAAGTGGTTGGCCAAGATGGAAGAACCCGCCGCTCGGGCCATCGTCGGCAAGTGTGGCGAGTTGCGCGCTGGTCTTTCCGCCCTCGCTAACTTCCATCGGAGCGTTTGGGCCGCCCATCTCGGTTTTGACCCAGCCGGGATGCGCGGAGTTCACTTTGATTTTGCTGTCGCGTAACTCGTAGGCTAGATGGATCGTGAAGGCGTTCAGCGCAGCCTTCGACGCGTCATAGGCGAAAGTCTTGAAAGGGTAAATCGCCGAGTTCGGATCGGAATGCAGCGTGAGAGAACCCAGGATGCTGGAAACATTTACAATTCGGCCTTCCGGCGCCTTCCGTATGAGCGGCAACAGTTTTTGAGTCAGTGCAACCGGCGCAAAGAAATTCGTTTCGAATGTTTCGCGCAGGATTTCCGGCGACATCGCGCTGACGGGGTTTGGACCCGAACCGGTTGCCGAAATTTGGTTTTCCTTCAAAACGCCGGCGTTGTTAACGAGAATATCCAGGTGCCCGTATTTTTTGGCGAAGTAATCGTAGGCCTTCTGACCATCCTGGGATTTGTTAACATCAAAGCCCAGGCTTTCCGCGGTAATGCCTTCGTTGCGGAGCTCCGCAGCCGCGGCTTCGCCTTTTTTCGAATCACGTGATCCAAGTACAACAACGATACCTTGCCTACCAAGCTCGCGCGCGGTCTCCAAACCGAGACCGCGATTGCCGCCAGTAATGAATGCAACCTTTCCATTTGATTTTGTGTTACTCATTTTGCTTCTTTCATTTGTTCTGTTTGCGAATTTCATGGTGCCGAAACGCTATTCTGGTTACCTCATCGTCCTGCTAAGCCGAGCGATTGAAGCGTCGCCGCTGTAAATGTTCCCGTTACGCTCAAGTCATTGTCCTCTTGATAACGGGCGATGGCGGCCTGGGTTTCGTCTCCAGCAACTCCGTCGACCGCGCCGTGGTAGTACCCAAGCTTTGCCAGCTGCGACTGGACTGAGCTGACAACGGCGTTGCCACTTTGAGCTGGGGCAGCGTAGCCATTGTAGTAGCTATATGGGTTTTGGGTGTAAGAGTCAGAACTGTCGTACGGATACTCATCGTAGCCGTAGTAATCCGAGGGATAGGATCCGTAAGCGTCGTAAGGATAGTAATCCCATGGGTAAAGTCCCCACCAGAAGCCATCGGTAAAAACAAAGACGTGGCCGTGATCAAAATGGGCGTGATGCCTGTCCCAATCATGGTGCCAGTTGCCATCATGGCGCGCAAACACCCGGTGATTGGCCATTGCCCTCCGGACCGCTGCCGACGACTGCGCGTTCGAGGTCCTCATGTTTTGCCTTGTTAGTGATGCCGGTCGATTCTGCTGGCGAGCAACGGTTGCGTTCTTGCCGACATACGATTTCATCGATTGGTTTCCCCGTCCGCTGAATTGGTATGTCCGAGCAGCAGACGTGCGGCTGCCTCCGTTGTAGTATCGGAATGCACCGGTTGGTCCGCCAAGACTCCTACCGGCAAAATGAGTGCCTCCATACCTGTACGGGGCTGCGCGAAATCCTCCACCGCGCATTCCGCCAAAACCGACTCCACCACCGCGAGCACCAACTCCCCCTGCAGCGTGTCCGACACCACTGAACCCACCGCCGTGGAAACCGCCCCCACCGAAGTGGCCGCCGCCGCCGGCAAATCCACCACCAGCACCACCGTGGCCGGCCGCCCATGCTATGGGGCTAAGGGCCACGAATGTGATGCCAACTATTAAACTAATGATTTGTTTTGCTTTCATGTCTTTAAGTTCGGCCCGGGCATAGCTGGCAGCCATTGCGCGTCCGTAGGATTTTATGGTGCTACCTAAGGGTTGCTCCGCGGTCTCCCCTTAGAGAGAAACATGAGACGCTACGCGCACGGGAAGATGTTGTTCAATTGCGTTGATCAACTCAGGAATGCTGACAGGCTTTGCCAGAAATGGATGCCCTTGGATATGGAGACCACTCTTTGCCTCGGCTCGGGTCACAAGCGCCGTAAGAAATACGATTGGCGTGTTGTGCAATTCAGGGTCGGCCTCGACTCGCGCTGCTACTTCGCCTCCATCCGTCTCTGGCATCACGACATCAAGCAAGATTAGATCTGGCCGAAAATTCCGAGCGCTCTGATAGGCCTTGGTAGCGTCGTTTTCTTCGAGCACCAGATAGCGGCCAGTCCTTTCGAGAAGAACTTTCACAAGGTGCGTTGTGTTAGGGTCGTTATCGACAATCAGGATGCGCCTTCTTTCTTTCTCTCCCGAACCGCCGATTGAACGTGGCCAAAAAAAATCAGCGTTGGTTCCCCGCAGAAAAAAGTCTGTTTCGATTACTTTGTTCATACCCCTTTCGATCACGTTCCTTGCTGGTTGCCTAGGTCGTCAACCAGGTAACGAACCAGGCGCCGAGGAGTCCGAGCATTACTCCAACTAAGGGGCTGGAAATGGCGAACCAGAGTGGAATCGCCTCCCGGAAGGGCAGCGAATGGCAACGCCATAAGGCGTGTTTTATTGTAGACACACTCATAATCTTTTTTTGGTAGTTAATTAGGCGACCGGTCGATCCCACTTCGGCGAAGAGAGTCCAAGCAACTCAGCAAGGCGCGATTCATAAGATTCGCACGTCGGACAATCGCCATTGGGCTTAACCCATTCTGGATGCTCGACGCGCAAGGCTTCGTGTACCTGTCGCTGAAGTTCAACGTAAGAGCGGATCTCGCTTCCCGTCGGAAGAGTATTCGTTTTCACGATGTGAAAAATCGGCTCTGATCCGACTACCGCTATTTCGCGTACGCAGGATTTTTGAGTACCACTCGCGAGGTGGACCGCACTCCCTCTTTCGAGATAGAACGGCGCCTGATATAGACGCCCTACAGTCGATAACTGTGCCTACAACTGAATCAGTCCCCGGCGCGTGGCGCTCGCAACAGCTTCTGTCCGACTGATGACATTCATCTTGGCGAAGATTGCCTTCACATGCGACTTCACAGTGCCTTCACTGATAAAAAGGGCGGAGCCGATCTCTTTGTTGCTCTTTCCTTGAGCCATCAGTTTTAGTACATCGATCTCACGCCCGCTCAACGTTTCGCCGCTGACACGCTCCGCCAGCTTGGCCGCGAGATGCACGGGAACACAAGTTTCGCCGGCGTGCACCCGGCGGATGCAATCCATCAGCGCTTCGCGAGGAACGTCCTTTAGCAAATAGCCTTTCGCACCCGCCTGAATGGCACGGTAGATATCTTCATCGCCGTCGAACGTTGTCAGCACGATAATGCGCGCGTTCTCATCGCTGGCCCGAATCTCCTTGATCGCGCCAACGCCATCGAGCTCGGGCATTCGCAAGTCCAGCAGTGTCACATCAGGGCGATGTTGCTTCCAGAGGTCGGCCGCTTCGCGTCCATTGCCCGCCTCGGCGACGACGGTCATGTCTGCCTTGCGACCGATGAGTGAAACCAAGCCTTCGCGGACAACGCTGTGATCATCAGCGATGAGAACCTTGATCCGGGGCTTTTTTGAACCTTCAACTTTCGCTGCCTTCTTCGCCGCAGATTTCACAGACTTCAACGCCGCTTTCTTTTTGGATGTCATGTTGTTGATTCTCCGTTGCAGGGCAATACCACGGTGATCTTCGTGCCTTTTCCGCGTGAACTAGTGATTTTCAATTCGCCGCCCATCTGTTCGACCCGCTCGCGCATTCCAGTGAGGCCGACACCGTCGTGTCGCTCTTTCACTTTGAATCCGTCACCGTCGTCACGAAGTTCCAGAAAAAGTTCCTTCGCCTTGTAGCTCAGTCGCGTCTCGAAGTTGCGAGCATGAGCGTATTTAAGTGTGTTGGTCAAAGCTTCCTGTCCTATATGCAGAAGATTTTCCTGCCAGGCTCGAGGAAGCTCCGGTAGTTTTCCTTGCGCTTCAAATTTTGTGTGAAGCGCCGTACCGAAGGTGGTGTTCTTAATAATACCTTTAAGCGCGTCCCAGAAATTGTGTTCTTGCAAAGCTTGCGGTCGCAACGCGTGCACTGACCTGCGCGCCTCGCTGAGGCTCCGCCGAGCTAGTTCGCCGGCGCGACGCAAATGATCGTTCGCTTCTTTGCGACAGCCGCACGAAAACGCATCCTCGGCTGCTTCCAATTGCACAATTACACCGGTGAAACCTTGTGCCAGCGTGTCGTGAATGTCGCGCGCCATTCGATTTCGTTCTTCGAACACCGCAGCTCGCTGATGTTGCTCGGCAAACTCGTTCAGTTGAATGGCAAGCATGACTTGATGGGCAAGCGCCTGGGTCAATTCAATCTCCTCGGGCCGATAGGCTGCTCTGTCGGGATGTCGAATTCCTACAAAACCTCTCACCTGTCCACCTACCAAAAGCGGGACCCCCAGAAATCTTTTTGTTCCTTTTCGCTTCAAATACTCGTGCCACTCGCCGTCAACCCGCGGATCAGTGTCGATGTCTTCGCAAACTATTGGGCCCGCCGTAAAAAGCAGCTCCTGGATGGCTGGGTTCTTTTTCCAAAACAGCCGATCCTTCATGAATGGATGCTCTGGATCAGGCGCGGCTAGTTTTCCGCCGTCTGTCATTAACCGCAGGGCAAGTGAGTCCGTCGATTCGTCGAATAACCACAAGGTCACGCTTTGCGCATTCAGGAAGCGGCCAATCGTGCTCAGCATTTGTCCGATGAACTTATCCGGCGCGGGCGCGGTCGCGAGAACGTCCAGACTATAGATCAATGCTTCGACTTGCCCGCGGGCAACTTGCTCGGAAGCGCGCAATGCCTCCTCGGCGCGTTTGCTTTCAGTTACATCGATAACTGTGCCCACGAATTCCACAAGATGACCGGCCTCGTCGCAAACAGGATGACCGACTGCGTGAACGTCTTTAACGTCGCCGCTTGGATGAACAATTCGATAGTCCGTTTCGAAATCCACTTTTTCGCGAACCGCGTTTGCGAACAATTCCCTCACTCTGTCTTGGTCCTCCGAACAAAGGCGCTGAAAGAAGATTTCGAATCGCGGCGGCGCGGCGTCGGGATCGAAACCAAGCATGCGATAAGCTTCGTCTGACCAGTACCTGATTTCCCCAGTAGCCGGCGTCCATGCCCAACTCCCCGTGTGGCTGAGCCGTTGTGCTTCTTCGAGATACGCTTCGCTCTGCCGCCGGGCCGATTCTGCGAGCTTACGTTCAATGGCGACACCGGCGAGATGAGTAATGTGTCTGATTGTGTCCTCCTCTTGCGGACTTGGGCTGCGTGGCTCGCGATAGTACATGGCAAACGTTCCGATCACTTTGCCTTCGGAGGAAAAAATTGGGGTAGACCAACACGCGCGGAGCGAGTGCGCCAAAGCCAGTTCGCGAAAATCAGTCCACAAAAGATCGGTCGCGATGTCGGACACAATCACCTGTTCCGCCCGGTAAGCGGCCGTTCCGCATGAGCCCACGGAATTACCAATGACGAGCCCGTCAATTGCGTCGTTGTAAGCCTTCGGAAGATTCGGTGCCGCGCCGTGCCGCAATTGCCTGCCATTCGGATCCAATACCAAAATGGAAGCAAGCACTCCCGGTGAGAGTTCTTCCACCAGCCGACATAAGTGATCAAGTATGTCGCCTAACGAATTGCCTTTTGCCGCCATCTCAAGAACTCGATTCTCCCCGGCCAAGAACGCTTCGCGCCGTTTCCGGTGGCTAATGTCTCTGATGATCGCCTGGTAGTAACGGCCACGTATCGTCGATAAGGAAACTTCCACTGGAATCACCTCGCCATTTGCGCGCACGAATTTTCGCTCGAACCGCAAAGATCCTTCCGCCTTTAGTTTCTCGATGCGTTGTTCCAATAGGTGGCGTTCCTCTTCGATGTAGGTGTCTGCGATTGAACGCCCGATTAGTTCATGTTCCGGACGTCCCACCAGCTTGGCGCCTGCTGGGTTCACCAACACATATCTGGAATCGGCATCGATGACGCAGACGGCATCTGGGGAAGCGTTGATGAGATCGCGATATTTCTGTTGGCTTGTGCGCAGCGCCGCCTCCGCGCGATCGCGTTCAATCGCAACCCGTGCCAGGTACGTCGCCTTCTCCATAAGGCCGAGATCCTGCGCCTCCGGAACTCGCGTCTCTCGACTGTATATGCAAAGGGTTCCCAAGACTTTTCCTTCCGACGACAAAATTGGATTCGACCAGGAAGCTCGCAATCCGTGGTTCAATGCTGCTGCGCGATGCTCCGGCACGTCCCAAAGCGGGTCGGTCTCAATGTTGGATACTATAACCGGCGACCCGCGGTATGCTGCCGTCCCGCAGGAACCAGCGCACGGTCCAATCGGGAGCTTCTCCATCTGCTGGATCCACGCTTTGGGAAGGCTCGGGCCTGCCACGGAATCCAAGTGAACACCATCGGCACGAAGCAACAGGACCGAAGCAAGTGTGCCGCGGCGGTATTCCTCGATAATCAGAGACAGGGCATTTAGAATCTCTTCGAGTGCGACGCCGGTGGCGATCATCTCGAGCAAACGCTTTTCACCCGCGAACAACGCCTCTCCTCGCTTGCGCTCGCTAATATCTACCGTGGTCCCCGTGTAATGATCGACCTCCCCAGACTCACCGAGCACGGGTCGTCCCACCCCCTGGACATACTTGATAGATCCGTCAGCAAGAGCGATTCGAAATTCCATGTCAAAGCCGCTCTTTTCGCGAACTGCTCTGTCGAGATTCTGTTCAATGGTTGATCGATCTTCCGGATGAACTGTTTCCAGGAATAACTGGTAAGATGGGTGGGTCTTCTGAGGGTCGTAGTCAAAAATCCGGAAATGCTCCTCTGACCATGCGACCTTTCCGCTCGAAACAATCCAGCTCCAGCTTCCAGTATGGCTGATCCTCTGGCCCTCAGTTAAAAATGCTTCGCTGCGCCGGAGCTTGTCCTCCGCGGATCTGCGCTCGATAATCTCGGTCTGTAATTCTTCGTTGGCGCGCGAAAGTTTAGCGGTTCGTTCTTCAACCTTCGTTTCGAGTTCGCGGCGCGCCTGGCTAAGCGATTGCTCCGCCCGCCGTCGCGACGAGCTAAACCAGCTCATTAAAAGTGCTAGCAGAGCGAAATAAAAGAAATACTGAATGTGCGAAGCGGTGACGCCCGACACATAAACCGGCTTGGTCGACCCGTCTGGAAGAACGATTCGATAGTCAACCTGATTAGGGATGACAAAAAGAGCAAACGCGATAAACGAGAGGAGAACAGAAAGAATTCCGGGACCTGTCCCCGCATACCAAAATGTGATTGCGATCGCGAGAAGGAAAGACGTGCTGAGCGGATACGAAAAATTAAAGTGTAGCAGGATAAGTTTTACGCTGAGTGCAATTGCGACGGAAAGCACAGCCAGACCATAACGGAAAACGATGCGTTCAGAGACGCCCGGCAATGCCACCGAGTGGAAACGAAGTGGTCCAAGGTCAACGGCCGATTTCATGGCAAGCTGTGATTTGTCGCGCCTGAGTTAGCTCCCCGCGCCAACATCGAAACCTATCAGTTCTCCGTTTACGCTGCCACTTTTCCTTCATCCCTCGAAAGAGGTGGCTCGCGCTCCCTCTGCTGCGGGAGGGAGAAACCCTGTCGTGTTCACCACGCCTACGATCAGCAAATGCGTTTCACTGAAAATCTGCTGCCCGCT
>Ga0193735_1000116_pt1 | contig 25072 bp, 24 predicted proteins | sample U1m2metaG_FD_145080 | JGI IMG/M metagenome (GOLD analysis project Ga0193735, IMG submission 145080) | Soil microbial communities from a riparian zone of the East river system, Colorado, United States - U1m2 | ecosystem: Environmental > Terrestrial > Soil > Riparian zone | place: USA: East River... | reverse complement strand
AACGTCGCAGTTTGTTGATTCCGACCCCATCGGCTTCACGGATCGTCAGACTGGCCGTGTGTTTGCAGGAGAACTCACACTCACATCGCCGTCGTGCAAAGTTTCTTTCACAGATACGGATGGTCTCGATCAATTAGGTCAGCCCAGCTATGCCGGCTGGTCACCAAGTTCCGGACCGCTAGGATCCGGCATTGATCACGAGACAATCGGTGGTGGGCCATATCACGCGCCTGCTCCACCTCACGGCCCGTATCCGAATGCAGTTTATTATTGCTCGCAAGATTTGGTCACTGCGTTTTGTCTGCGCAGCGATGACGGAGGCGCGACCTATGGGCCGCCAGTGCCGACCTACACGTCGCAATGCGGCGGGTTGCATGGACACGTAAAAGTCGCGCCCGACGGAACAGTTTATCTTCCCAATAACAGTTGTGGCGGGACGGGCGCAGTCGTCGTTTCAGAAGACAATGGCTTAACTTGGAACGTACGGCCCGTCCAAAATGCAACCAGCCAAACGCGCGCTAACGCAAACCTTCAGGATCCAGCGGTCGCAGTCGATAATAACGGTAGAGTGTACTTTGCAATGTCCAGTGGCACAGTGGCTGGCAGCGCTACCGGTGGCTCAAACGCAATTGTGGCGACATCCACCGATCGTGGTCAGACCTGGCAAAACATTTATGACGTAGGCGCGGTTTACGGTCTGAAGAATATTGCTTTCCCTGCCGCAGTAGCGGCGGATGCCGGTCGCGCCGCAGTCGCGTTCTACGGTTCAACAATATCGGGCGATGAATCGGCGAACAGCTTCAGCGGTATCTGGCATCTTTATGTTGCAAGCACGTTCGATGGCGGATTGCACTGGACCACTACTGATGCAACGCCGAAGGATCCGCTGCAGCGTGGTTGCATCTGGATGCACGGCGGTGCCGACATCTGCCGGAATCTGCTCGACTTCTTTGACGCGACTGTTGACAAGCAGGGACGCGTGCAAGTTGGCTACGTTGATGGATGCACCGACGGAGATTGCGTTCAGGCAGCCACTACAGCGAAAGGCAACGCCTACACAGCTCGAGGCGTGATCGCGCGGCAATCGAGCGGACGCCGGCTTATTGCAAGCTTCGACCCGCGAAATCCGCTGAAGGCTAAATCGGCGCCGGGCATGCCATCGGTGACGGTACGGCGAGTCAATGGTGTCGTCCATCTTGCCTGGTCTGAGGCCGACACAGGCAACGCCAACATTAGCAGCTATCGAATTATGAGAGGCATTGCCAGCGGCGCTGAGACTCTGTTGACGAGCGTTTCGGGAAATCAGACGACCTATAACGACACCACTGCCACTGACCCGACCAGGACATATTATTACAAGGTCCTGGCAGTAAATAGCGTCGGCACCTCATGCGGGAACAATGAAATCGCTGCGCCCTATCTGGGCAATACCTGCACCGGCTTGATTGTCCAAAAAACGCCGCCTGGTCATCCGGAACAGCCACTCCAAGGGCTGGCGCCTGCCTCGCTTGCGATCGACTACATTGCAGTTGGCGAGCCTCCGGGAACAAATAACCTCATGTTCAAGATGAAAGTGACTAACCTGGCAAGCGTACCGCCCAACAGCAGGTGGAGAGTGGTTTGGAACTCCTACGCTGCCCAATCGTACGATCCGGCAGCCGAGCAGTTCTACGTCGGCATGAGGACCGACCAAAACGGAACGGTTACGTTTGATTATGGCACTATCGCTACTCAGGTGGTGGCTTTGGTCATTGGTGTTCCAACAGAAACGTCCGTCGGACCACTGCCTGGAAGTAGCTTCAACGCTGATGGAACCATAACGCTGATTATTCCGAAATCCGCAGTTGGCAGCCCGGCGCCGGGTGATCTGCTCGGAGCTGTGAACGGAAGAACGTTTACCGGCGACACGCCAGAAACCCAAAACCTGGAGCGGTCAACTCTCCTGGTGGACCATACGTTCGTTAAAGGGCAGCGCGACAACGGACATCCGGCCGCCACGTACACCGTGGTAGGCAACGTATCTTGCGGACCGTGATGCTTTGAGGCACTGACGAGCCATTCCATTTTGCCAAAACCTGGCAATGCTCTAGGTCTAACCAGTCTTATCTTCGAGTAGTTCGATTAATTCGCCGTCCGGGCCGCGAAAGAAAGCAACGCGCACCGGCCAGGGTTTTTGTGTCACATCATTTACCAGATCCAACGGTCGGCTCGGCACAGCGACTTCGCAGCCGGCGTTCACGGCAGCCTCCAGCGATTTCTCGAGATGATCGGTGCGCAACGCAAGGTGCCAGAACGCTTCGCTTTCGCCGACCGACTGCATCGGCTGCTTCATTTCGACCAGCTCGATATAGACGTCATTGCCGGTTTCCAACATTGCGAAGCGAAGTCCATCGAGCAGAAACGACGTCTTCGGGTAAAACCCCAGAATGTCGCGATAGAACGCCAGTGATCGTTCCATGTCGTGCACACGCAGTGATACGTGGTGCGTGCCGTTGATCGCGAGCGGATGCTTCTTCCTTGATTTCTTCATCTTGCAAGCGCTGGCTATTCTCTTGCAGGGTGTCGCAGAGTTGGAAGCCTAAAAGACGGCATGACCATGCATGAGAAAGCGAAACACGCTTGGCGCATCTTTGTTCTTGCAGACACGCACAACCGTTTGCCGGAAAGCGTGAAAGAGATGGCCAAAGATGCAGATGAAATCTGGCATCTTGGGGATGTTTGCGCCGAAACGATTCTTGACGAACTGCGCGCCGTCGGACCGCGCGTCACGCTCGTGCGCGGAAATTGTGACAGCAATTTTGAATGGCCATTGGTTGTCGATCTCGTGCGAGGCGGATTGAAATTCCGTCTGCAACACGTTCCGCCCGATCGACCGCCAGAAGATGTCGATGTTCTATTACACGGTCACACGCACGTGCCGCGAAACGAAAGACGCGGGAACGTCTTGTTTCTTAATCCGGGCTGCGTGACCCGGCCCAATCGCGGCTCGCCGCCGAGCGTAGCCTGGCTTGAAATCGCCGATGGAAAAATCAATTGGACGCTCGTCCGGCTCCGCTGACACGCTTGCGGAGGCGGAGTTTCACTCACCTAATTAGGTCAAAGCGAAAACGCGTCAGCGACGAGGCGGGCTTGCTCGCGCTTGTGATGTGCGAGCGCACCGACAGCGGGGCTAGCACTCGCTTCGCGGCCAGCGTACGCGATTTCGGTGCAGAAAATGGTGCGCAATCGCGGTTCGATGAAGGTCCATGCGCCCATGTTTTGCGGTTCTTCCTGACACCAGACGAACTTCGCACTCTTTGGAAATGGCTTGAGCATTTCGCGCAGTCTTTTTTCCGCGAGTGGATAAAGCTGCTCGATGCGAATAATCGCTGCGGCGTCAATTTTGCGCTCGGTGCGATACTTCAGCAGGTCGTAAAACACTTTGCCCGAACAAAAGATGATCCGCTTCGCCTTGTCGGCGGGACCAGCTTCGGGCGGGCCGAGAATTTCTTCGAACCGTCCGTGGATGAATTCTTCGGCAGGCGAAGAAGCAAACTTCGCGCGCAACAGACTTTTCGGTGTCGCGATGATGAGCGGCTTAATGAACTCGCGCTTCATCTGGCGCCGCAGCACATGAAAATACTGGGCTGCGGTAGTAGGATTGCAGACTTGAATATTATCCTCGGCGCACGCTTGCAAAAAGCGCTCCAGCCGCGCGCTCGAGTGTTCCGGCCCCTGGCCTTCGTAGCCATGCGGAAGCAGAAGGACAATCCCGCTGGGCCGTTGCCACTTCGATTCCGCTGAGACGATGAATTGATCAATGATGGTCTGCGCGCCATTGGCGAAATCACCGAATTGTGCCTCCCACAGACAGAGCATTTTCGGGTAATCGAGCGAATAACCATAATCGAACCCGAGCACAGCAGCTTCTGAGAGCGGGCTGTTGTAAATACAGATGCGCGCTTGTTTTTCGGACAGATGCATGAGCGGCACGTAGGATTTGCCGGTCTTCGCATCGTACAGGACCGAGTGCCGTGTGCTAAAAGTACCGCGCGAACTATCCTGACCCGACAATCGGACCGGAATCCCTTCCAGCAGCAGCGATCCGAAGGCGAGGGCTTCGGCGTAATGCCATTCATATGGGCCACCGTCTTCGAAGATTTTGCGCTGATGATCGAGCACGATGCGTTTGATCTTCGGTTGAATTTGAAAACCTTCCGGGGTGCGACTGAGGCCATCGACAATGGTTTTAAGGGTTTTCTCACTGATCGCAGTCGGCTCAGACTCGCTGGTGTACTCCGGCTGAAAAATCGCCGTTGATTCTCTGAACTTTGCTTTGTCGCTGGCCTTACGTTTTTCGATGGCTTTGACTTCGTCCCGCGTCATTTCCAGCCGCAAGGCGAACTCGGTTTCAAGCGAGGCGGCATCGTCTTCGCTCAGTGTTCCGGCTTCGACCAGCTCACGCCTGTAAAGCTGCGTGACTGACGGGCGTTTCTCGATCTTGGCATAAAGATCAGGCTGGGTGAACGAGGGTTCGTCGCCTTCGTTGTGGCCATAGCGCCGATAACAAACATGTCGATCACCACGTCGCGCCCGAATTGCTGGCGAAAATCGAATGCCAAATCGCTGACAAATTTCGCCGCCAGCGGATCGTCGCCGTTCACATGAAAAATCGGCGCCTCGATAAATTTGGCGACGTCGGTAGCATATTGAGATGACCGCGCATCTTTGGGAAGCGTCGTGAAGCCGATTTGATTGTTCACCACGATGTGAATAGTGCCGCCGGTGCTGTAGCCCGGTAATTGCGACAAATTCAGTGTCTCGGCCACGATCCCCTGCGCAATGAAAGCCGCGTCCCCGTGCACCAGCAGCGGCAAGACTTTTCGCCGATGCTCGGTATCTCCACGAATTCGTTGCCGCGCGCGCGCTTTGCCTTCGACAATGGGATCGACAGCTTCCAAGTGGCTCGGGTTGGACGAAAGCCGGATCTCGATCTCAGCGCCTGAAGCGAGTCTGCGCACCGAGTGATAACCGAGATGATATTTAACGTCGCCATCGCCAGCGACCAACTCGGGAATGTAATTCTCGCTGAACTCGGTGAAGATAATCTTGAGCGATTTGCGCAGAAAATTCGCCAGCACGTTCAGTCGGCCGCGATGCGCCATACCCATGCAAATTTCTTCGACACCGCCATCCGGGCATTTGTGGAGGATGGTATCGAGAATCACCATGAGCGACTCCGCGCCTTGAAGCGAAAAGCGTTTTTGCCCCACGTAGCGCGTGTGCAAAAAAATCTCGAACGATTCGGCTTCGAGCAGTGCCCGCAACAGCGCGACCTGAACCGCGCGCGGCGTGGAATGCTTGTTCGGACGCGTCTCCAGTCGCTTGCGAATCCATTCACGCACCCGTGGGTCCTGGATATGCATGAACTCCGAGCCGATCGAGTCGGCGTAAATTCTCTCCAGACCGGCAATCAACTCACGCAACGTCATCGGCCGATTGTCGAGGAAGAATTTCGAGCAAACGCGAAGATCGAGATCCGATTCGCTGAATCCGAGCTCACGCAAGCTGAGCAACGGATTTTGCGGTCGCTTCTCTGCGAGCGGATCAATCCGCGCGATGGTATGCCCAAGCGAGCAATAAGCGTAGATGAGACCATCGACGCGTGTCTGAAGCGCAGCCTCGCGCGCTTCGGCCTCCGCAACGGCCGCTCCGTCGCGCTGCGGCAGATTTCCGAGCTCGAACCCTTCAAAAAAGGCAGACCACCCCGAATCGACCGACTCAGGATCTTCCTGCCAGCGGCGGTAATTCTCCTCGATCAGATCCAGATTTGCGCGAGCGTCAATTGATGTACGCATAGCAAATTTAATCTCCGACGATTACGCCATGCGGCAAGTTGACAGTCCGAAGACGGCTTCGTTACTTGCTGCGGATATGACTGCGGCTGAAATCTACGAATCAGTAACAAATGGCGGGGCGAGCGATTTCGCCGAACTCGTCACCGTGCTGAACCGAAATAAACCGTGGTGCCTGATCGGCGGCCTGGCGGTGAATTGCTACGTTGAACCGGTTTACACGGTGGATGTCGATCTTGTTGTGGTCGCAGCGAATCTTGAGCAGATTGGACGGGAACTGGAAGCTGCCGGGTTTCGCCTGAAGCGATTCGAGCATTCGATGAATGCCCAGCGCCCGAGCAGTGAACTTAACGTTCAGTTTACCACGGATGCCCGCTACCAGGATTTTCTCGCCGGTGCGACCGAGCGGCAAGTTCTTGGCCTCGCAGTCCCAGCGGCCAGTTTGCAAGACATTGTTCGCGGCAAAGTGTGGGCTTGGCAGGATGAGCAACGCAGATCCACAAAGCGGAAAAAAGACGAACTCGATCTCATGCGAATCGCCGAGGCACATCCAAAATTGCGCGAGCTGATTCCCGTAGAAATCCTGAAGCAATTATGAAGGCGACGTCGACGACCCTGGGTAGCGCACGCGTGTCGCGTGCTGGCGAGCGCGTTCTCGCGATCGCGAACTTTCATTTCCGTGCCGGGCTGCTCGCTGCAGACGGAACGCAAACGAAAGATTATTTCGGCGCGACGCCGAAACCAGTACGCGGGACGCGTGCGCTACCCATACGAGCGATCCGCGCGCTCATCCCTGCAGTGTTGATCGTTGCACAATCGCCATCCATTTTTGCACAAGCCGACCCAGCTGCGGAACCGGCTGTTTTGGCTGTAGCCAAGGTGTTGCCAGCAGTGGTGAATATCAATACGGAGCGCGTAGTTCGGCGCACGGTGCGCGATCCGTTTGAGGATTTTTACGCGCAATTTTTCGGCTACAACCGCGTCCGGCCGCGCGAGATTCGCCAGACTTTGCAAAGTCTCGGTTCCGGTTTCATTATCGATCCGGCCGGTTACATCGTGACCAATCAGCACGTGGTCGAGCGCGCCGCGGACCTGAAAATTCACGTGACCACAAACGACGGCAAAACTTACAATGCTCACTACATCGCCGGCGACGACAAAACTGATCTGGCATTCATCAAAATCGACGCGCAAACCGATTTTCCCTTTATCAATCTCGATAATATTTCTCCAAACTTGCTCGGTGAGACAGTGATCGTCGTGGGCAATGCCGTCGGCTATGGCAGCTCCATCAGCCGAGGCGTCCTTAGCGCGGCGAAGCGCAACATCACTGTTGATGACGTCGAGTACAAGGACCTGGTGCAGACCGATGCGGCAATCAACCCGGGTAACAGCGGTGGGCCGGTGATCGATCTTTCTGGACGACTGGTCGGCATCAGCTCGGCAAAAATGGCGTTCACGCCGCAAGGTGTCCCAACGCAGGGGATGGGTTTCGCGATTCCGGCAGAAGTTGTGCGCGATAGCGTGAATCGATTCAAGAAGATGGCGCAAAAACGGGCCGGGTTGAAGAATGAAGCCGCAAGCGTCGAAACATCTGCCTCCAATGCCGAAAGGTTATTTGGAATGCAGCTTCAAAACTTGAGCCAGGAGTTAAGTGATGCGCTCGGTTATCTGCGCGGGCGCGGCGTTCTGATTACGACAGTCGAACCGGGCAGTCCAGCAGACGAAGCGGGAATTGAGCGCGGCATGGTCGTTTATCGGGTAGGCAAATCCGATGTGACCGCTGTGCAGCAAGTCGAAGCGTTGCTCGCCCCGGCGCAAAGCGGCTCGAACGTAAATTTTACTGTCGGTGTAATCCGTGCCGGTGGGCAAAACCGCGAACCCGGCGTCGTGAGCCTGACGGCGCGTTAAAAAAAATGGCAACGCAATCGCGGCTCGATTGTCTCATCGAAATATCGCGCAATGATTAAAGTCGAAAATCTGACCAAACGCTACGCCGGCCAGCCTGCTATTCGGGATTTGAATTTCGAAGTTAGCCAGGGCGAAATCATGGGATTTCTGGGGCCAAACGGCGCTGGTAAAACCACGACCATGCGCATTTTGGCCGGCTTTATGCCGCCGACTTCAGGCCGCGCCACCGTCGCCGGATTCGACATTTTTAAACAATCGCTTCAGGCACGGGCGCACCTCGGCTACATGCCGGAAAATGTACCCCTCTACAGCGACATGCGCGTGACGGAGTATCTCAATTATCGCGCGGCATTGAAGGGAGTCCAGCATCGTCGCGTTGCGGAGCGTGTCGGCGATGTAAAGGAACTTTGTGGTCTTAAGGAGGTTGAAAACAAGCTGATCGGCGCGCTCTCCAAAGGCTATCGCCAACGCGTCGGCCTGGCTGACGCGTTGCTGGCTGAGCCGGACCTCCTCATTCTCGACGAGCCGACCATTGGCCTCGATCCAAATCAAATTCGGCAGGTGCGCGAACTAATCAAGAACCTGGGCACGCAGCATACGATTTTGCTTTCGACGCACATCTTGCCGGAGGTGGAGATGACGTGCAGCCGGGTCATCATCATTCACAAGGGGCGAATCGAAGCGTGCGATACGCCGGATAATTTGCTCGGGAAAATCAGGCAAGCGGGCGGCGTAGTGCTTGAAGCAAAAGTCGGCAACGACAACGGCGCCGAGGAACTGAAGAAGATTTCAGGCGTGCGAGAAGTAGCTACCGAGGGCGAGAATGACTGGAAGAGATTCTCGCTACGGGTAGAGTCGGGTGTCGATGTGCGCGAAGAAGTCTTTCGGCTGGCCAGCGCTCGCCACTGGGCCGTGCGCGAATTAACTCAGCGTCGAGCGACGCTCGAAGATGTGTTCGTTGAGCTCACACATCCCGATGTTGTTTGATGGACACCCAAACAAGACAACGAAGCTGTCATCCTGAGCGGAGCGAAGGATCCCGCATAAAGTCGAAACGTCGCGTTCGGGCCGCTTGTGTGACCCGCGACGATGCGGGAGGTCCCTCACCGTCTGCGCGGCTCGGGATGACCGGAAAGTTTGGCTTATGAGAAAGTTTTATACCCTGCTCTCACGCGAGGTGCGCGGCTATTTCCACTCCCCGATCGCGTACATCGTCCTGATCTTTTTTCTCATCGTCAGCGGGATCGATTTCTATTTTCAGGTCTCCTTCATGAACCAACGCCAGGTGCAATACACGATTCAGGAAGCATTTTTTAATTCGGTCTTCTTCTGGTTCGCATTCGTCCTGATTTTTCCGCTCATCACGATGCGCCTGTTCGCCGAAGAATTTAAGCTCGGCACCATCGAGCCGCTTACGACTGTTCCCGTGCGCGACTGGCAGGTCGTGCTTTCGAAGTTTTTCGGCGCGCTTGTCTTTTACGTGATCCTCTGGATCCCGACCGTGATTTACTTCTGGATTTTTCTGAAAATAACAAACCAGCCGGCCGCGCATTCTGGCGGAGCGTACTGGGGTTCCTATCTGATGCTTTTGTTGCTCGGAATGTTTTATCTTTCGATTGGTTGTTTCACTTCTGTTCTAACCCGGAACCAGATCATCGCGGCCATCATTTCTTTCTGCGCAATCACGCTGTTATTTTTTCTCGGCCTGGTCCAGTTCATCATTCTGGATGTTACCTCCACAACGCGCGATTTGCTGGGCTACTTCTCCGCCATCGAACACATGGGGACGTTCTCGCGGGGCATAATCGATACGCGACCGATCGTTCTGTATGTGAGCATGACCATTGTGATGCTGGCGCTCACTTATCAGGCATTCCAATCCCGTAAATGGAGGGTCTAATAAATGGCTGACGAGACAAAAAAGCCGCGGACCCGTTCCGCGAAGAAAATTGGCCGGATTCGGATTGGTCTCAATGTTGTCGTCCAGATAGTCCTGATCTTGTTTTTGGTTGCGATGGTGAATTCCTTCGCCTTCAAGCACTACGCGCGTTGGGATTTTTCCCGCGACAAAGAATATACGCTTTCAGATAAGACGAAGCGTTTCCTCGACACGCTCAAGGGCAAGATGCGCGTCACCGTTTTCTTTTCGCCCAATACGCCGATTACCGCGGACCTCCAGAATTTGCTGACGGAATATCAATATGCCGGTAAGGGAAAGATTAATATCGAGCATATCGATCCCGAGCGGAATCTTTCCCGCGCCAAAGAGTTGTTCGATAAATATAAAGTCGTCACGGACGAGAGTCTTTTGGTGCTCGATTACGAGGGTCGCAACAAAACGGTGAAGGCGTCGGAGATGGCTGATATTGACCAGAGCGGGATGGCCTTTGGCGAAGGCCCGCGCGTGGCCGCATTCAAAGGAGAGCAAGCCATTACCAGCGCGATGATCGACCTCGTGGAAGGCAAGAAGAAGACTCTGGGTTACGTCACCGGTCACAAGGAACCGGCGCTTTCAGAAGCCACCAGCCCGATCACTGTGCTGAAAACGTTTATCGAAAACGAAAACATCAAGTTTCAGGAGTTGAACCTTCTCGATCTGGATGCCATTCCGGCCGACGTGAACGCTGTCATGATCGTCGGGCCACAGTACGATTTTTCCGATCGCGAAATGAAACTGCTGCGCCACTTCTGGGATAAGCAGGGACGGATCCTGCTTCTCCTGGATCCGGCGGCGAAAACGCCGAAGCTGCGTGGCTTTCTAAACGAGTTGGGCGTCAAGGTGAATGACGATCGACTGATGGTTTTTTTGCGCACGGGGATCGAAGAACTGGCGCTGACGCGAGATGTGCAAGCGCGTTTCCTGGGCGACAGCCCAGTCACAAAACGGTTAGCCGATGTGCGAGCGCTCTTTTTCGGTGGCACATCTTCACTTACGCTCGAGGCGGACCGCGTCCGCGCTGCCAACATCCGGCTGGAACCACTGATTCAGGCTGAAAAGGGTTATTTTGCCGAAACGGATTACAACACGGATAACCAGCCAAAACTGCAGGCCGACGCGAAGCAAAACAGCAATGTGCCGCTAACAGTCGGCGCAGCAGTCGAAAAAGGTGGCAGCGCAGATCAGCGGGTGCAGATGAATTCGCCGCGTTTGGTAGTAGTTAGCAACGCAACTTTTGTTCAGGACAATGCCATCACGCAAGATCAGCAGGCGCTCGATTTCATCTCTGGCAGTGTGAATTGGCTACTTAGTCGGGAACAGCTTATCGGTATCGCGCCAAAAATCTCGAAGCCTCTTACCTTCAGTCTCAGCGAAGAGGCGTTGCGCCGGCTGCGTTGGATTGTTCTGGTGTTCATGCCGCTGGTTCCTGCCGTGATCGGAACCATGGTGTGGTGGCAACGGCGCGTCTGATATGAGCTGGAGGAATACTCTCATCCTGGCGGTCATCGCGCTCGCCGGGGTCGTTTACTTTAGGTTTTTTGAAATGAAACGGCCGAGCACGGAGGAAGCCAGGCAGCAGGCCCAGAATGTGGTCAATTTCGACCGAAGCAAAATTGACGGCATCGTCCTTAAAAATGGGGATCAACAGATCGAAATACGGCGCCGGGAAAACAAGTGGCGACTGGAGACGCCAATTAAAGACCAGGCAGATGGCGCTCTGGTCGAGAACTTGTTGTCCGATTTGGAGAGCTGGCAGAAGGAGGGAACCATTCCGGCGAAAGATATTGAGGCTGATAAGAGCAAACTGACGGAGTATGGCCTCGATAATCCAAAGCTGAAACTCAAATTGCTCGGCCAAGGCAGATCGCCAGAAATCTGGTTCGGAAAGGATGCTGCGTTGGAAGGCAGAATGTATGTGCGCCTTCAGAATTCGAAGCAAACATTCCTCGCCAAGCAGTCGATCAGGAAAGACATCGACAGAAAACCGGAGGAATTTCGCGATAGAAAACTAACAGATCTGACTACTGCGCAGGTACGCCGAATCACATTGAAGACGCCTGCCGGCGAAATGGAGCTGGAGAAGAAAGGCGATCATTGGGACATTCTTAAGCCGCTGCGCGCGCGGGTTGACGACGGGAAAATTGGCGACTTGATTTCTCAAATCACATCGGCGCGCATTCAACAATTTGTGGCCGATGATCGTGGTGACCTGCGCCCTTATGGATTGGCGGAGCCGCGTGGATCGATCACGCTGTTTGATCAGGCCGAGAAAAAAGACCAAAAAGTTGAGATCGGCGAGTCGATCAAGGTCTTCGGGCGAGAAGACAAAGGCCAGACACTGCAGATCGGCGGCGTGCCAGAGAAGGAAAAAGACCAGATTTACGTGCGATTCAATCCTCGCGGATCCGTTTACACGCTCCCGAAAAAGACCGAAGAGATCCTAAACACGAAGCCGGCTGATCTGCGGGACAATCATTTGGTTCGAATCGACACAAACATTCTTGATCGGATCACGATCGATGTCCCAGGCAAAGGTAAAACCGTTCTCGCGCGCAAAGATGGAAATTGGACAATCGCCTCCCGAAACAATGTGCCGGCGGATTCAGGTGCCGTTCAGCGCCTGATCGACACCCTGCAAAATGAGCGGGTAACAAGATTTGCAGAAGACGTCGCTTCCGATCTGCCGAAATACGGCCTCGATAAGCCGCAGATACAATTGACGTTCAGCTCATTTGCTTCCGAGAACACTGCAGAAACCAAAGCGGGAGAGCAGCCGTTTGCCGGAATCGCCTTTGGAAAATCAGAAGGCGCTAATGTTTACGCCCGCCTGACGGATGAGCCGTTCGTCGTGGCGGTCCGTCGAGGTTTCCTCGATCAGATTTCACCTGATCCCCAGCAATGGCAGGAATTGTCCATCTTTAAGTTTAAACCAGAACAAATCCATCGCTTAAGCGTCACGACTGAGAAAGAACTGTCGCTGGAGCGCGATCAAAATAAGCAATGGCACTGGCTTAAAGGAAGCGGCGACATCAATCAAGCCAATGTGCAATCGCTGCTCAACACATTGTCGAGCTTGCATGCAGTGCGCTGGCTCGGGACTACGATGCCTCAACATGGCTTCGAAAAACCGCAGCTTGTGCTCGCCTTCACAACTTCACAGGATAATAAGACATCACATAAATTGAGCATCGGCGCACAAAACAATGACGGCACATGGTGCGGGCGTGTGGACGGACGTGAAGGCACCTTTGCAATGAGCAATCCGGACTTGAACACCCTGAAATTACCGCTGGCCGGTCAAGCAACTGCGTCGCCTTCGCCAACAATGACGCCGGTCACGAGCGTGACGCCCTAAATCCCTCGTCATAATTTTTCGGCGGTGTAAATGGTAACGATTCCCCCGGTGAGAGGTTCAAACGTTTGGTGCGTGAAACCGTTTTCCGCCATCAACTCGCACATTGCACCGCCGCTCGGAAATTCCTCGATCGAATCGCCAAGGTAATCGTAGGCGGTTTTCGTCCCTGTTAGAAAAGAACCGAACAACGGTAGGCAGCGATGCAAATAGAAACGATAGATTGCGCGCAAGATCGGCGTTGTGGGCAGTGAAAACTCGAGCACAAGCAAGTGCCCGTTCGTCTTAAGCACGCGCGACATCTCAACAAGCGCAGCTGCCGAGTTTTCCAGATTGCGCAACCCGAATCCGATGGTCACGCAATCGAATGAAGCATCGCCGAATGGCAGATTCATCGCATCGGCAAGCACGATTTGGCGCACACCCTTTCGCCGCGCAAGGTCCAGCATTTCCGGCAGAAAATCGACGCCCACGATTTCCGCATCCGGCATTTTTTTTTGCAAGGCTAGCGCTAAATCCCCGGTGCCGGTCGCAAGATCGGCAATTCTGCGTTGTCGCCAACCGGCGACGATTTCAGCGGCGCGTCGTCGCCAGTAGAAATCGATCCCGCAGCTAAGCAAATGATTTGCGAGATCATAGCGCCTGGCAATGCACCCGAACATTTTTCGGACCCGCGCAGGTTGCGTAGTCATTTCTTCAATATTTGATGGAACGCCAACTCGCACCCTTTTGGTAATTCAACTTTGCTGGTTACCACATCGATATAACTAATTGACAGCGGGGAAGCGCCAGCCAAGTAATCAGGCATCAAGTTGTTATAAAAATTGTAATTGCCTTCCCAGCCAACCCCAGCTATCTCATAACACATGGATATATCCGTTAAAACTCTACAAGAAGCGATCTCAATTCGCCAACAAATCGATAACCTGGAAAAACGTCTTTCCTCACTTCTGGCAGGCGCTCCTGCGAGGCCAACGGCTCCCACGGGCGGCCGCTACTTTTCGCCCGGAACGCGAGCAAAGCTTTCGGCAGCTGCCAGAGCTCGTTGGGCAAGAAAAAGAGGTGCAACAACAACGGCTCCTCGCAGGAAAAAAGGCCAACTCACGGCGGCCGGACGAAGGAAGCTCTCCCAGTTAATGAAGGCTCGCTGGGCGGCACGAAGGAAAGCAGGCGGTGCGAAGAAGGCTCCTGCAAAGAAAAAAGGCACACTCACGGCGGCCGGGCGAAGAAAGCTCTCCGAGCTAATGAAAGCGCGGTGGGCAGCCAGAAGGAAAGCTGCAGCCAAGAAGTAACCAGCTCATTCAAACTGGCATCGTAGCGTTTTTATTTAGCCCCTTTGAAGGCAGATGGGACTTTACTGCTCGCGAGAGGACTCGAACCTCCACGGGTTTCCCCATACGGTCCTGAGCCGTACGCGTCTGCCAATTCCGCCACGCGAGCATAGGCAGCGGCCGTACAATGCGCGCGCACCAAGCGGCCCGCAAGATTAAATCAGGGACGTTACGATAGGAGCAAAGCGAGCGACGACATTTCGTTGGATTACTCCTGTCGCTTCTTGCGTGCGCGGACCTCCAACTGATGCGCTTTGCGTACCTGACCAATAGAGCGCAGAAGATCGGCGTAATTGGAGACGACGATGTCGTAATCCTTGGAGGGCTTTTCCTGTACTTCGTCCCACGTTTTCAGCGATGATTGATAAAGCTCTGCAGCCTTTGCGTAATCACCGCGCGAATGATAGACCACCGCCAGGTTGCATTGTGACTGCGCTATGTCGGCGAGCGGAGGTGGACGCAATTTCTGCCGAATGGCCAAGGCGCGAAGATGTATTTTCTCAGCTTCAGTGTAACGCCGCTCGTTCGTGTAAAACACCGCCAGATTGTTCAGCACCGACGCAACGTCGGCATGGTCAGGTCCCAATTGCTTCTCGTAAATTTCCAAAGCACGCAGATAGCACGGTTCTGCCGCCTTTTGCCGGCCCGACTTGCGCAGAATCATCGCGACGTTGTTTAACATCGTTCCGATATCCGAATAAGGAACGTCTTCGATTTGGGTGCCGGCAGCTATTGCTTTCTGATAAAGATCGATTGCTTCTTCAGATCGGCCCAGACTATCGCATAAGAACGCCAGCCGCCGTGCTGAACGAAAGATAGCCCGGTGGTCCGGCGGCTTCATCTTCTCCAGAATTGCGTGCGCCTTCAGCAAGTTTGCCTCGGCGGCGGTGTAATCTCCCTTTTGCTCGAGTAGCTGGCCTAGCTTCTCGAAGCTGGTGGCAAGCGGAGCCTCGCTCCCCTTGAAAGCGCGCTTGGCGACTTCAAGAGCTGTTTCGGCAACGCGAATCGCCTGAGGCAAACGATTCGCGGCATGCAGAGTATCGAGCTTGTCATTGAGGATGGTCCAAAGCCTTTCTTCGCCCTTCATCACTCATCACCAGCCCTCGCTTAGCTGGCTAACTAATCGGGTGGCGAGATCTTCAGTAGCAAGTGGCAGGGCTTGCCGTTCATCCGTGGTCACATCGCTGCTCACAAAGAAACTGGTGGTCCCGACTGCTTGGCTGGCTGCCAGGTCTTTGCCATCTCGTCCGGTTAGAGAATATTTTACTCTCAACGCCAGGCTAAACTCGGTTGTGGCCAACACGTTGCCGCGCACCGAGCGCGCCGGGAGGCGGCTGATGAGAGAGACTTCGCCCTTCAAAGTGGCGTCCGCTTTGTCCCCATTGGTAACCTGAAAGGTCCCATCCTGTTGCAACTGCTTGATTACAGTATCAGTGACCAAAACTTCGATGCGCGGGACCAGAGTGCGATTTTTGAAAGTTGGGACTGCGATGGTGTGAACGTCACGAAGATAATATGGCTTTACCGGCCCGACGTGGTAGCCAAGGCAACCACCAAGGGCGAGGCAGAATACTGTCGCAAGTGAAGCTTTCAAGGCGCCGGTGAGGCCGATGCCGCTGGGCTAGAAGACGTATCGGAGCTTGTGCTCGTGCTCGTCGGCGCAAACAGGTGATCAGGAGCAGTGGTAATGTCGGGCGCAAGTGAAGCCGGTGGCGGAAGCGAACCATCGCTGTCCGCGGCAGGTAACGGCGCTTCGTTATTTGCTTCACCCGGCTTCGCGGACCCGGTTCCGGCGGTACGCGCTCCATGCGCTTCGCCCTTTTTTTTGCCAGCTTGTGGCGGGGCTAAGGCCGCTTGAAGCGTAGCCTCACCGACCTTCGCGCGCAGCTGATCGATCCGCTTTTTCGCCAGATTACTTTCGGTTGACCCAGGTTGCTGCCGAATCACCTCATTGTAATAGATTACCGCCGCGCGATAATATTTCTGTTTGTCGTAAAATTTAGCCACTTGGTAGGAACTGGTCGTTTCCTTGTGCTCAAGAAGCTCCAGGTTTGCGCGCGCCTGAGAAGCTTTCTCGCTGTGCGGATAATGGAGAAGGAAATCTTGAAAAGCTGTCTTGGCGTTGGTGGTTGCCGCCGCATCCGTGGTGCCCTTTCGTGCCGCCATGAGCCAGATATAACCGATCTGATATTGCGCATCCGCTGCGACCGGCTCGTTTGGAAATTTGTTCACTACAGCCTGGTACGCTTCAACCGCCATCTCGGGCACGTTCTGTTTCTCGCGCGCGAGGCCGATGTCGAATTGCGCGCGCGCTGTGTATTTCCCGTGGGGCGCACTACGAACAATGTTCGCGAAAATCGTCACCGCCCGATCCAGCGAGTTCCCATACGCGACGACGCCCAGAAGTTTCTTCTTTTTGCCGGCCAGATACATTTCACCGATGCGAAACTGCGCCTCGATTGCTTCATCGAAGTGCGGGCTGCCGGGATATTTTTCGACCAACAGCCGATACGAATCCGCCGCGACGAAATAGCCGTGCGTTTGTTCCTGCAATTGCGCCCCGCGATAGAGAGCACTCGGGGCAAGAGCATCTTTGGGATGGTGCCGCACAATGTTTGCGTACGCATTAATCGCTCGTTTAAGGTTGCCTTCCTTTTCAGCACTCTGCGCAGTATTATATAACTCCAGCGCTGTCTCGCTGACTTGTTCTTCCCCGGGGGCGACGAACTTGGCTTTTTTGCCCGGTTGAAAGACCACCGAGGCCGTTGCCGATTTAGAAAAAATCAGAGTGACAGCTGTACAAAGCAAAGCGGCACGAATCAAGAAATCCATGGGCTGTGGCAGGGTAATTGACTTATCGATTCCGTCAAGGTCATCAGTCGGCCAAACCGAAACTCGATGGCTGATGTTCACCGCGGCTTTTACAGTAACACCTTTTCCAGACGGGCAAAACCGATTAAGTGTCTAAGCCATTGAATCTGATCGACCAGCATAAAATTCGCATCGGAGCCTGTGCGTGGAGTTTCGACGACTGGCGCGGCTCTTTTTATCCCTCGGACCTGCCAGAGTCCCAATGGCTCGAATTTTACGCAAATTACTTCCCGGCTGTGGAAGTCGATTCGACATTTTATGCTGCCCCGGCCGAAGCGACCATTCAGCGTTGGATCGAAATCACGCCAGCTGCTTTTCGTTTCGCCTGCAAATTCCCACGCGAGATTACGCACACCCGGCGACTGCGCGATTGCACAGCAGAATTGAATTCGTTTCTTCGGGCGATTGAGCCGCTCGCGCCAAAGCTCCAGGTGGTTCTCATCCAGCTTCCGCCCTCCTTTGCGCCAAAAGACGGCAAAACGGCGTTGCGCAAATTTCTCGACCAACTGCCGCGGGATTTCCGCTTTGCGATTGAATTTCGTCATGCCGGCTGGCATCGGCCGCAGTTTATCCGCATCTTGGAAAAGTATCGCATTTGCTGGGTTTGGGCCGATACCACTCCGCTCAACGAACGAAATCTTGCCCCATTCGAATTTCTGCCGTGCACGACGGATTTTCTCTATCTGCGTCTGCTCGGCGATTACGCAACGAAATACGACGTTGACGGTGGCCACGTCCATCGTTACGAAAAATTGCTCTGGAAACGCGAAGCCGCGCTGGACAGCTGGTCGCTTAAAATTGAGCGGCATCTTCCCGAAGTGCGCAATGTCTGGGCATTCGCCAGCAATCATTTCGAAGGATTCGCGCCCGAAACCTGCCAACGGCTCGCCCAACGTCTCGCCTTCGATTTACCGCTGCCTTCGCAAACAGAACAGGCGTTTTCGACAGAGAACCGATCTCAGCTCGACCTTCAATTATAGCGGCGGCTGAATACGGTTGTGCCTTTCGAAGATGCACACCTGGCGAATCCCAAAGTTCGCCATCTCTTGCCCGAGGCGCGGAAATTTGTCGCCGAGTTGCGCGTGTGAGTGCGCGTCAGAGGCTGTAGTGAAAGGAATCCCCTTCTCTATTGCCAGCTCAACGATTCGATCGCTCGGGTAAAGCTCGTTCACTGGCTTGCGCCATCCAGCGGTAGAAAGCTCGATCGCGAGATTCTGCGCGCGAATAAAATCGAGTGTTTCATTAACCAAACTGTCGATCTCTCCGCCTGGCCGATGACCATGGATTTTGATGAGATCCAGATGGGCAAGGCAATCAACCAGCCCCGTCGCTGCCATTTCGCGGACACGGCGAAAATAATCGGCGTAAATCGCGTCGATATTCCCGCCTTCGAATTGCGCGGCCCCATCTGGGACGCTGTCGAACATCTGATCGGCGCGATCAAGGAAATGAACCGAGCCCAGGACAAAATCGAGTTTGTCCCAATGTTTCTCAATCCAGTTTCGGCCAGCCGCCGAGTGAGTCGGGTCGTTATCGAGCTCGATGCCCGCCCGGATTCGCAAATCGGGATTTCTTTCGCCTAAACGATCGATTTCATCGAAGTCGATTCCGGTGTGATAACGATCGTGATCAGTGAAAGCAATGTCGGTTAACCCCAATCTGCGCGCTGAATCCGCCCAAGGTTGCAACAACGCCTGTGTGTACCGCTGTACCCGGTGTCCCTGCGGATGGGTGTGGTAGTCGGAGAAAAGGAGCAATGGAGTATTGGAGTGTTGGAATGTTGAAGGTGCGTCAGCAGACATCACTCCATTAGTCCGTTAGTCCATCACTCCACGGCTTGCTACGGCACAGCCAGGAATTTTTGCCGGATGCGCAACTCCGGATATTGGGGAAAGAACACGTCGGCGATAAAGACCTTGTTCGGCGTGAGCTCGCGGGTCGAGATTGTTTCGCTGTACTCGACCCGCTCTTGCGGATTAACCAGAATCGTGGCGGGTTTCTCTGTGATAGCGTGATTGTCGGACCACTTTGTCAGGGTATCTCCTCTGGAATCCATCAGATAAATTTCGATCCGCTGATTCGTCGGAAAGTCGAGTGACACGGGACGCTTGGACAGATTTGCCAGCGTCACTTTGACTCCGAGCTGGCGAACCTCAGACAGTTTTACAGTCTGCGGCGTAATTTGGAGCTCGAGAGCTAGCCCGCGCAGCCTTTGATCTTTGTATTGCGGAACGATCTCGGGAGAAAATGGATGCAGAATGCGGCTCAACCAACCGCGTCTCCGCGGCGTCGCCGTTGGCGTGGCGTCCTGGCCAAAGATGCTCCCGGCCATAAAAACCATCAGAAGAAGCAAAACAATGCGGCGCTTCATGAGCGGACCCAAAACAGACGCGAAAGTTTTCGGAGTTGCAAAATTCCTGTCAAACCCTTTATCAATCGGCATGAAAATTCTCTGGATATTGATTCTTTGTCTGGTTTGGGCACCGATAGCAAGCGTTGCGAAACAGCGGCATTGCTCGTTCCGGGTGCATGCCTCGGCGAACCCCCGGGACACCGAGGTTTTCGCCTCATCGGTGCGCGCCCAAGTTTCCGGTAAAGAGGTTGCCATCGAAAAGATGCCGTGGATTTCGGAACGAGATGTCATAGCGTTTGCTGCCTATCCAGCCCAGGACGGAACTTATGGCGCGCTCATTCAGCTCGACGAACACGGGCGCACCGTGCTCGATACTTTAAGCATTGAGCACCGCGGCAGTTTCCTCTTTGTTTTCATCAATGGCCGATTCATTACCAACCTTCAAATCGACAAGCGCGTTTCGGATGGAAAAATCTATATTCCTTCAGGCCTCACCGCAGCCGACATTGACTTGATGAAAAAAGACTGGCGCCTGATCGGCCAGAAGAAAAAGCGCTGACGCGGTTGCAAAATGACGAATGCCCAATGACGAAGCCGCGTAAACAGAGGCTCGGCGCGGACCCTTTTAGACTCCTTACACGCGGCGAAGGAATGACGAAACCTAAATGACGATCCGCTTTCCGCGACAGAATTTGTCATTCGTCATTAGCTCCTCATTCGTCATTCGTTTCACGGCGGCAATCGCACTGTCCATGGCTTCGGCTGTTTCGCTGATGGCCGAAACCCACGGTACTCTCGATTTAGTTCTACCTACGGACAACGACGCTCTGTTCTCGGGCGACGGTGCGGCGTTTTACCAGTACGTCGAACGCAATTACAAGGGAGAGAAATCAACTCCATGGGAGGGCGGCAAATACGGGTTTGTGCGCGATCCCATCGACACCGCAGGCGGCACCGTCTATACCCGCTTTCACGAAGGAATCGATATTCGCCCCGTGCGTCGCGATGCAAACGGCGAGCCCCTCGACGAAGTCCGTGCCATTGCCGACGGAAAAGTCGTGCACGCCAATCTCGTACCCGGCTACTCGAACTATGGGAGATACATTGTGATCGAGCATCGCTGGGACGGCTCCAGTTACTACAGTTTGTACGGACATCTGAGTTCCATCCACGTGCACCCGGGCGATTCGATCAAACGCGGCCAGCCGATCGCTATCATGGGCTACACTGGAGTTGGGATAAACCGGGAACGGGCGCATCTCCATTTGGAATTGGATTTAATGTTCAGCCATCAATTCCAAGCGTGGCATGACGCATTCTTCAGAAATGACCCGAATCACAACGGCATTTATAACGGCCTGAACCTTGCCGGGCTCGACATTGCGCGGCTTTATCTTGCGCTGCACAAAAATCCCTCACTAACCATTCCCGAGTTTCTCAGTGGCGAAGAGACATCCTACAAGGTGACCCTGCCCAACTCGCGCCATTTCGAGTTGCCAAAACTTTATACCTGGATGCTGGCCGGGAACCGGAACCAACAAGCTTCGTGGGAAGTTTCTTTTGCGCGTTCCGGCGTGCCACTAAAAATAGAACCAAGCGACAGACATGTGGCCCAGCCGGAGCTGAGTTATATCAAGAAAAGCTCGATTAATTATTCGTCCTTGACCCGTGACATAGTCTCCGGCCACGGCGAAACTGCGCAGTTGAGTGGTTACGGCAGTCAGTTGATGCGACTGCTTATTTTTCCCGACTGAAATGTAGCCGCTTCGCTATGCGAAGCGCGGTTCTCTAAAAATCAAATGATCGTGTGCAACGCCGCCCACAAGGCGGCGGCTACAGGATCAGCATGAAGTCGGCGTCCCTTGGGCGAGCGCGACGCCGTGAGGAATTGCGCCCTGCACAAAGCTGAGACATTCCACAGCGCCGCTCGGTTTTCCCGGGAGCGCGATCACCAGCGCATGATCGACAATCGCTGCCAGACTACGCGAGAGGATTGAATTAGGCGTAATCTTCATCGATTCAGCGCGCATCACCTCGCCAAAGCCCGGCAACTCAACGCGCATGATCGCGCGAATTGCTTCTGGGGTGACATCGCGCGGTCCGATGCCGGTCCCGCCAGTGGCCAGAATCAAACCACAACCTTGTTTGGAAAACGAACGAATCGTGTCCTGAATTCGGTTCGCATCGTCGGTCACAATCGCTTCCGCGACGACCTGCCACCCCGCTTTTTGCGCCGCTTCTTTCAACGCGGGTCCGCCGAGGTCCTGATAATCCCCTGCGCTTGCGCGGTCCGAGATGGTGATGATGCCAACTTGTATTTGCATGTTTAACAACCGGCGTGCGTTTGAGTGAGGTCATCCTGAGCGCAGGCGAAGGACCTCTCACAAGCCGAGTGATCACGCTGTTTAGATTGTGTGCCGCGACCTACGTAGGCGTGGTTCCTCGCCGTCTCCGCGGCTCGGGATGACAGTGAAAAACGGCCACGGCTAGACATGACGCTTCGTCTTGCTGATTAAACGCACATCGTAAATCTGCAGCTCTTTGTCCACGGCTTTGCACATATCGTAGATCGTAAGCAACGCGACAGCGACACCAACAAGCGCTTCCATCTCGACTCCGGTCTGCGCAATCGTTTGCGCCGCGCATTTTACCTCTGCGCCCTCGTGAGAAGTGACGATGTCGATCTTAACTTCACCGAGCGGCAGAGTGTGGCAAAGCGGGATGAGGTGCGCCGTTTGCTTTGCAGCCTGGATGCCTGCAATCCGCGCAGTCGCGAACACATTGCCTTTCGCGATTTGATCCTTCGAAATTAGATCAAGTGTCTTGGGCTGGAGCCGAATCTTGCCGGTGGCGACAGCTCTTCGCTTACTAACCGGCTTGGCCGAAACATCGACCATCTGGGCTCGGCCATCGGAACTGATGTGACTCAGGCGTTTCATTTTTTCCATTTTGTCATTCTGAGCGAAGCGAAGAATCTCTGATCATTTCTTCCCTCCGCTCCAGAGGTTAATCAGAGATGTTTCGCTTCACTCAACATGACAGACAAAAGGCGAACGCATCGCTGCATTCGTCACCCGCCGATGGCGATCATCTTGCGGTTCGGTTGATAATTATCTCGGAAGTCGTGCTGCTCCGGTTTTCGATCGACCACATCGAGAAAGAATTGCTTAAGCTCCTCATCACTCGCGCCAGCCCGCAGCGGTTTCATGATGTCGAACTCCAGATAGCTCCCCAGGCAGGGACGCAATTTCCCATCGCATGTGAGTCGCAGTTTGTTGCAGTTTTCGCAGAAATGCAGGTTAGTCATTGCCCCGATAAACCCAATGCGCTGTTTGCATCCCGGGATTTGATAGTAAGTGGCTGGCCCGTTTGTTCGAAATTCCGTCTCCGGGATCAGACTTCCGTAAACCGATTCGATTAACCGTTTCGCCTCGAGGATCGGCATGAAATTGTCTTCGCTGAGCACTTCAGTCGTACTCACGGGCATCATTTCGATGAAACGCAGGATCAAATTGCGCGATGCGGCGAATTCGATTACCGGGATCAATTGGTTCTCGTTACGACCCCGCATCAGGACGGTGTTCAATTTGATCTGATCGAAACCAACTGCGATTGCGGCATCGATCCCCTTGAGAACCTGAGCGTGGAAATCCCGACCGGTGATCTGGGAATACACATCTCGATCCAATGTATCGAGGGAGATGTTGACCGATTGGACACCGGCCTCGCGCAAAGCCGTTGCCATTGTTTTTCCAGATGTAATTTGGCGCGCAAGCAAAGTTCCATTCGTAGAAAGACCCAGGCTGTTGATGCCGGAGATTTTCGGTATTTGGGCAATGAAATGGACAATGTCTCGGCGCGTCAGCGGCTCGCCGCCAGTGACTCGCACTTTCGAAACGCCCAATTCCGCTGCAATGCGGATGATTCGCAGAGTCTCCTCGAAAGTCAGAATCTCCTCGCGCGGCAACCACTCCTGCAATTCCTGCGGCATGCAGTAGGTGCAGCGTTCGTTGCAGCGGTCAGTGATCGAGACACGCAGGTAGGAGATACGGTGGCCGTAGCGATCCTGCATTGGAACGCAACCCTACGGGCAGGACGATGTTGAATCAACAAAGCTGAAGATAATTGACGCGCGATAGGCGGCACATATGATCGTCCGCATGAAAGGTCGAATTCTTCCCCAAGCGCTGCCGCTTTGCCTCGCAGCCAGCGCATTGATTTTTACGGGTTGCGAGACAACTCAGGACCGCATTTCCAAGAATCCCGAAATTTATCAACGCCTTTCGGCCAGTGATCAGGCGCTGGTAACCCAGGGACAAATTCGAGCCGGCATGTCCCGAAACGCTGTCTGGCTGGCGTGGGGCTCCCCCGATCGAAAAATTGTGGGGAACATGCGCGGACACCCGACGGAGACTTGGATCTACATTTATTACGTGACCTACCCGTACTATCCGTACTATGGCCCGTGGGGTCCATGGGGGCCGTGGAGCCCGTGGGCTTCCTCTAGTCCCGGCCCCAGCTACAGCTTCGCATACACCAGCGTCGGAGTGGCGACGGGAAGCGCGCATCACAATGGCGGTCGTAATTTCGTATTCTTCGGAAGTCCGTTCTACGATCCGTTCTTCTACTCATACATTCCCCCAAGTATCCCTTATCCCAGCAAGGTAGTTACTTTCTCGAATGGCAGGGTCATGTCGTTCCAGTACCTGGCGTCGCATTAGAGCTGATCAAAAATTCTGTCGCATTCTGCCGTCGGACGAATCAGTATCGCGGCACGCCTGACCAATGGCTTACCGCTCATTTCGACAGTTCCTCGACGCGCTTGAAAAAGCGGGCGAACTAAAACGCGTCGCCGTACCAGTCGATACGGATCTGCTCATTGCCGAGTGGGCAGATCGCGAAATGAAATCGACCGGCGGCGGAAAGGCACTGCTGTTCGAGCAACCGATCGTCGATGGAAAAAAATCCGCGTTCCCAGTTGCGATTAATACCATGGGTTCGCACCGGCGCATGGCGCTCGCGTTGCAAGTCGCAGACGTAGGAGACATCGCCCAGGAAATTCAACTTATCCTGAAAGCAAAGCCGCCAACCGATCTGCGCGAAGGTTGGAATTTGCTCAAACAGGGAATTCATCTGCTGCACGCGCGTCCGAAGCACGTGAAGGAAGCGACTTGCCAGGAAGTGGTGCACCGCTTCGCGGAACATCCAACGTCCAACGTCCAACGTCCAACGTCCAACGCTCAACGCTCAACGCTTAACGATTTCACGCTCCACGATCTTCCCATCATCAAATGCTGGCCGAAAGACGGCGGGCGCTTCATTACGTTAGCGAATGTGCACACTCGCGACCCGGAGACGGGCGCGCGAAACGTGGGCATTTACCGGATGCAAATTTACGACGAGCGCACGACCGGAATGCACTGGCAACTTCACAAGGTTGGGGCGCGCCACGGCCAGCGCTATTACGAGCGCCGTGAGCGA
>Ga0193735_1000115_pt1 | contig 25115 bp, 21 predicted proteins | sample U1m2metaG_FD_145080 | JGI IMG/M metagenome (GOLD analysis project Ga0193735, IMG submission 145080) | Soil microbial communities from a riparian zone of the East river system, Colorado, United States - U1m2 | ecosystem: Environmental > Terrestrial > Soil > Riparian zone | place: USA: East River... | reverse complement strand
GGCGGCATCCCGCAAATGAACACGTTCAGCAAACTTTACCTCGCGCTGCTTGGCCAGTTTCCGTGGAAGTATTTGCCCGCAATCCCGGTGGAAATTGTACTTCTGCCGAGATGGGCGCCATTTCACATCCACAAAATGTCGTCGTGGAGCCGGGGAATGATCATTCCGCTGGCCATCATCAATCATTTCAAACCTACTCGGATTCTGCCTGGCGAAAAACAATTGCATGAACTTTATCCGCTGGGCACCGAGCAAAGCGATTTGCGCCTTCTTCGCAGCGAAAAGTTCTGGACCTGGCGCAATTTCTTCCTGCGAGTAGATGACGTTTTCAAATTCCTGCGGCCGCTCCGGATTCGGCCGCTGCGACGGCGTGCGCTGGAAGCAGCCGAGCGCTGGATGCTCGAACGCATCAGCGAGGGAAGTGACGGTCTCGCAGCGGTCTTTCCAGCGATGCTGAACTCTTTGATTGCCTTGCGTGCGCTGGGTTACTCGAAGAAAAATCCAGTTTACGCTAAGGCGGAGAAGGATTTCGCCGGGCTGTTTGTCGATGATTCGGAGGATTTCCGGATTCAACCGTGTCTCTCGCCCATTTGGGATACGGCGATCAACGTCATCGCGCTGGCCGAATCCGGTGTTTCGCCGGACCATCCAGCGCTGCAAAAAGCCACAGAATGGCTGGTCAACAAAGAGGTTCGAATTAGAGGGGACTGGGCGGTAAACAATCCGCATCCGCAAGCGAGCGGCTGGGCGTTTGAATACAACAACATTTATTATCCGGACACCGACGACACAGCGATGGTGCTGATGGCATTGCGCACGGTACGGCCAGGTGATCCACAAACGCTCGATGCAATCTTTCGTCGCGCGCTTGATTGGCAGCTCAGTTTCCAATGCGACGATGGCGGCTGGGCAGCATTCGACAAAAACGTCACAACCGAGTGGCTCGAAGACATGCCGTTTGCCGATCATAATGCGATCCTCGACCCGACCTGCAGCGATCTGACCGCGCGCACGCTTGAGCTGTTCGGCTATATCGGGTTCGACCGGAATCATCCCGCCGTAAAACGCGCCCTAAAGTATTTGATCGAGACGCAGGAGGACGACGGTTCCTGGTACGGCCGCTGGGGCGTAAATTACATTTATGGCACGTGGCAGGTGTTGCGCGGTTTGCGCGCTATCGGTCAGGACATGACGCAGGACTGGATCTTGCGCGGGCGTGACTGGCTGGAGAGCTGTCAAAACAACGACGACGGCTGGGGCGAGACCTGCGCAACCTACGACAATCCTGGGGCCAAAGGCATCGGCGAGAGTACCGCTTCGCAGACTGCATGGGCAGTGATGGGCATTTGCGCCTGCGGCGAGCTAGATCGACCGAGCGTTCAGCGCGGCTTGCGCTTCCTGCTCAGTTCGCAAAAACCGGACGGCTCGTGGGATGAAGAACAAATCACAGGCACAGGATTTCCGAAAGTGTTCTATCTCAAATACGACTTCTATCGACAAAACTTCCCGCTGCTCGCGCTGGCAACGTATGTCAATTACCGCAGCGGCCTTGGACATCGGCCAAGTTTTTACCGCTGCGATTAGGTAGGCGCGTCACTCAGTGCGCGCCAGATCGATTCTGGAACGAAAAATAAAACCTGTCGCGCTGCGTAATTCGATCTAACTGTATAGATTATGGCTTACGAATTACCAAAATTACCTTACGCCTACGATGCTTTGGAACCGCACATTGATGCGAAGACGATGGAAATCCATCATACCAAGCATCACCAGGCTTACATCGACAACGTCAACAAGGCGATCAAAGGCAATGCCGATCTCGAAAAGAAATCGGTGGAGGATTTGATCAGCGATCTCAAATCGGTTCCGGAAGATATTCGCACAGTCGTGCGCAACAACGGCGGCGGGCACGCCAACCATTCCTTCTTCTGGAAAATCATGGGACCGCACGCCGGCGGCGAACCGAAAGGCAAACTCGCCGATGATATCAAATCCACCTTCGGCAGCTTCGACGAGTTCAAGGAAAAATTTGCCGATGCGGGTGTGAAACGCTTCGGCAGCGGCTGGGCGTGGCTGATCAAAAACAAGAATGGAAAGCTCGAAATCATTTCGACGCCTAATCAGGACAGCCCCTTGATGGATGGCAACACGCCGATTCTCGGCGTCGACGTCTGGGAGCACGCCTATTACCTCAAGTACCAAAACCGCCGGCCGGATTATCTTAAGGCGTGGTGGAACGTGGTGAACTGGGACGCGGTCGCGAAGAACTACTGACAGCGAGCGCGAACGTTGTAGAGGCGCTTGTGCCAAGCGCCTATCTTTTTAGGTTCGGCGTTTGACACAAACGCCGCTACAACGATGGCCTATCTCAACGAAAATTATCTCAAGCTTCAGGCCGGCTATCTCTTCCCAGAAGTCGCGCGCCGTGTGCGCGAGTTTTGTGAAGGCAATCCTGAAGCGGCGAAAAGATTAATTCGGTGCGGGATTGGGGATGTCACCGAACCGTTGCCGCGCGCGGCAATCGAAGCGATGAAGCGGGCCGTCGAAGAGCTCGGTCACTCCGAAAGTTTTCGCGGCTATGGTCCGGAACAGGGCTACGAATTTCTCAGATCAACCATCGCGCAGGGCGATTATCGCGACCGCAATATCGAGATTGCCGAGGACGAAATTTTTATCTCTGACGGATCAAAATGCGATTGCGGTTACATCCTCGATATTCTCGGCGACCAAAACAAAGTGGCGGTTCCCGATCCGGTTTATCCGGTGTATGTCGATACAAACGTGATGGCTGGCCACACGGGAGCCGCCAGGAAAGACGGCAGCTACGAAGGGATCGTCTATTTGCCCTGCACAGCAGAAAATAATTTTGTGCCCGATCCACCAAAAGAACATGTCGATCTGGTTTATCTTTGTTTCCCTAACAATCCAACCGGGGCGGTAGCCTCGCACGCGCAGCTTTCGCGCTGGATCGATTATGCGCGTGAACACGAGGCGCTTCTCCTCTTTGATGCTGCTTACGAGGCTTACATTCGTGATCCGGACATTCCGCATTCGATTTTCGAAATTCCGGGCGCACGAGAGTGCGCCATGGAATTGCGCAGTTTTTCGAAGAACGGCGGTTTTACCGGGGTGCGCTGTGGGTTTACGGTGATGCCAAAATCGCTGCTCGCGCGAACGGAGAATGGCCGCCGATTGCCGCTTCATCCGCTTTGGCAACGGCGCTGGAGCACCAAATCCAACAGCGTGAGTTATCCGGTGCAACGTGGCGCCGAGGCGTTGTATTTACAGGAAGGTCGCAAGCAGGTTCGCGCGCTTATCGACCATTACATGGGCAACGCAAAGGTTCTGTGCGACGCTGCGGCTGATGCTAAGCTGAAAGCTTTTGGCGGAGTAAACGCGCCGTACATCTGGGTGGAAACGCCCGATGGCCTTACGAGTTGGGAAATGTTCGATCGCATGCTGCGCGAGCTGAATGTGGTCATCACGCCCGGTGCCGGCTTTGGCGCGCAAGGTGAGGGCCACTTCCGTATTTCTGCTTTCAACAGCCGCGAGAATGCTGAGGAAGTAGCGCGTCGACTGACGGAATTGCGAAATCCGTGAAGCAGACAATCATGTCTGCTCTTCGACAGCACGGGTGAATACATCGTCAACTCGCAGGCGCGATTGCCTGCTCCACTTGACGCGCGTAGAGTGCGCAGAATTTTTGGGGATTCACGCGTGCCGGATCGAAAACAAAATCTGCCACAGCTTTATCGTTTTTGCTTCTTAATGCTGGGCGACTCAAGCAAAGCGCAGGAGGTCTTTCACACCACGTTGCGCGAGGCGGCCAATCGCGCCGCGCATGGGGAACTGCCCAGGGAACCGTTTTGGCTTTTCCGCGACGCACGCTGGCGCTGTTTGGAAGCAGACAAAGCTGACTTGCAACCAGAGCCGCTGGCGTTGGATGAGCATGATGTGGCTCCCCAGGCCGCTGCACAGATTGAACAACTCGAGCCCGCACAACTCGCCGTGTGGATTTCCGGCGCGTCTGATCCGCAGAGGACTGCACTGGCGCTTTTTTTCCTCGACGAATTTGATTACAACGAAATTCTTGACCTCGCCGAACTCAAACTCAGCGAGCTTTCCCGGTTTCTGGCCCAAGGTCGCCGGCAGTTTCAGGCGTGGCTGGACGCAAAGCACCCTCACCAAGGTACAGTATGAGAATGCTGCGGTTATTGCGCCGACAACGCTCCCTTTTGAATTGCGCGCCGATCAACCACGACCGGTTGGCTGACCGTTCGATGCGCGCAGCGGTATCTCGCGCAGATGACTCCGATGAGTTTGTCAATCAGCAAAGCTTCGATCGCGCTGTCGCGGCGCTGGTTCTTCTGATTCCAATTCCGCCCGAAACGGCTGAGTGGTTCTCGGAAAAAGACCTGGCCGTTGGCTCGAAGTGGACATGGAAAAAAATGGCGCGGAACCCCGCCGTCCTTGCGATTAGCATCGCGGTCGTGGTTATCGCCGGAGTCTCCGTGTTTCAAGTGCTCAGTCGTCTTAATGATTTTCCGGGATCAGCGACCGCTCGGAAGTTATTGACTGTAGCTGCCTCCACGCGACCGGTGATGCTCGATCCGGTAAGCACTGAAGCAGGAACATTGAGCGATCTGTTTTTTATGAAACACGGACTGGAACATTACGATGTCCCTACAGAATTCGCCGATTTTCGCACAATCGGTTGCCGTGTTTTCGAGGACGAAGAGTCGCGTCGCATTGCCCAAATCTGGCTCGCCGAGAAACGGATGCAGCTCTTTCTTTTTCCGGCGGAGCGGAATGCGAAAACCGGCGCGGTGCTGCCGTTTCCCGGATGGCGCTATGTTCATCAGGAAGGCTGGGCCGGTGCAGTGACTGAACGCAGCGGCGTGTGCTTCATGGCCGCGCTGCGGGGGAACGAGAAAGATCTGGCGCCGTATATTTCTGGAGCCAAGCAGTAAGCTCTTCGGGTTTTCACTCGTGCTCCTGCTCGAACACCCCTTGATTGAAGATCAAGAGCATGAGCAAGAGAAAGAGTTAAGAAATGCCATCGCGAATTCCGCTTCCGTTGACAGCCCGACTCGCGCGATTGACTTTTGTCGCCGCGAAATACACGCCAGGGTAGCTCAGTGGTAGAGCAGGGGACTCATAAGCCCTTGGTCGGGAGTTCGACTCTCCCCCCTGGCAGTCGCATTTTCGATTTTCGATTTCAAATTGTCGATTTAATTGCGTCATGCCGTACCGATGCTGCTGCTTTGCATTCTCAGTCGCCGCATTGTGGTGTCTCACGTCGCCCGTTTACGCGAATGACTCGTGTTTGTCATCCACTCACTTCACAAATGGGGCAACGTCAGCGCCCCTCCCGGGCGTCATTCGGAACGAGAAAAGTCATGTCTTCATTTCGGCGCGAATAATCGGCCGTGATGAAGAGCTGCGCTTCGTCTTCGATACCGGTGCCGGGCGCACTGCTATTGATCGCCGCGTGGCGGCGCGTCTTGGACTGAAAGCCACTGAGAAGAGTTCAGTTGGCGGCGTCGGTGTCGGCCGGGTAGAGGTGGACGTTGTGAAGAACGCATCGCTTCAGTTCGGCGATGTTCGCCTCGACGGCGTCGATCTGAATCTCGTTGACGATATTCACGAAAGCGAAGGAACTGCCGGCATTATTGGATATGATCTGCTTTGCGCGAACGTAGTCACACTTGACTACAAAAAACCGGGGATCGTCGTTACTGCACCGTCCGCGTACCAGTATCACGGCGTTGGCGACGTTCTCCCGCTTAGCTTTAAAGGACGCTGGCCCTATGTCCGAGGCGTGTTGAAAGTGCCCGGCGTCGATCCTGTCACCGACGATTTCCTTATCGACACAGGTTCTGAAGACGCAGTCAATCATCCGATAATTCGACAATCGAAAGGGCCGTTACGCGAAACGAACACCGGAGCGGGCGGCTTCGGACAATCATTGCGGGGCGTTATCGGTCCGAACGAGTGGTTTCGGATCGGCAGCACCACCATTCCAGCGACGCAGTCGGCATGTTGCGCTGGAAATGATGACGTCAACCGCCAACTCGGCAGCGCAATTCTTTCGCATTTCCGGATCACGTTCAATTATCCCGCCCGACAAATTATCCTGAAAAAAAATTGAGATATCGGTCTCTGCTTTGATTTCTCTTGATTTGAGGTTGGACTTTGAGCGTTGAGAGTTTGCCGGGGTGTCGCTGCGATGAATGACGAGAACTTTCTCGAAAACCTTTTTGCACGCGGAAACTCCTATTGGCTGACGCGATTCGTCATTCTGCGACTGCTGGGTTTTGTTTATGCCGTAGCGTTTTTGGTTGCTGCCCAACAGCTCGTCCCATTAGTTGGGGAGCACGGATTAACTCCGGCTAATCATTTTCTTGCGAGCATACAAGCGCAGCTCGGTTCGCAAACTGCCGGCATGCTACGAGTGCCCACACTTTTCTGGTTTGGAATTTCGGATACCGCATTGGCGATCTTCTCCTGGGTCGGTTTCGGTTTGTCACTGGTTGTTCTTGGCGGCTACGCCAACGCAATTTTGCTCGCGGTGCTTTGGGCGATGTACATATCGATCGTTCACATCGGCCAGATCTGGTACGGTTACGGTTGGGAAATTCAACTGCTCGAGACCGGCTTCTTATCGATCTTTCTCTGCCCATTACTCGATGGGCGGCCATTTCCAAAGAGCCGGCCACCGATTCTGGTGATCTGGCTTTTCCGCTGGCTTGGGTTTCGGATCATGATCGGCGCAGGCCTCATCAAACTGCGCGGCGACCCGTGCTGGCGCGATCTCACCTGCCTTTCATATCACTACGAAACGCAGCCGATGCCCAGCCCGATCAGTCGCTACCTTCACTTTGCACCGCTCTGGTTTCATAAATTTGAGACGGCATGGAACCATTTTGTCGAATTGATCGTCCCGTTGTTTTCGTTTGGACCGCGGCAGGCAAGACATATCGCGGGCGTCTTACTTGTCACTTTCCAAATTTTTCTCATCATCAGCGGCAACCTTTCGTTTCTCAATTATCTCACCATCATTCCGTTTTTAGCGTGCTTTGACGATTCCTTCCTTCGCCACTTTCTGCCGAGGGCATTAGTTAGGCGCGCTGAACGAGCGGCTCAAGAATCGGAGCCGTCGCGCATCGGCAATGCTGTCGTGATCGCGTTATCGGTTCTGGTGATCGATCTGAGCGTCCCGCCTGTGCTAAATCTTATTTCGGGCCGCCAACTCATGAATTACTCCTACGATCCGCTCGATCTCGTGAATACTTATGGGGCATTTGGAACCGTCGGGCGCCAACGCGACGAAATTGTTTTTGAGGGAACGGACGACGCGGTAATTACCGGCGATACGAAATGGAAGGAATACGAGTTCCAAGCCAAGCCGGGCGATCCGAATCGGCGGCCGCCGTTCGTCGCGCCGTATCAACCCCGGATCGACTGGCAAATCTGGTTCGCAGCGATGGCGTCACCCGCGGAATATCCCTGGACGCTGCATTTTGTCTGGAAACTTCTGCACAACGATCGCGGCACGCTCTCGCTCCTGGCGAACAATCCCTTTCCCGACACGCCACCGCGTTACATTCGCGCGCGACTTTATCGTTATCAGTTCGCGCCAGTTGGTGAGAAAGCATGGTGGAAGCGCGAACCAATCGGCGAATGGCTACCCGCGTTCTCAACGGACAGTCCCCAGTTTCGCCGGTTGCTCGAAGCGATGGATTGGCTGGATTAAATGGAACATAGACTTGCAGTCTGTGCGCCCAGCGGGTTTGTAACCCGCTGGATTCTAAACAGCGGAGAACATCTCCGCTGGGCTCACAGCGCAAAGCCCTATGTTCCTTCAGGAAACGAATGCACCGTTTGATGAAGCCAGCTCCAACGATCAGCTCAAATTTCTTGGAGCAAATCGCTGATCCCGCATCGCGATTCTATCCAGGCTACCTGGCTTATCGAGATCGGCAGATTAGCTGGGAGGAATTAGTCGCGCGGCTGCCGCACGTTGCCATGCTCGGCGACAGTGTCTGCATGGGCACGTACATCTCGTCGCCTTGGAGCACGTTCTGGCGCGCGCACACTCGTCGCGGAAGCAACTGGTTTCTCGATAACGGTTCTTCGCAACCGGGGATTCGCGGCATTTCGAAACGACTGGAAGAGATCACGCCGCTCGTTGCGGTCGAATGTGCCGGCATCGGCGCGCTGGTCGATCATGATTCTGAGCGGCGAAATTTTTTTCGCCGCATCCTCGGCACGCAGAATTTTTCCGGACAAATCACCCGGCTACTGCGAGCGCGCCGTTTCCCCGATCTGATTTTGATCTCAATCGGGCACAACAACGTCGATTGGGCGTGGCGATGTCCCTCTAACGAGTTGGGTGCGCCGGAGCAGCGCTTGAAACGCCAAAGCAAAGAGTTCCGGGAGAACTACGGTCGCGAGCTGCGCCGTTTGCTTGGTCGCGCGCGGGCTGAAGAACATCGCGTAGCCCTCGTCGTGTTCGGACTGATCAATTTCGAATCGTATTTCAAAGGTCGCGAGGCGGCCGAGCGTCTTCGAGAATCGGATACAAGTCTGTATCCGCACTTGGAAACGACGTACAAATATCTTCTCTCTTTCCATCCAACTTATCGGCGCAATTTGATTCGGCTTGCTTCAAGGGTGAACGGAGAGCTGCGCGCAATAGTAGAAGAGCTGAATCTCGAGGTTGAGGACACGGGCCATATTCAGTTGCGATATTCCGACGCGTTGGCTACAGCGGACCTCAGCCGCGCGGAATTACTCCATCCAATTGATGGTTGGCACGCGTCGGTGGAGGGACACAATGTGCTGGCCGAAGCGGCATTCAGCGACCTTGGCCCAAGTTTGGAATTTCTTGGGATTCAGTAACTCTCATTAACACCGCGCTTCAGCGCGGTGTTATCGCTGGCCTTCCCCTAAAGCCGTTCAAACGGCTTACTGCGAGCGGGGACTGGCACGGCACCTGGCTGAAGCCAGGTGTCAATGAAACTGGCTATTGCGACAGGGCGCTAAATTACAAATCGCCGCGCTGCTTCAGTCGGGCGATTGTTTCGGGCATCATGCGATGGCCGAAGTGTCCCTGTTGCACCCGCAGTAGTTCTGAGCCGCGCCATTTCTGCTGAATCGCTTCGATCTCGCCAGCTGGCGCGATCGAATCGAATTCCCCTGTGACGAATAGAACGCAAGCTGGATCACAGAGCGGTTGAGTGTGCAACGGTGAGCTTAGATGAAAATGCCGCGCAACGAGAGATGGATCGATATTTGCCCGACGAAGCTCGCGCCGCATGAATCGCGCCGCCGGGCTCTTCCAGATCGCGTGCTCAACATTTACGATCGGTGCCATCAACGCGACGAAACGAAAATCCCGCTCAACCATCGCCAGAAGAGCGCCGATCCATCCGCCATAACTTGTTCCGAGCACACCGAACTCTTCGCACCCGCGCTCGCGCAATGTCGCCATCAATTGCCGCGCCTCGATTACCCCCTGACGCAAACCTTCTGCGTTGCGAATGAGATCGGCAGTGATCGCGAGTTCACCGTTCCAGTAGCCGCGCGGTACGCGCGAAAAGTGATAGGGGAGGTGAAGGAAACAAGCGTTGCATCCAAGTTCGTTGAAGCGTTCTGCGCAACGGCGATGCCCGGTGCGACTGGTAGACATGAGCGCGTGCAGTAGCAACACCGTGGGCGCGCGGATGCCTTGTGCGCACTGGAAGAACTCCGCGTGAGCGATGTTGTTTGCTGCAAAATGTGTCCTAATCGGGCTGTTCCACGTCATCGCCGCGTGTCCGTTTACAAGCGTCTTCACGACATCCGGTTCGTACGGTGCGGCGTAATATTCCTGCGGGGTGAGCCGCTCGCATTCCGCTACGTAACGCGCCATCTCCTCGCGGCCGCGACCATTCAGCCGATGCCGAGTATGAAGCAAGTTAAGCGACCCGCAGATAAGTGCATCGATCGTGCCTGAAGCAAGACGCTGCAACCGAGCGCTGGAAATTGTAGGGCAACCGCTTTGGTTGCCGTTTGGGTGTGCGGCAAGCGGCGCGCTTGCCCTACAGCGGTGCATCCGTTCCTGCGGCGGATGCGGGAGATCATCAGCCGGGAGCTGAAATTTTTCGCGTAATTCTGCGTAGAGATTTTTGAATGCGACCGCTAATTCGGATTCGATCCGCTCGCGCGCGTGCGTTTTTTGCAGCTCTGGAAAATGTGAAATTGGATTCCCAAAGGCGATCCAGATCGGCGTGCGCCGAAATGGCAGCCACTGTCTTTTTGAATAGAGACGATCGCTGCCCAGGATCACGCACGGCAAAGCCGGGACACCAGCGATGTGCGCGAGCGTCGATGCGCCGGGCCGGAGCGGCGCGCCTTCCAGCAGCGAACGCGCTCCGTCACGAATGCCGCCCTCTGGAAATAGGCCCACGATGCGCCCCTCTTTCAGCCGCTCGATTGCAGTGCGAATCGTTTTGAGGTCAGCACGATCTCGCTCCGCGGGGAATGCATCTATCGCGCGCAAAAGAAATCCCAGCACCGGGGAGCGAAAGAATTCCGCCATCGTCATCCAATCGATTTTCCGCCGCACGGTCAGGGAAATGAGAAACGGATCGAAATGACTGATATGATTCGCCGCCAGCAAAAATCCGCCGGCCTGATTTACATTCTCGTGCCCGAGCACTCGAATACGTGCGACGCAGGCAAACAGCAGTTTCACCAGCAGCTTTCCAGCTCGATAAGATGCCGTTTTGATTTCCACCTTTAGAGTGTTTCGCTGCTTTTGTGGGATCGGAAAGCTATTTTTTCCAGCTGATTCCTTTTTTTAACGTGGTATCATAGTTGGCAGTTTCCACCAGAGTGGTGGGTCACAGGCTATGAAACCGAGGAGTCCTTCCACGGGCGGAAAAGGACGATTTCCGCAGACGGACTACTTTTTCCATTCCGGTTTCGGTCAATGGCATGGTGGGAATTTTTGGCCTTACGATGGAGAAGATCGATCGGGCTTCAGGAATTTTTATAATTTGGGGCGCGAATACCGGATCGAAGCGGCGCGGGAACGGGCGAAGGAAATGGCGGTGTTTGCGTTGATTGTCCTGACTTCGGCGTGGCCGGTGCTCTACATGATCGTCACCGTTGTGAAATTGTTGAGCAAAGGCCGCCCGCAGTAGTTAGTTCTCTGCCCCCGCAACTGCGACGCGTTTATTGCTTCGGCTAGAGAAATTCTTCGCGATATTCCGGCGTCTCTTCCGGAACAAGACCGAGCCGGCTGGTGTTTTCGGTCACCACGCGTGGGACGAGGAAGTGCAGGAGATAATCTTCGCCACCGGCCTTGGTGCCGCTGCCGCTCATTTTGAATCCTCCAAAGGGATGACGTCCAACAATCGCGCCGGTGCACGAGCGATTGATATACACATTTCCCGCCTCCAGTTGTGCTTTGACGCGCTCGATGTTTGCCGGGCTGCGCGACAAAAATCCGCCAGTCAATGCGTAATCGGTGCCATTGGCCACCTCGATCGCTTCGTCGAGATCGCGCACTTTCAGCACGCTCAGCACCGGTCCGAAAATTTCTTCGCGCGCGATCCGCATGTTTGGTTTCACATCAGTGAAAATCGTTGCGGGAATGAAATAGCCTTGCGGCGGCAAATCTTTCGCTTGATACGCGAGTGTCGCCTCGCTTTTACCCACCTCGATGTAATCCAGAATGCGTCGGTAAGCCGCCTCATCGATCACGGGTCCGACCATGATCCCCGGTTCTTCAGGATTGCCGACTCGCAGACTGGCTGCGGCTGGAATTAAACGTTCCATCACGCGGTCGTAATTTTCTGCCAGAAGAATCAAACGCGAGAGCGCCGAACATTTCTGCCCTTGATAACCGAATGCGGAATAGATGGAATAGCCGATCGCTTCACCGAGATCGGCATCGGCATCGACGATCATCGCGTTTTTGCCGCCCATTTCGCAAATCACATGTTTGAGCTCGCGCTGACCGGGCCGTGTAACACCTGCCGATTGCCAGATTCTTAAGCCAACTTCGCGCGAACCAGTGAACGCGATAAGGTCGACATCTTTATGATCGACCAAATGCGCGCCGATAACGGAGCCGTGTCCGGAAAGAAAATTCAAAACACCCGGCGGAACTCCCGCCTCTTCGAAGACTTGCATGAGCATGGCGCCGCAGACGATCGATTGCTCGGATGGTTTCATGATCACGGTGTTGCCCGTCACGACTGCGGCCGCCGCCATTCCGCAAAGAATCGCGATGGGAAAATTCCACGGCGCGACCACGAACGCGACGCCGCGCGGCCAGTAATGGTGATAACTTTCCTCACCGGGAACCTGCTGCGTGAGTTTGGGGCGTCCCAAGCGGAGCATCTCATGCGCGTAGAAGCGGCAAAAATCGATCGCCTCGCGGATGTCTGCGTCTGCTTCTTTCCATGGTTTGCCCACTTCGAAGACTTCCACTGCTGAGAGTTCATAACGTCGGCGCTCCAGAATGTCCGCAGCGCGCTCGAGCAAACGGGCTCGTTCTTCAAAAGGCGTCCGGCTCCATTTGCCAAATGCTGCGCGTGCAGCTTTGACGGCATGTTCAGCTTCTGGAATCCCCGCTTCCGATCCGTAACCGACAATCTCATTCGGCGCGCTCGGGTTCACTGAGGGCGTCAGCTCATCTGTCCAGACTTTTTCGCCGCCGATGACGAGTGGATACTTTTCGCCAAAGCGTTTGCGAACTTCGCGCAGTGCGCTCTGCATTTTGTCCTGGCTGTCTTTGTAAGCGAAATTCACAAGCGGCGAGTTTCGGTAAACATCGCTGGGCGCAATGTCAAGGAAAGCGCCATTTTTGCCGGGATCACCGATCCCGGCTACAGATCCTTTCACCAACTCTCTGGGATCGCGGAGCAATTCTTCCGCCGAAACGTTCTCGGCGAATTTGGCGCGCAGAAATCCTTCATTCGACGTGTTCTCGAGCAGGCGTCGAACCAGATATGCCATGCCGGGAAGCAGCTCGCCGACCGGGCAATATTCGCGGACGCGATAACCCATTTCCACCAGTGCTCGCTTGATTGGCCCGGCCATTCCGTAGAGCAGTTGAAACTCAAAGCGGCTGCGATTGATCCCGAGTTCGTCCGCGAGCGCCTGTGCGTGCGCGATGCTGCGAACGTTGTGCGATCCGAAGGCAGCGGTAACGATGGATTCATTTTCGAAAAGCACGCGTGTGAGCGCCTCGAAATTCGCGTCGCTCTCGGACTTTTGAAAATAAACCGGACAATCCCAGCCGTTCTGGCGCGATTTCGTTGTCTCGTAATCCCAGTACGCGCCTTTCACCAGGCGGACTGCGAACCGCGTGCCCCGGGCGCGGCCCCACTCGATCAGGTCGCGCAAATCGGCTTCTGAATCTCGCAAATACGCCTGGATGACAATCCCAGCATGCGGCCAATCTTTAAACTCCTGCTCGGTGAAAATGGTTTTGAACAGTTCAAGAGTGATGTTTTTATGCGCATAACTCTCCATGTCGAAATTGATAAAAGCCCCGAACTCTCGCGCACGGCGTAGAAGCGGTCGCAACTTGGGCGCGAGATGGGCAATTGCATCGGCTGAATCGGCCGGACTGATTTGCGAATAGAGCGCAGAAATTTTGACCGACAAATTTACAACCGGAAAAAGCTCCGAATTCTTGCCCAGCGGATCCCTCCAGCCTTTCGTTTCGCGCGCGAGTTTCTCCAGTAAATCCAAGTAGCGCGCCGCGTATTCATCCGCCTGCGCTTCGCTAACGACGCCTTCTCCCAACAGATCGACGGTAAACCCAATTTTTTGCGCGTGGCGCTTGCGCAACGTCGCCATTACGTCGTCCGGATTTCTCCCGGCGATAAACTGGCGCGCCATTCCAGAAACATTCCAGCGCAGGATCCGCCCGCTCATCCATGGAACGATGCGCGCCAGCCGAACGCCGACGCCGACCAGCGGTCCAAAGCCGTCATCGGAGAAGTACTCGTCGAGATGCTCAACAATTTCCCTAGAGCGACGCAGCGAGGGTAGGACATCGACGAAGCGAAACAGTTGCGCCTTGAACCGCTCGTCCCGCATCGAGAGCGCCATCAGTCGCTGATAAAATCCGGCCTTGCTGAAAAGTGGCTCCGGATGTTTATCGACCAGCTCAAAAACGCGCTTGCCGCGCCGCTCGATTTCGCCCTGAAGCGCCGTCATTTACGAAATTACTCTGCCCCTGTGCGTTAGGCAAAACGGAGGCAGAGCATCGCTCCGAGCATGAAACAATTTTGCTCGTGGACACGCTCATTTGGAGGCCGGTGGCCGAAATAAAAATGAAACTGCTGCACGCAATTTCGAGGAGCAAGTGGAGAGGGATTTGCCTGGCAGACATCGGAGGCCCAGGGCTCGATCTGTCAGGCAATCTCATGTGTGCGGATTGATCCGGCGCAAAAACTCCTGTAGCAAACAGACGAGATGATTGTAGAGCGCCATGAATTTGCGAGCGACAACGTCGCGCCGATTTGCCCGGAGGCCTGGGCCGCATTGCAGGAAGCCAATGCCCATTACGCGCCATCTTATGGCGAGGACCGGTGGACTGCACAAGCGTGCGATCGGGTCCGTGAAATCTTCGAGACCGACTGCGATGTCTATTTTGTTTTCACCGGCACGGCGGCGAACGCGCTGTCGCTCGCGCAGCTGTGCAAGTCGTTCCACAGCATGATCTGTCACCAGCATGCTCATGTTCAGACCGACGAATGCGGCGCGCCTGAATTTTTCACCGGAGGATCAAAACTGCTTTTGGTCGGCGGCGCTGATGGGAAGCTCGACATCGGCCAGGTGGAAGCACTGCTGGCCCGCCAAAACGAATTGCACGCGCATAAGCCAGGCGCGATCAGCATTTCACAAGCGACGGAGTTTGGGACCGTTTACAGGCGCGCCGAAATTGCGGCGGTTGCCGATCTGGCGCGCCGGCACCAGCTGTTTCTCCACATGGACGGCGCGCGTTTTGCCAATTCAATTGCATTGCTTAACTGCGCGCCCAAAGCGATCACATGGGAGGCGGGGGTTGACGTTCTCTGTTTTGGAGGAACAAAAAATGGAGCGGCTGTCGGCGAGTTGGTGATTTTTTTCGATAAGAAAATCTCACGCGAATTTGATTACAGAGCGAAACAAGCCGGGCAGCTCGGATCGAAGATGCGTTTTCTGGCTGCACCGTGGCTGGGGCTTTTGACCGGGGACGCCTGGCTGCGAAACGCGCAGCATGCCAACGATGGGGCGCGGCGGCTCGCGGATCGGCTGCGAAAGGAGGCAGGAATCGAGAGCGTATTTCCGGTCGAGGCAAACGCAGTGTTTGTGTCGATGGATGAGCGACTCGCCGGTGGCCTTCACGCGCGCGGGTGGCGTTTTTATAAATTTATCGAGCCGAACGTTTATCGTCTGATGTGTTCGTGGGCCACCACTGAAAGGGACATCTCCGATTTCATTGATGACGTTGGGTCAATATCATTGAACGAATAGCGAACAGAAGGCATCTGTATGAAAACGAGAATGAAAGCTATTGTGCGAGTGCTGATGTTTGTGTCGGTCTTCCTTGCCGGATGCCAGGCGACGCACGATGTCGCTACAACGTCTTACCATGTCACCCGTGGCGCCGCGGTAGGCTCCTACAAGGTGGCTCGGGCCGTTGCGGTTGGGTCATATCGTGTTGCCAGCGCCCCGGTCCATTATGCCACGCGAAAAGGTACCGGCGAACCAACAATGGTTGGAACGACAGAGGCAACTTCATCGGATGTCACCCAGCCTGGCCAACGAATGCCGGCAGGGACGGCTTCAGCATCGCGCACAACGCGCAAGGAGACAGCGCAGTCCTCAACGAGGGCCGGTTCGTCCCGCCCTTCGGCTTCGCAGGAGAATTTTCCAACAGCAAAAGCAGTACCCGGTAAATCGGGCTACGTCTTCAGCCCGTTCGACACCGAAGGAAGATACGTCGATGTCAGCGGCTTTGCGCCGGGCACCAAGGTGAAAGATCCGTGGACCGATAAGATTTTCCTTGTTCCATAAGTTCCACGCCTGTGACAGCGCGCATTTCGCGTTTCTGGGGAGCGCAGGCTGCCAGCCTGCAGGTCTTGGGCAGCTTGTCGAGACCGGGAAAATACGTGCCATTCAGAGCTCAGTGCGCAAAGATGTTGTCGGCAGGGCTGCCGACAACTACAGGCTAGCAGCCTGTGCTCCCCAAAGATTGCCCCGAAGTTGCGCCAGTGTTAACTAATAACATGAGAGTGCCATCGCGATTTGCGGCCTGCTGGATGCTCTGCTGGTCGATTATCGCTTTTGCGCCGCACGGCCTCGCCCAAGAGTATCAAGGAAAGCAACTCGTTAAGGCGGAGCTCCTCGCCGACACGGACGCTGTTGTTCCAGGCAAACCGTTTACTGTCGGTTTGCTGCTGCGAATGGCTCCAGCCTGGCATACTTATTGGAAATTTTCCGGCGACGCTGGTCTTCCCAGTGAATTGAAATGGAAGCTGCCACCGGGCTGGAAAATCGGTGAGATTCAGTGGCCGATTCCACTAAAAACCATCGATCCGGGCGACATTCAAACTTATGGCTATGAAAATGAGGTCCTGCTCATGCAGGAAATCACGCCGCCGAACGTTGTAGCCGGCATCGGTGATGCCGGCAATGTTGGGCGCGCTAATCACGAGCCGGGATCATCGATCCCGGCTACAACCGTGAAACTTTCCGCCGACGCAAGCTGGCTGGTCTGCGAGAGAATCTGCATCCCCGGCGGCGCAAACTTGCAGTTGGAATTGCCAGTATCGACAAGCAGCCAGCCAGCGAACACGGAACTCTTCGCGCGTTATCGGCGTTTGCTGCCGCAAAACTTGCCGGGAGCGAACGTGGCGAAAGCCGATTGGAGTCCAGTTGGGTCCGATCTTCGCCTTAAACTCAATAGTGAGACCCTCGCAAACTTTCCGACTGTGGATTTTTTCCCGTTGCCGGAGCAGAGCACCGTTGTCGGGCATCCAAGAATCGAATCGCGAAACAAAAATGAAATCGTCTTTCGCATTCCGATTGAATCGTCGGAGAAGAGCTTGTCGTCCATGGCGGGCCTTATCGTCTTTTCGCATCAGCCAAACGGGGAGGACCGTGCGGCATGGCAGCTTACAACTCCGCCGGCTGTTGCGGCGGCTCGCCCGGCGCCGACGCGGGGAGTTTTCACTTTTCTGCTCTTCGGTTTTATCGGCGGCATCATTTTAAATTTGATGCCGTGCGTGTTGCCGGTGATCTCGCTGAAGATTTTTGGATTCATCCAACAGGCGGGCCAGAGCCGGCAGAAAATTCTGGGGAGCGGAGTCGCGTTTACGATTGGGATTTTCGCTTGGTTCATCGCGCTTGCGCTGCTCCTGATTGCACTCAAGACCGCCGGGCGCGACGTCACGTGGGGCGGATTTCAATTTACCAACGCGTATTTCGTTCTCGCGCTGAGCGTGATTGTTCTCGTGTTCGCCCTGAATCTTTTTGGTGTGTTCGAAATTTCAATGCCGCAAAGCATGACACGCGGTCTGCTTTCGTCGACCGAGCGCAAAGACAACGTCGGTTCATTCTTCCAGGGGGTGTTCGCCACTGTGCTGGCCACGCCGTGCACAGCGCCGTTTCTCGGTACCGCGCTCGGCTTCGCATTTTCACAGTCGCCCGCAATCATCCTCGCAATCTTCATCGCCATTGCCGCTGGGATGAGCGCGCCGTATTTGCTCCTGAGCGCTCAACCAGCCTGGCTGCGATTGCTGCCAAAACCCGGGCCGTGGATGCTGCATGTGAAGCAGTTCATGGGCTTTCTGCTGCTGGCGACCCTGCTTTTTCTTCTTTACGTGCTCGGCGCCCAGCGCGGCTTGGAAGGGGCGATCTGGGCGAGCTGTTTCCTGCTGGTAATCAGTGTCGCGTGCTGGATGAAAGGCGCGTTCGTTGTGCCAACCGCATCTGTCCTCAAGCGAAGCGTCGTGCTAGTGCTCATGCTCGTGCTCGTGTTCATGAGCGGGATTTATTTCATCGGGAACAAATTTCACTCTGCGAATATTGCTTCCGCTGACTCACGACTCCGAGGCGATTGGCAGGCGTTCACGCCCGAACGGTTGCAAACGGAACTGGAGCAAGGCCGTTTTGTTTTTGTCGATTTCACGGCGGCGTGGTGTCTCACCTGCAAATTCAACGAAGCCAGTGTGCTTGAGAGTACCGAGGTGCGGGAGGCTTTTCAGCGTCATGGCATCGTGAAATTAAAAGCTGATTGGACCAACGGCGATCCGGTGATCACGAAGTTATTACAGCACTTTGGCCGGCCGGGTGTGCCTCTCTATGTGCTTTATCCGGGGAAAAACGAAGAGCCGATCGTTTTTCCGGAACTGCTCACTAAGGGCATGATGCTGGAGAAACTCGAGAGTACATCGCGCGCTGTCGCTGCGCAGTAATCCGCGCTGGAATGACGAAGGAATGACGAGCCCCAATGACGAAAGTACCGGGCTGGGACGCGCGCGCCATTTCGGATTTTGTCATTCGGATTTGTTTCGTCATTCGTTATTCGAATTTCGTAATTTGGTCTTCCTCGTTGTATTTCGCCCGTTCCTTGCCAATGTGTTGATTGCAACAAAATTGAACTAGTTTAACAATTATGCTCTCTAATCAATCTATGAAAACGAAGTTAATCTTGGCCATTGTCACATCATTGATCGCCACCGCAGTCTTTGCCTTCGATCCGCCCCAGGTAGGAAGCGCTGCGCCGGATTTTTCTATCACCGACGCGAAAGGCAAGACGCACTCGCTTTCGCAATATACGGGTAAGTATGTGGTGCTGGAATGGTTTAATCCGGAATGTCCGTTCGTGAAGAAGCACTACGGCGGCGGCAACATGCAAAAGTTGCAGGATCAATATACGAGCAAGGGCGTTGTCTGGCTCACGATCGATTCCAATGCGCCCGGTACCCAGGGTAATCTGACGCCGGAAGAGGCTGAAAAGATTACGACCGAGTGGAAGACGCATCAGACCGCATTGCTACTTGATTCCGAAGGCAAAGCGGGGCGCGCTTATGGCGCCAAGAACACGCCTAATATGGTGATAATCAATCCGGACGGAAAAATCGCCTACGAAGGAGCGATCGACAGCAAGGCGACGCCAAATGCAGCAGATATTCCCAGCTCAACGAACTATGTTAAAGCGGCGTTGGATGAGTCGCTGGCAGGCAAACCCGTCACGACCCCACAAACAAAGCCGTACGGCTGCTCGGTGAAATACAAATCGTCCTAGAGCGGTTGTTGTTTGTAGAAAGTTTCGAAGCGGCGGTCAAAGCGGCCGCCGCTTTTGTTTACGCGCCGGCATTCAGTTCAAGCCCGGCTCGGGGAGAGGCGTAATATCAGGCGCACGACTGGCATCGGCATCAGTCGAGTCAGGAACATTGCAAGCTTCATTGCAAAGCCGGGAATCACCAGCGGCCGGTCTGCTTCCAGTGCTGCCAGCGCCTCGTGCACGACTTGTGCGATCGGAGCTTGGAGAAAGTCAGGGCCTGGGCCGGGCTTGACCTCCCGGCTCGGACGGCTGGCGACTTCTTGAAATTCTGTGCGCACGGGACCGGGGCACACAGCACATACGCTCACGCCTGCCCGCCGGAGTTCGGCCCGCAGCGCTTCGGAGAAACTTGTCACATACGCTTTGGTGGCGGCGTAAACGGCGTTGCCAGGGATCGGAAGAAAGCCGGCGGACGAGCTAACGTTTAGGATGCCGCCGCGCCGTTTCGCGACCATTTGCGGAAGCAAACGGCGAGTGAGTGAAGTAAGCGCCGCTACGTTTACCAACAGCATCTGCTCGTTGCGAACGGAATCGCTGGCCGCAAAGGGACCGCTATCGCCCAGCCCCGCGTTATTGATCAAAAGATCGACGTCGATCTGATCATGCGCGAGCGAATCAATCAGGAACTCGATTTGCGCTTTGTCGGCAAGATCGACAACGCGAACGTGGACGTCCAGGTTTGGATTTCGGTTCAACAACTCGTCGCGTAAATCGGCTAAACGTTCGCTTCGGCGTGCGAGGAGAACAATTGTGCGCGCACGTTTCGCAAGTTGTCGGGCAAATTCGCGGCCGATGCCAGAAGAAGCGCCCGTGATCAGCGCACTGCAATCATTGAGTTTCATCGTGGGGAAGGAGCGAGCGAATTGTCTGTTTTCGCTAGTGCCGTCAGCTCGCGTTTTGTGAGCAGCCGCCAATGTCCTCGCGGCAAATCACCAAGCCGAAGAGTTCCGACGCGAACGCGGAGAAGATGTTTGACGCGGTAGCCAGCGGCTTCGAACATGCGGCGAATTTGCCGATTAATTCCCTGTTGCAACACGACTCGCAAACGCGTGGGCGAGACGAGATGAAGCCGCGCGATTTTGGTTCGCTGGCCATCGAGAAAAATTCCGCGTAAAAGTTTCGGTGCGAGTGCCGGGTCCCACGGTCGATCCAGTGTCACCTCATATTCCTTGTCGGTCTTATAACGCGGATGGGTAAGCCGCTGCGCAAGTTCGCCATCATTTGTGAGAAGAAGCAAACCCTCAGTTTGCGCGTCCAGACGCCCGATGTTGAAGAGCCGGGAAAATTTCTTTGGAAGCAGATCAAAGACAGTGTCGCGCGCATGCTCATCTTTTCGGGTCGAAACAAATCCCGCTGGCTTATACAGCATGATCGTAAGCGGCGGAGCGACGCGAACAAGTTCGCCATCGACCTTGACGTGGTCATCCGCGCTAGGCTGTGCGCTGAAGTTTGTGCAGACTTTGCCGTTGATGGTGACGCGACTCGCTGCGATCAACTCATCACAATGCCGGCGTGATCCGACGCCAGCGGCCGCGAGAAAACGGTTAAGGCGCATGGCGCTTCGTTAAAGCGTTGACGCGTTGAACCGTTAAATCCGGACCGCTTCAACGCTTCAACGGGCTTATACATCCGGCTTCGTTTTCGGCAGGCCGATGACTTTGCTGCCTTGCTTCCACTGACCGCGCTTCTTCAGAAGCTCGACGCGCTCGAAGCGTTTTAGCACATTGCGTCTGGCGGCTATGGTGCTTGCCCCTTTTAAACTGCGATGTTGCGACATAAACGTTTCCCTCGCGAAATGAGCTCGCACACTAAGCTGGCCTCCGGATTTTTCAACTCGGTGCATACCGCCCTTTTTAACGTTGTAACGCTTTTAACGAATCAACGTCCTCGTCAGAGTTGATTACCAAGCACGACGTACGTCCCGGACGTGATGACTTGGTGATAAACGTGAAAGCGACTGGTCAATAGCTGTTTCCAGTAGTCCGCCCGGCTTTGCTCCACGATGAGATAAACCGCATCGGGTTGACCCCATTTCTTTAAGACCGCGTCTTCATTCAGGAAAATATCGATCAAAGGCCCGCCAAGCGGGGCCGCTCTCTGGCGGTTTTGATTAACAAGAAAAAACTTCCGGTTCAGATAAAAAATAAGGCTACTGCTTTCGTCGAGCGGCCCTTCAAAAATCGTATCGCCGCCTGCGTCGAGGCGCGGATTTAGGAATCGCGCAACATTGGCGAGTGAGAAGTACGGCGCGGCTCGCGCGACACCGTCCATCATGCTGAGCCCGCATGGAACCATCGACGCAGCCAGGGCGACGGCAGCGAGTTTCGTGCGCCGTTTGAAAATGAGGTAAAGCGCCACCAGCGAGAAAAGCACGAGCGAGCTACCCGTAATCGCCACCAATGGCCATAATGCCAGCCAGGCTGACATGGGCATGCCGTGTAATGCCTTCCAGGCTGTCCAGCGTGCGTCCATCGTGCCCCAGTTTCCGTTCAAAACGCGCACTGCGCCGAGAAGGAAGAACGCCCCCGCGGCGCTTATCACGCCGGAGAGACCGACTCCGATTGCGCCTGCAATTCGCCAGCGCTGCGGCATCCGCTCCCACACGACCGCTGCCCAGAGCGCAAACGGTCCCCACATGCTCATCGAATAATAATCCTGCCGTTGCCCGAGAAAGAGCAACGGGACAAAAACGACGCCCATCCAGCAAAGCGGTAGTGCATCCGCGAAATTGATCTCGTTCGGCCGCATCACGCGGCGCCAAGCGAACATCACTCCGGGGAGCAGCGCGATCGACCACGGAAACCACCAGGCCAAATGCATGAGCACAAATTGATAGGCAGGCACGCCCAGGTAATCATGCGTTTCGTCGGAAAGCCCGCGTAGATGACCTAACCATTCCGAGCTGATCAAATGAGGAAAATAATCCGGAAAATGCAGTTCCGCCCAAATATGCCAGGGGGCAACGATTAAAAGAAAGATCGCCAGATATTCCCATCGTAAAAGCGCGCGATATCGCAGTCGCGCTTCGCGATAAAATATCGACAGCAAAAGAAAAACTGCCGCCGGATAAACCACGCCGAGTAAACCTTTGGTAAGGCAGGCGAAGGCCGAGCAAATCCAAAAACCGGCGAACCAACCCGGCCGATGACGCCTGCGCTGATAACCGCACAATCCGCAGAAAATTGCGCCCGCGATAAATGCGCTGACGAGCGGTTCGGGCATGACGATGCGCGCGAGCAAAAATGTGCCGCAACAGCTGAGATAAATCAGACCGGCAACAAAACCGCGCCAGTAGTCCGTGAGCTTTTCCCCAATCAGAAAAATTAATGCAACCGAAGCGACCACCGCCAGCGCACCCGGGAGTCGCGCAGCGGCAGCGTTTATACCGAAGAACTTGAACGAGACAATGATGAGCCAGTAGAGCAACGGCGGTTTTTGCAGACGCGGGATACCGTCGTTCGTTGGCAGGAGCCATCGATGGCTCTCGACCATCTCGCGGGCCGCTCCTGCATATTGTCCCTCGGTCTGACTGTACAGGTCGCCCGTGCCAATCGTCGCCACGTGCAACAGCGCCGCCGACGCAATCAGAATCGCAAGCAACGCGTGACGCGTGGGTGGCGGAGGAAGCGCCGGCGGCTCGAGCATAGTTTCTTCCAGGGTTAAGCTGCGGACGCCTGCGGTCATTGAACAGATTCCTCCCCAGAAATTCTGATCCGGTCTTCGTCTAAGGCGCAATCGGCCGAGTGCTTTTTCTGGTATTCTTGCCAATGTTCAGGCAAACGCAGCAATTTTCCCGTGGGCATTTCGATCAGCGCGAGCATTTGACGGCATTGGGCAATCAACGTGCTGTCATCTGGTCGTGTGATTCGAAATGCGCACCAGAACCGCGCGCGCTCCACCTGATCAAGCCAGCCCTCAATCACCAATCGATCACCGAGTTTGGCTGCGCGGCGATAATCAATTTCGGTGCGTACCACCACAGGATAGGTTTGCTTTTCGGTCATCTCTATGAGGACGAGACCAAGTTCCGCGACGAGATGTGTGCGAGCGATCTCGATGAAACGCAGATAAGCGATATTAGAGACGACGCCTCCGCAATCGGTATCGAAAAACATCACCTGCACTTCTGTGCGGATTTGCAGCGGGGCCATGGTAGGCTTTCCAATTTCAAATTTGAGATTTCCAAGTTCGCACGTTGTTGCCTTGTAAGACGCAAGAGGATGATTCGGTAACTTCGTAAGTCATGGTCGCGAGTGTGAGATTGAAAATCTAAAATTTCAAATTTCAAACTTTGTTGGCCAGAATCGACAGCACTGCATCGACCACTTCCTGAGTGCTAACGGCTTTCATGCAGCGAAAATCAATTGGGCATTCGCGGAGAAAACAGGGGCTGCATTCGACATGATGTCGCAGGATGATATGACCATTGCCGAGTGGCCCGGTCAGACGCGGCTCGGTGGAACCAAAAATAGCGACTACCGGCACGCTCAGCAATGCGGCGAGATGCATCGTGCCGGTATCGTTGGTCAGCAGTAGACGGCATTCCCGCAGCTCGTCGATAAGTTCATCCAGCGTAGTCCGGCCGATCCGATTCACGCAATGATCGTCGATCGTAGCCGCGATCTGATCGCCCAGTGCCGCGTCGTTCTTCGTTCCGAACAAGACCCATTGCGCCGATGATTGTGCGCTAATCTTTGCGGCCACCTCGGCGAATCGCTCTCGGAGCCATCGTTTGGCCGGGCCATACTCTGCGCCGGGACAAAGGCCGATTCTTACTGGCTGATTGCCAATTGCCAATAGCTGATTGCTGATTGCCGGTTGAGCGTTGGACGTTTCTGCGCCGCATTCGCGCGCGATACGAAGGAAGCGTAGCGAATGATGTTCCGGTGGACCTGGTTTTCGCGTCTCGGGCACGGTTTGGTTCAGTAGCCACCTCCTCCAATGCCCGCGATAACCAACCGTGCGCGGAATTCCGCTTAACCAGGACTCAAGAGCAACACGCAGCGAATTTGGGAAAAGGATCGCGGCATCAAAAAGCGATCGTCGGCGAATCGACCGTACAGACCGCAGGAGCGAACGACTTGATATTGGAATAATCGCATCAACCTCAGAAACGAGCTTCCACATCGGCGCAATCTTGGTTGGCGCGACGATTGTGACTTGAGCGTCAGGACGCCCATTCTTGATCGCGCGGACTGCGGGCGCGCTCATCACGGCATCACCCAGCCAGTTGCTTGAGCGAACGAGAATTCGAAATGGCTTTAGATTGTGAGCTGAAACTCCCGGCGGCAGATAGACGCCGCGTTTATATCGCGGAAGAAGGAAATTGGGCTGGGGCGTCTTCCAGCGATTGTGCACCCAAAACCAATCTTCCGGTGCGCGCCGAATTTGTTGCTCGATCACCTGATTTATGCTCGAGGTGAGCTCTGCAACAGAAGCGCCGGTTTGGTCAAAGCGCTCGGTGAAAACCACTCGCCAGCGCGCTGGTCCGGTCGTGTAAACCCCAGCGGCGATCAGCGCCGCCCGGGTGCGCTTGGCCAGCAAAGCAGGCAGAGGCGAAGTGGACGCCAGTCTCCCAAAAAACGGCGTCCAAAGCCCGTGATCGCCGGCATGTTGATCGGACAAAACACCCACGCCGCCACCGGAACGAAGCAGGTCGATCACGGGTTGGAAACCGTCTTTGCGATCAAAGAGTTCCAATCCCGTCTGGCTGCGGGTGCGCCGTACATGCGCGTCGATAAAGCGATTGCCGAGTCGTTGATAAACGCTG
>Ga0193735_1000114_pt1 | contig 25178 bp, 20 predicted proteins | sample U1m2metaG_FD_145080 | JGI IMG/M metagenome (GOLD analysis project Ga0193735, IMG submission 145080) | Soil microbial communities from a riparian zone of the East river system, Colorado, United States - U1m2 | ecosystem: Environmental > Terrestrial > Soil > Riparian zone | place: USA: East River... | reverse complement strand
CCAGCGGCGCCGGGAACACAGCTATTGGATTCAATGCTCTTCTTAATAATACGATAGGGATGAGCAACACTGCAGTAGGTGCGCTCGCGCTCCAAGAAAATGTCGGTATCAGTAACACGGCGACCGCTTTTTTGCACTTGGTAGCAACACGACGGGGGACAGCAACACCAGCATGGGCTTCGGAGCACTCACTGGTAACACGCCAGGCGCATTCAATACAGCTATCGGCAGCGGCGCGCTCCTCGCTAACACGACTGCTAATTCAAACATCGCCGTGGGCGAATAATACCACTGGGTCGAACAATACGGCTATCGGAGCCGGGGCCGGCGAAAATCTCACCATAGGCGATAACAACATCGATATTGCCAACCCCGGTGTCGCCGGTGAGTCGGCTACGATCCGCATCGGCAGTGGGAATCAGACCAGTACATTTCTCGCTGGAATCAATGGAACCGCAGTGACAGGCACGGGAGTGGTGGTAAGCGCTAGCGGTCAACTTGGCGTGGCGACGTCCTCGGCGCGTTTTAAGTACGAGATCAAGCCGATGGACAAAACCAGCGAAGCGCTGTTCGCGCTCAAACCGGTGTGCTTCCGCTACAAAAAGGAAATCGATCAGGCAGGCACATCACAGTTTGGACTGGTAGCCGAACAAGCGGAAAAGGTGAACCCCGATTTGGTGGTGCGCGATAAAGAAGGAAAACCATACACCGTCCGCTATGATGCGGTGAACGCGATGTTGCTCAACGAGTTCCTCAAGGAACATCGTACAGTTCAAGAACAGGGTGTCATCATCGCACGCCTGCAAAGGCAAATTGAAGGGCTTACTGCGGGTTTGGAGAAAGTGAGCGCGCAGCTCGCCGTTGCGAGTCCGTCCCACGGCGGACTTGAAGCAAGCAAACCTGTGCCGAAAGTGGTTAACAACCCCTAGCAATTTAGCTTGACAGGATAACGCGACTTTTTCAAAACTCAGCGTCGCTAAACGGATCTGAATCAGGAGAAGGATTTCTCTCCCCGCTTCGTCCTTCCCCTCTTTCAGACTTCCAACGAAATTAACATAGAGCGGGGAAGTGAAAGGAAAGCGATGAATCCATTGAGTTGGCTCAAGAATGCAACCCCACCACTCCTTATCGTCCTTGCGCTTGGCTGCCTTGCGCTTTTGCCAGACGCGCAGGCCGTCAATCCGCTACCGGATGGGGGTTATCCCAATTTTACCACGGCTGAAGGGCAAAACGCCCTTCAGAGTCTCACCAGCGGCACTGAAAACAGTGGACTTGGCGCTTTGACACTGTTTACCAACAGCACCGGCAGCTTCAACACCGCTGTTGGCGCTGGAGCGCTTTTGTCCAACAACTCGGATTCAAACACCGCCGTAGGCGCTGAAGCACTCATATCAAACACGAACGGCACAGCCAACACGGCCATCGGATTAGGCACCCTGTTCGCGAATGCGATTGGTGACTCGAATACGGCTAATGGTGCATTCGCGTTGTTCGGCAACACGACAGGGGTCAACAATACAGCTGTCGGGAATGGCGCGCTACAAAGTAACACCACCGGCAATGACAATATTGCCTTGGGTGAAAGTGCCGGCGGCCTTCTAACTACCGGCGATAACAATATAGAGATCGGCAATCTGGGAGTTGCCGGGGAGTCTAATAAAATCCGGATTGGAGATCCGACAATTCACACCGGGATATTTCTCGCCGGGATCAATGCAATGAGTCCCGAAGCGCCGAACCAGGCAGTGCTGGTGGATCTTGCGACCGGCCAACTGGGGAGTGCGGACGTCGGTAGCTTTCCACCCGGACCCCAAGGAAGTCCAGGACCTCAGGGACCTCAAGGTGCTTCTGGGCCACAAGGTTCTCCCGGGCCACAAGGGATACAAGGCCCTCCCGGACCGACAGGCCCACCTGGGCCACAAGGCGCGAAAGGCCCTCCCGGCCCGCAAGGCCCACAGGGAAAACAGGGGCTACAAGGCCCACCAGGGCCGCAAGGCTCCCCTGGGCCAAAGGGTCCTCCGGGTCCCCAAGGACCCCAAGGAAGTCCAGGACCTCAGGGACCTCAAGGTGCTCCTGGGCCAAAGGGTCCTCCTGGTCCACAAGGACCCCAAGGAAATCCGGGACCTCAGGGACCTCCAGGTGCCCCTGGTCCACAAGGTCCCCCCGGCCCACAGGGACCGCAAGGACCACAGGGCCTGCAAGGTAACCCCGGCCCACAAGGCCCTCCGGGAATTGGGGTAGTTATTACGGATGTGGAGAACACTGCTGTTGGCGACCAGGCGCTCGTTAACAATATAGGAAATTTCAATACAGCTACCGGGTTTGGGTCGCTCCTTAACAACACTAGCGGGGGCGCCAATACGGCTGTGGGTGACCGTTCCCTACAAAGCAACACCACGGGTTCCGACAACGCGGCGCTCGGTCGGGATGCGCTTTTTAACAATACCACTGGCGTTCAAAACACGGCGATTGGAAGAGCTGCGCTTTCTAACAACACCACCGGCCCCCTCAACACAGCCATTGGTGTAAATGCCTTGGCTAACAACAACGAGGGCGACACAAATACTGCCGTCGGCGCTAACGCGCTCGAAGGCAACACCACCGGCGGTCTTAACATCGCCGCGGGGTTCCTGGCGCTCCAAAGCAACACCACCGGCGTTGCCAATACAGCTGTGGGTGAGCGCGCTCTACTAAACAACACCACGGGCAGTGGTAGCGTTGCCTTGGGGGCACTTGCCGGCAGAAATGTCGTTACGGCCAACAATGTTATTTGTATCGGCATCGGCGTCTCAGGAGCAGACGTGATCGGCACCACATGGATCGGCAACATCTTTGGCACCACTACGCAAAACGGCACAACGGCCCCGGTCGTTGTATCTGCTGACGGCCAGCTTGGCACGGCCCCTTCCTCGGAGCGGTTTAAGAAGGACATCGCCACCATGGAGCAAGCCAGCGAAGCAATCCTGTCACTTAGACCCGTCACCTTCCACTACAAGAGCGACGTTAATGGAACACCGCAGTTCGGTTTGATTGCCGAAGAAGTGGCAAAAGTGAATCCGTCCCTGGTAGTGCCCGATAATGAGGGAAAACCGTACACCGTGCGCTACGATGCGGTCAACGCCATGTTGCTCAACGAGTTTCTCAAAGAGCATCGAAAAATGGAACAGCTGAAAAAGGACTTTGAGTCCAAGCTCGCAGAGCAGCAGAAGCAAATTGAATCGCTTACTGCGGGCCTGCAAAAAGTGAGCGACCACCTCGAGGCGAGCAAGTCGGCGCCGCAAGTGGTCCTGAGTAATCGCTAGAGATCAGAAGGAACAAATCGGGGTTCAGATCTAAATATTTGACGCTGGCGATTAGCTTTTCTACGCGGAAGAAGTGGTACAGCCTTTTCGCATAGAATTTGAAGACGCCATCTACCATCTGTGCGTGCGAGGCGATGCACGCCAGCCGATCTTCGGTGACGAATGCGAAGCGCAATTGATTGACGGGCGACCCGCGGGCTACTTGCGGCGCGCGTGCAATCACGTGCATCTCGAATTTGATCGGCAGTGTCGATCAACATTGCCCTCAAACATGGAATTGAGTGCGGCGATTGCTGGCCGGTTTGGGCGTTTCCATGAATTTGGCAGAATTTCTGGTCGAGGATCAGCGATCTTGCGCGGGTCTAATTTCCATTGACCCGGCGCAATGCTCCTGCTAAACGATGAGCGTGACTTTGCGCTCCCTTCCAATAATGGTAATCGTGGCTTTTCTTGTCACGGGGTGTGCCGAACTAGGCGATGTTTTGCTCGCTCCAGACGAACCCGTTGTGTATGTGGAAGACTATCCCTATCCGGGCGCCTTCGATCCCTACTACAACGAGCCCAAAATCTACCGGCAACCACGCTATTATTACGAATCAACAAGCAAAAAGACCAAAGGCAACAGAGTGTTCAAGACTACAAAGGTGAAGGACGAATACGGTCACACGGTTTACAAAAACACCACCTCTCACAAGAAGAAGAAGCACTAGCCCGCACTCATGAAATTTCGTTTCTTTCTCTTCATTCTCCTCCTAAGCATCGCAAACGCATTCGCGTCCGATCTCGACTTTACGCTGGTGAACCAGACCGCGCGAAGCTTTGAAGGTCTCTATATCACCGCCGCTGACAACAAGGATTGGGACGCAAATCTCCTTCTCAAAGGAGAAGTGCTGGCCGCTGGGGGAAAGATCCGTGTGCGCTTCAAGAGTGACGCAAAATCGGAAATCTGGGATTTCAACCTGGTGGACAACGAGGGACTCTCAGTAACCTTCAAAAAGGTAAATCTTGCAGGCGTTGACACGGTCACGTTGAAGAACGTCAACGGTAAGATCACTGCGGAGATTGAGTAGGTCGCGAACTTACTCCTGGTTGAGCCGCTCACATGGCGCAGCGAACCGGCTGCTTTACTGATTATTCAGGACGGTTTGTGCTGTGGGCTTGTTCATCTCAACCTGCGCGCTCACCTTCTCCAAGCCCGCAGTGAGGGCTTCAATCTGCTTTTGCAGACGCGCAATGGTCTCTCCCTGCTCCTGCACTGTTTTGTGCTCTTTGAGAAACTCATTGAGCAACATCGCGTTCACGGCGTCGTAGCGCACAGTGTAAGGTTTTCCCTCCTTGTCACGCGCGACTAGATCGGGCCTAACCTTTTCCACTTGCTCAGCCACCAGGCCAAATTGCGGGATGCCATCCGGATCAAGCTCTTTCTTGTAGTGGAAGGTGACCGGTTTGAGGGCGAGGATCGCTTCGCTAGCTTTATCCATCGGCTTGATCTCGTCTTTGAAACGCTCCGAGGAGGTTGTTGAGCCAAGGTGACCGTCGGCATCTATGATAACGGGTACGCCTCCGGCGATGGTTACCCCACTGATGCCGGCGATGTAGGTGTTGCTCTGAAATTCGCGGATGCCGCGACCGGCCACCGTGCCGATGCGGATGGTGTCCGACTCTTGAGCACCAACGTTGCCGATATGAATATTGTTATCGCCCGCAGTGAAAACACCCGCCGCATAGCCCAATGCGATGTTGTTTTTACCGGTGATGTTATCCTGCAGGGTAAAAAAACCAATGGCGGTGTTTTTGCCGCCGGTTGTGTTGGTATTGAGCGCCTGAAAACCAATGGCCGTGTTTCGGGTGCCGGTTGTGAGGTTGAAGAGGGCATAATCGCCCGTTGCGGTGTTTTGACCGGAATAGCCTCCAACCGGTGGAGGGGTGACCGCTTGAGTGATGGGCGAAAGTGCAGGGTAAGCCAGGGCGAGGGCTGCAAGGAATAAACCGGATCGCAGAGGAGAGCGGTTAATAGATCTTCTTGTGCGCAGAGTGATTTTTGCCAATCTCAATAATTTCATAGATGTCCTTTTTTTCTATCGGTAGTAATGACCAGCGCCTGAAAGAGGGGAAGAAAACACCGAGAAAGGGCTTTCTTACCCGACCCCCGGATTAGATCTTTTGAGAACGGCGACGAGTTTTTCAGAATTCCGTGAGCTGATCAAGCTAATTCGCCGCAAGCGCAAACCGCGGATTCGAGTTCCACAAAAGCAGTTAGCTTTTCATCGGTGATGTAGGTCAGCAATCCAGGTTGGATCTGAGATGTTTATTTGTGCTCTTCTCCTCTGTCGTAATTGCCTTCAAGTGGCATGGGCTCGCTCCACGGTGGCACAGGCTTTTGAGTGTCGTAGTACGGGTAGCTTGCACGTGGTGCGTGATACGTTGAGACACCGAACGATAGCCAGAAGACCAAGCCCAACACTGCGATGATGGCTGCCAGTTTCTTGACATGAGTCAAGGAGGAGGGACGAGGACGTTGGGAGATTACGTCCCGTCTCCACAATCGCGGGTGGCGATAGATCCGTTGCTGGAGCTCAGTGTAGGTGTCGATCTCCTGAGACGCGGCCATTGGGTTGGGGAATCTCCCCATACTTACTTCTACGGAAACTGGAGGGTGAACGCCCCAAATATTTTAGAGGAATGGTCGAATCTAACCCGTTTCACGGTAAGTGGCGGTGAGGGATCGGTAGAGTAGGCGGGCGCGCGCTGTAGCCACAGCGCTGTGCGCCGTCGCAAATGGGTGATTCCCAAGGTCACGCGCCCCACACGGCGTGGCTATGGCATTCGTGGGCTGGCTTTCAGAGGCCGGCCGTTCGACTATTTCCGGTGTCGGTCGTACCTCGCGCTTTTTCCTCGCAAAGCCGCACATGACCGTTCATGACTTGCTTATGAAAATGACAATTCGATCGATAAGTTCCGTTAACAGTTGGCTTCGATGGTCTGTTTTGCTGCTCGTTTCATGCCTGATCGGCTGCTTCGCCATTTCACCAAACGCACAGGCGGTGACTCCGCCACCGGACGGAGGTTATCCAGGAGCCAATACAGCAGAGGGAGACAATGCGCTTTTGAGTCTGACCACCGGGACCTTTAACACGGCTATTGGAGCGTTTGCCCTTCGTAACACTACAACCGCCATCTTCAACACGGCCACCGGGGTGAATGCGCTCTTGACCAACAGAACCGGAAGCAACAACACGGCAACCGGTGCAGGGGCGCTTTTTAACAACACTGCGAGCGACAACTCGGCCCACGGTCATCAAACGCTCTTTCACAACACCACCGGGGACTTCAACACGGCGAATGGTTTTGATGCACTTCTTGATAACACAACCGGCGACGACAACACAGCCACCGGCGCTGCTGCGCTTTTGAGCAACACAACCGGCGTTGACAACACTTCCAACGGGGCCGGTGCGCTCTTTAGCAACACAACCGGCGACGACAACACTTCCAACGGGGCCGGTGCGCTCTTTAGCAACACAACCGGCGACGACAACACAGCCGAGGGTGCTTTTGCGCTCGTTAAAAACACGACCGGCGGCCACAACACGTCCACTGGATTTAACTCGCTTTTCAACAACACAACCGGCAGCAACAACACGGCGCTGGGTTTTGGAGCCGGGCTCAATGCAACTACGGGATCCAATAACATTTATATCGGTACAGGGATGGCAGGTGTTGCTGGCCCAGAGCAACGCCTGTTACATAGGGACCAGTTTTGGCCAAACCTCTGCCAGCGGAATCCCGGTTGTTATAAACTCGAACAATAAGCTCGGAACGGTGACCTCCTCGAAACGCTTTAAGGAAGACATCAAGCCGATGGGTAATGCCAGCGAATCAATTCTCGCACTGAACCCGGTCACGTTCCGGTACAAGGAGGAAATTGACGCTCTAGGCTCACCGCAGTTCGGACTTGTGGCGGAGGATGTCGAAAAGGTGAATCCGGCCTTAGTAGTGTGCGACAAAGAAGGAAAACCTACAGCGTGCGCTACGATGCCGTGAACGCGATGTTGCTCAATGAGTTTCTGAAAGAACACCGCAGGAACGCGGAGCAGGAAGCGATAATCACAGAGTTAAAATCTGGGATGATCGCCATCGCAACAACCGTGAAAGAACAGGCAGCGCAACTCCAAAAAGTGAGCGACCAGCTCGCCGCAGCGAGTCCGTCCCGCGGCGAACCTGAACTGAGCAAACCGGCACCTCAGGTGGCCCTGAAGAATCGATAGGGTAAAGGTCACACGCACCCGCTACCGGACGGATTCGGCACGGCTACACTATTTGTGAGTTGCCCTTTCGAGGCGGGCCGTTGGTCGATTTCCAAATGTCGGTCCTATATCGCGCTTTTTGCTCGGAAAGCCGCCAAATAGAACGATGAACTAACACACCGGTTCCGGACATATATTTGGCTGCGAACCCGCAGCATCAGACTATGGTCGTGATCGACCCATATATATTATGAGCGGGTTCTTTGAGGAATTGCAGCGCCGAAAGGTTTATCGCGTCGCCGCCGCTTACATCGTCGCTGCGGGATTCCTGATTCAAATCGCCTCGGCGGTGTTTCCAGCTTGGGATTTGCCGAATTGGAGTTTGCGACTCGTAATTGCGCTTTTGTTGATCGGTTTTCCGATCTCGCTCATACTCGCCTGGGCGTACGACATTACTGATAAGGGAATTCAGGCCACCCCCAAAACAGGAACTCATCGGCGTCGAAATCTCATCTTGCTCGTCCTCACAGCCGTCATCGTCTCTGCTACCGCTGGATTTTTTCTTTTGCCACGGACTGTCTGGCATAAGGTGGACAAATCAGTCGCGGTCCTGCCCTTTCAAAATTTGAGCAGCGATCAGGAGAACGCTTATTTCGCTGATGGCATCCAGGCGGAAGTCCTGACGCGCCTGGCTAAGATCGCGGATTTGAAAGTGATTTCGCGCGCTTCGACGCAGCAGTATCAGAGCGAACCGGGCAATCTTGCCGAGATCGCGAAGCAGCTTGGCGTGGCGAACATCCTCGAGGGTAGCGTTCAGAAAGCAGGCAATCAGGTGAGGGTCAATGTTCACCTGGTTAACGTGCAAACCGGCTCCCAGCTCTGGGCCGAGACGTATGATCGAAAGTTGAGTGATATCTTTGCCGTCGAAAGCGAGATCGCGAAGGGAATAGCGGAGTCGTTGGAAGCGACACTGACCGGTGGCGAAGAGCAAGCGTTGGCTGCCAGCCCCACAAGCAATCCCGAAGCTTACGATGCTTATTTACGCGGGCTGGCTTTTGAAGCGCGCGGCAACTACTCAAACGATGCCTTGTTTAAAGCCATCGGTTATTATGAGCTGGCCGTGCAGCTTGATCCGAATTTTGCGCTTGCTTGGGCGCGGCTTTCCGCTGCGCACGCGCTTCTTTACTTTAACCGAGGCGACAGGACTGTCGCTCGCCGCGATGCGGCCAAAGAAGCTTTGGAGCACGCGCAGAAACTGCAGCCGAACTCGCCCGAAACCCTGCTCTTCCTGGGTTATTATCAATATTGGGTGCTGCACGATTACGATCTGGCCAAAGCCACCTTCGAGCGCGTCAGCAAAATATTCCCAGGTAACAGCGAGGTCTTATACGCCCTTGGGGCAATTATGCGACGCGAGGGACATTGGGATGAAAGTGTTGCCTATTGGGAACGGGGCCTCGCCCTCGATCCGCTGAATACGGCGTTACTGACTGAAGTGGCATTTACTTACGCGGCTCTTCGACAATTCCCGACAGCTGCAAAGCTCTTCGATCGGGCTCTCGATATTCTCCCTAATGAGTTATACCTAACTGCGTCAAAAGCCAGCATCTACCAAGCCGAAGGAAACCTGCAAGAAGCCGCGAAGTTGCTGGTCCAGGTAACCGCACAAACAAATTCGGACCTGGCCGTTCGGATCAAACTCGCCCAATTGAGACTTGAACGAAACCAAACTGAGGCCATCCGGTTTGTGCAACCTCGACAAGCTCAACTCCAATTTGGCTCTCCGATGGATAAGGGCATCAAGCAGGGCGGGCTAGCATTGATCCAGCGCGTAGCGGGGGACTCGGCATCAGCAAAAGCTGCCGCTGGACAGGCGCGCAGCGCGCTTGAGCCGATCAGCAAGGAGCAACCAGACAATGCGTTTGTTGCGGCAGCGCTGGCCGTTGCCTATGCCATTCTCGACGAGAAGGACTCAGCTCTGAAGGAAGCGGAGCGTGCAATCACGCTTGTGCCGAGTAGCAAAGATCGGCTAGCCGGACCCGGGTTCGAAGAGAACCTGGCGCTAGTTGAGATGATCGTCGGCGAGAATAGCCGCGCGATCTCAATTCTCACGCGGCTGTTACAAACGCCGTATGGTGGCTGGCTTTATAGCCCAACGCCGATCACACCGGCACTTTTAAAGCTCGATCCAATCTGGGACCCGTTGCGCGCCGATCCCGCTTTCCAAAAGCTCTGCCAGGAAAAGCAGCCGTGAACGTCGAATCAAAAGGCCCAAATCTTAGTCCTCGGTGATGATGCCAAAGAGACCGTGTTCTTCGTCGGCTATGCCAGCGGTGAAAAAGACTCCCCCAGCCTGGGGCAGAAGATCCCATAAGCCGTCAAATTGAAGTGGCGTCCCATCCGCGCGCATCAGCGTCTCGATAAAGGTGCCCGTGTTCGGATCATAGTTGTTGATGAGCCCATCACCGAAATTGCCGACCCACAGTGTGTCTTCTACGAGAGCAAGACCCCATGGAGAGTTAAGGTTGCCGTTTGAGATCAAACGCCTCAGGAAATTACCGCTAGTATCGAACACGTTGACGAAGCCGTGACCAGCACCGGGCACGTCATCCTCCTTCGCGTGATCCTGAAGCGCGTAAGTAACAAAAATTTCGCCGTTGAAATTCCGGATCCCGAACGGCGCGTAACCCGCGGGAAGATTTGGATCCACGAAGCCGCCAGGATTAACCTGATGAAAACTTTCATCATAGGTTTCGACCTTGCCCGTGTGGAAGTCAGTTACATACAAAAAATTGTGATCATTGGCCACACCCAGCGTTGCGCCTTTGTAGATGGCACTGTTACGGCCACGGTTCCTGCCGTTATCAACCGCGATAATGGCGTTTGTCGGATCCACGTTCGGGTTCCAGCCTGAAATGGAACCGTCTTCGCTGACAAAGATAAACAGCGCAGGCGCCGAGATTTCGTTTTTTGTCACCTGGAAGAACTGCGTGCCGTTGAAGACGACTCCAGTAGGATTCCCTCCGTCTCGGTTTCGGGCGGCCGTCGGAATCGTTACGACTAACGAACGTGCCGTGCCGTCTTGCCCGTAGAGGGTGGAAACACCGGTGCCGTTGTCGCTGACCCAAATCGTGCCGTTTGGAGAGACTGCCATGCCCCACGGATTGACAAGGTTGTCATCGACATGCTGCGCTACACCGGCGATGTCGGATTGGAAGTTTGTCCACGAATAAGTATCCCCGGAAACTTTCGGGGCCGCCAGAATTGCCAGTGCGAACAAAGGCACAGCAATTTTCAAATAAAGAGAAGTTGTTTTCATAGGTTTGATGATTGTTTTAATGTAGGCAGAATCGCATCGATCGATGCCGGGGGGCGTATAGGAATAGTAACGCCGTTGTTACTTTTGGCCGCGGGGCACCTGGCATTTGTTGCAGACGCCTCGCTGAGTCGAGGCGTCTTGCGCTGCTAACCATAAGTCGCAGCGATGCAGCGCCGTGGCTACAACGCACCGGGATGTGCTATAACTGCCTCGCTGCCTACAGTCGCCGTAGCTGCGTGAAGGCGAAGGCGGGTGTTAATGCGTCTTTCGGAACGATGCGCCTTCACTTTGCGGATTTTAAGAACTCGACGATGGCGCGTTGTTCCTGACCGGTGATATTGGCGCGGAGACGCATGTGATGAACGATTACGTCCCACTGCGCGTTGCTATACATTGTGGGCGGTCGAATATTGTGGCAGCGCAGACAATTATTAGACCAAAGCTCTTCGCCACTGAGGCTCATGTAGGAATCGCTCGAGACTGCGCCGCCCGATTGCGTTGTGGTCTGATCTGCCTTCGGCCCGGCAAACATATCCCAACCCGCACACACACAAATGAGCACAACCAAAGCTACGATATGGCTGCGATTCCTTGTCATGTCGGTCCTTCTGCTAGAAACCCATAGCCGCCTGAAGAAGGAGAGCGTTTTTGTTGGGCTCACCATCTGGATTATCCCATTCATATGCCGCTTTCACTACGGTGCTGGGGCTAAGCCAAAAATCGAGACCAAGGGTGCACCGAGTTTCCTCGGGGTCGCCAAGTCCACTCGGATCACGACTTAGGTGATCCCAGCGGAAGATCAATTCGAGGTTCCTTAGAAAATCGATATCGAGTTTAGTAGGCCGATACGCGAGCTCCGCGTAACCGCCATCGCGTTTAGCCGTCAGCGGAAGCGGGCCAAATCCCAGTGAGCCATCGGGATCGTACACCGCGTGATCGACGTGGCTCCAGGCGTACTGCGCAAACAGATTGATGCGTCCTTTCAGCAGGTCGGAATCGCGAGTTACCTCCAGGTCGACGGATTGAACTAAGGCTTGAACGTCATGAAAAGTCGTTCCCTGGAAGCCGGGCTTCGAGGTTTCAAAGCCATAGCCGACTTCGACTCCCGGAATGGGTAGAAAACCAACTCTGCCGCCGACTGCCTTGTTGTCGTTGTTATCTGTGTAGCTATTGAAATCGAGCGTGCCAGCAGTGCGAGCATCGAAGGTATTGAGGACAGGACCGTTGGAAACATAGAAAGCATAGTTCGCGCGAGTCGGGCCGATTGGAAATCCTCCCCGCACCTGGGCGCCGACGGATATGTTTGGCAGGACCCCATGGTAAACACCGATCGGGCGATCGGGTAGTTTATTAATCCATTGCGGCTCGAACCGCTCGACGAAAACGTTACTAGGACTGAAGAATTCTCCGACGCCCAGTGCCATGTAATCGTTGAGGAGATACGAGAGTTGGGCGTTCACAAGGTTTACATTCGTGCCACCGCCGCTGGGTTCGATTTCCAGCCGGCTGTCGAACAAAAGTTTCGGGGTCAATTCCCAAAGGAAAATTGGATTGAAGGAGGCCGAAAACGTGGAGACTTGGCCGTTACGCGCCTCGAACATGCCTTCGGCCCAGCCGGCGAGAAGGAATTTGGTCGTCCCGAGCAATGAGTCTAGTGATGCAGCGACGGGCCGAGCAACGGCAGGGGTAACATCCTTATGTAAGTCGGTGGCAGCTTGACCTTCAGGCCCCTCTTGCTTTGGAGCCGTGCTGGCAACGGCCTGGCTTTCGGATCTCTCTCGCTTTGGAGCCACCGGTCTTTCTTTCCTAAGAGCATCCAGTTCCTTCTTCATCGCCAGCAGTTCGGTTTTAAGCTCGTCGTATTCTTTTCTGGTGACATATCCGTCTGTTGTCGTGTCCTGGGCGCGAGCCGAGACGATTGTTAGGAGAGCCGCTTGAATAATCGCTGCCGGATAACAACGATGGATCTTCACTTTGGCTTTACCTCCTGACCAGCGATCGGAGATAGTTGATTACATTCCAGCGGTCGGTGAGCGAGAGTCGTGTGCCATAATTCGGCATTGGTTTTTTGCCGACAGTGATTTTCCAGAACAGCTCACCGTCTGTTTCTTCTCGAATCAACGGATCGGAGAGCTTGGCCGGATGAATGCCCAGATCGGCTGCGTCGGGTCCATCACCGTTTCCCGTCTTTCCGTGGCACGCCACACAACGCTTCACATAGATTTTCTGTCCCGCTGCGAGTGAGGATTCGCTCACAGCAACAGGATTCTTCTTTCGCGCCTCGACTGCCGGCGCGATCCACTTTTCCGTTGAGCCCGGTTGTTCCCCGCTGACGGGGATAAGCGCTAAACCAAGCAAGGCCACGAGGATTCCCGTCAGCTTCACGTGAAAACGAAAAACCGTTACTGACCGCCGAACCGCGAGACAGTATGACGGTCGTTCGGAGCGCGAGGCGTAACGGAGAACGCTCACTGCCCTAGCAAGCTCCAGCCGGCCGGAATAGCGGGGCCGAAGGCGGCGCTAACGAAAACATTGTTGTTCAGATACCAGATCGCTGTTTGACGCGTACCGGCATTGTAAAGAAGATAGTCCGGCTTCCCGTTGCCGTTGAAGTCGGCGGCAGCTACCAACGCCCAGCCACCGGGCGGAGTCGGCCCAAAAGCGCTCCCGATGAACGTTGATCCTGATAAATACCAGATCGCTGTCTGGCGAGTGGTGGAATTGAACAAGGCGTAATCTGGATGGCTATCGCCGTTGAAATCCGCCGCACCTCTCAGACTCCAGCCTGGAGGAAGAGTAGGTCCGAACGCGGCACTAACGAAAATGTTGTTATTCAAATACCAGATCGCTGTTTGACGCGTGCCAGCATTGTAAAGCACATAGTCCGGCTTCCCGTTGCCGTTAAAATCAGCGATAGCTACCAACGCCCAGCCGCCGGGCGGAGTCGGCCCAAAAGCGCTCCCGATGAACGTTGGCCCTGACAAATACCAGATTGCTGTTTGGCGAGAAGCGGAATTGAACAAGCCATAATCTGGATGGCTATCGCTATTGAAATCCGCCGCACCTCTCAGTCCCCAACCGACTGGAAGCATCGGACCAAACGCGCCGCTGACGAAAACGTTGTTGTTCAGAAACCAGATCGCTGTTTGACGCGTTCCGGCATTACGTACTACCCAGTCCGGGTGCCCATCGCCGTTAAAGTCAGCTACGATAGCCGTACCTGCGCCAGGCGGCGGAGGGGGGGGAGGAGGCGGTGTAGGTGTCGGCGTCGCACCCGTCACCGTCACGGTCCCTACCATGTTGCAGCATGCCCCATGCGGGGTGCAGTAATACGCAAACGACCCGGCACTATTGAAGGTGTGAGTGAACATAGCTCCCTGGGCAAGAACTCCCGAATCCCAGAGCCCGCTGGGGTGACCTGGAGTACCCGAAGTGGTGCTATGACCGGTCGAGCTCCAGGTCCACCGAACCGTGTCGCCTGGATGAATCGTCACCGATGAAGGCGTAAAGAAGAACCCGCCGTTGCCAACCGTTACCGTGACTGTGGTACCGCTGGCAGCGCCCGGGCACAAAATCAGAAGCGAAGTGATAGCCATCGCTGCTGCCATGATGTGGGATTGAGAGCTTTTCATTGCACGTATATTTCAGCATGAGAATTCCAACGATTTGCTCCCACATGCGATGCTGGAAAAGTAACGCGCTTGTTACTTGTACCGATTGTCTGAGCGCGAGATCAAAGCGCACTCCCCTGAGTGGTTAAACGTTCTGGCCCTCAATCGTCAGTCTTCGAAACAACGACGGAGCTTATGCTGATTCCCGAATCGTGTAACCTACGTGGCGGATCGTATGAATGAGCGGAGGATCGCTGATTTTTCTTCTCAGTCGTCCTATGAAAACCTCCACCAACTTGGTGTCATATTCGTGGGGATGTTCCCATACCCGTTCGCATAATTCAGTACGTGTGAACACGCGGCCCGGTTCCCGCATGAGTACCTTTAGCAGCATCAGTTCGCGCGCAGACAAATGAATGTGGCGCGAGCCGCGATGCACTTCATGGCTTGCCAGATCGAGCGTCAGGTCACCAACACGAAGCTTGAGTGCAGGTTCCTCCGGATACCGTCGTCCCAGCGCATTTACGCGTGCCACCAGTTCCCCCATTGCAAATGGCTTTGGCAAGTAATCGTCCGCGCCGAGTTGTAGTCCGGTAACACGGTCCTTCACTTCGCCGCGTGCGGTCAACATTAGCACGCGACTGGCAAGGTGTTGCGCACGCAGATGCCGCAGGACTTCAAAGCCGTCGATCCCGGGCAGAATAATGTCCAGCACGATCAAATCGAACGGGGTTGCCTTTGTTTTATCCAGAGCTTTTTCACCGTCGTGGACGACAATTGGGTGGTGCCCGGCTTCGGTGAGCGTCGATGCAATTCGCCGCGCTAATCCAGCGTCATCTTCAACTACCAGGATATGCATAAGTTTCCTAAGCAGGGACGGACCTTAAAACCGCGTCGTGAGTTGAGCCGCGACCAGGTGATTGTCGTTCCCCTGGCCGGTCGTTTCGTGTTGATAGCTATACTGAACCTTCAATTGAGTATGTGATGTAAAGCGGTAACCTACGGCGAAGTCAACCCGCGCGAGGTCTTCACTCCAGCGAATGCTCCCGCCCAAGGGATCACTGACGTCGCTGAAGAGTTGCTGGTTCCAGCGAATCGCGCCGAACAGTTGCGGCGTAAACTTGTATTTCGCTTCGATGTAGTAAGCAAAGGTGTCTGCGTTTCCTACTCGGGGCACTTCGAAACGTGCTTCATAAAACTCGACCCACACCTGTAAATGGCGCCAGGCAAAGCTGGCGTCTTGTCCGAGAACAAATTCCCGGTAATCGCCAATGTCGCGCCCCGGCGGCAGCGTAGCTTCGGCTTCACGCCGGAAGTATGGCCCTTCGCTCGCTGACAAACCAAAATTCCACGCCTCGTTAGGCCGGAAACCGACACGCCCGCTGAACGTTGGATATTCGAAACTACTCTCGGTAATGTTCCAGGACTCTGGACGCGACGATAACGACGCATTCTTCATTTCCACAGCATAATCAAGTCGATCCAGCCGGCCGGATACAGAAATGCCACTCGCATAACTGGGTCCCCAGATTACCGGATTGAATGCGTACTTTTGGTAGTAGTAGAACCCATAAACGAAGTCGAACACCGAGAAAGGCGCGGACTTGTCCCGAATTGGCGTGACGTTTTCATAAACTATTGGCGCGTTGACGAAAGGATTCTCCCAGGAGAGATGCCGCGGGACCCAATTGCCGACGACCGTCGCGAACTTGCCGATTTGCAGCGTCAAGCGACCATCATCCCAGGGCGTGATTCGCAGCGCATATTCGTCTAGCCAAATTTGAGCGCCGTTATCGCTCGGGTCAAAGCCGCGATCCAGCCGCGATTGCGAGAAGAAATAAATGTGAGAACCGGCTTGCGCGTCGAGAAACAGTGTCAAACGCGGATTAAAAAGTGTGTCGATGCTGCTGTCGATAAGGCCGGGCGCCGGCTGCTCGAAGTGATAGATTTCCAAATCGAGAGTACCGCTCAATCGCGCGCGCAGATTACCTTGAAATGCCGAGGCGGTGAGCGTGGTGTCGAGCTGGTCGAAAAAATCATCGATGTCAAAGGCGCAGGCTGTGCAGGCAAAAAAGCACAGGCTGAGGGCGCGCAGCTTCATGCAACAGCATTAACACCGTCCGCAGCAGGAAAGCGCACTTCAAATTCAGTCCAATCGTTTTCCGAGCGAACCAGGCATAAGTCGCCCCCGTGCAGTCTGGCGAGCTCGCGCGCCAGATTTAAACCGATCCCGTGGCCCGACGAGGCTGAGGGAGTCGAGCGAAGATGAAAACGCTCGAAGATATTTTCGTTAGGCGGAATTGTGCGGCCCGTGTTCCCAACGCTCAGCACAACATTTCTGGTCCCGCGAGCGAGGGATGCGTTGACTCGGATTAGCCCACCGGGCCGGTTGTACTTTCGTGCGTTCTCAAGGAGATTCTGCACAATGAGGGAGGTGTACTGCTTTTCTCCGGCCACAAATAGACCGGCGGTAAATTCCTTCTCGATTTTCACATCAAGCGAATCGGGAAGGGCGCTAAGATCATCGAGCCACTCATCGACGAGCTGACTAAGATTTACAGGTGTGGACGCAATTTGAAGATGTCCAGCATCCATGCGCGACAAAAGGAGCAAATCGTCGATCACGCCAGTCAAACGATGTGTTTGATGGAGCAGGGAGGATAACTCTTCGTAAACTTGCGGCTTGAAACCTTCGCGCGTCAGCAATGTTTCCAGGCCGACGCGAAGGACCGTGACCGGGCTTTTCAACTGGTGGGACGCATCGGCCGAATATCGTGTCGACCTTTCCAATTCCTGTGTGGTCGAAGCAAGTGCAGCTTCGGCGCGTTTTCGTTGCGCGCGATTCTCCTCCGAATCCAGCGCGAGTTTTTTCACAGGTGCCGAGAACCTGAGTGCTACCACATGGCTTGCGATGAAACCGCCTAACAAAAGCAACGCGCCTGCGCCGCCAATTTGCCAACGGAGGCGATGCAGTTGAGCCATCGAATAGGCGAGGGGATAAACGCAAATTTCGTAAGCGGCTGGGAACAGTGATCCAGGATTGAGCCGCTTGTAAAACAGAAGCTGAGGCCCGCCATCAAGATTGACGCGAAAGTTGTCTTGCTCGCGATCAGAATTCGCGACCGCACTCGCTATCTTTTCGTTGAGCGATGTTTGCGCAGATTTCGGGAGCGATGGCAAATGCAGTTGACCCTTAACCCAGACGCCACTTTTCATTTCCACCTCAGCGTTTTTCTCTTCAAGCTCAAGGGATTTGAACCCGATGACGAGCGCGGAGATAACGTCGCTCGTGTAGCTCGAGAAGATCGGCACAGCTATTACTTCGTCGATGGTTCCTCTGTTGGCCTCGGAACTTTCCCGGATGTAACCGATTTGTTGCGTGTCGGGCAACCTGCTCAAGGCCAGTTGCGCTTCCGTTTTCGGATCCAGTTCACCCACGTCGTAGGTATTTGGGGGCTTAATGACCGCGCCTGTGCTGTCGAGAAACCGATAAAATCTCGCATGCAGCGATTGCGCCGCCTGTTCCGGCGGCGGTTCATCGCCTTCCATCAAATCGCGCAGTTCGTCCTTTGCGCTGGGATACAGCAGGTCGATTGCATTATCTTCCATGGCCGCATGGATCCTTGGCTTGGCCGCAAGGGCGTTGCAGCGCTCCGCCAGGGCCGCGTGACGCAATTCTTCGAGCTGGTGCAGCGATGAAATTTCGGCCTGGAAATTCTCCTGCAAATTTCGTTCCGCATCGGTCGTGACCTTGCGCTGCGCCAGGTAAAAACCAAGGGCGGTCAGCGTTACTACGATGATCATTATCGCGGTGAACAACCGAGTTCGAAAGCTTGCAACACCTTCGTCTCTGGCTTGATCCGCCGATCTCATGGGAAATCAACGTGCAGCGTCTGACCGTTTTTCAGCTCGACCGGTTTCTCGCGCGTGGTCCTGCTGTCGATCCAGGCCTTAAGCGTGTAATGACCTGTAGGAAGTCCGCTTAATCGAAAGCGCCCGTCCGTATCGGTCATCACGAAATACGAAGTATTCAAAACCAGGATCAGTCCGCGCATGTGTTCGTGGATGTCGCACCGCAGTGTGACCAGACCCGGCTTGTCGAAAACTTGTGTTGGGATCGGGCGTTCCTCCGCGCGATAACGACCAAGGTCGAATCGCTTGGCAGGCGAGTAGGAAAAGATGTTGTGATAAGTGTCGTCAAGATTCGGGAATTCAACCCTGGTTCCAACTCGTATCGGGAGAAGCGCCGGAACGAACGTCAAATCCTTTTGCGCGACCTCTTTCGTCGGCAGCGAAGCTGGACCCGGGAAAACACCGTCTAGATAAACTACCGCGAGCGGTGGTTGGGTGGAAAGTACGCCGCCTTTGGTGACGATCTCGTATCTCTTAGCCTGAACAGGGGCCGAATGCGATTTCGGAAGTTCTACCTGCCCTTCGACGACAGCGCCCGCCAAAAGCGCAACGGGCATGATATAAAATACTGCGTTAAACCACAGCAACCCGCGGAGGCGCATTTTGCTTCCAGTTTAGCAGCGTTTCACCAGTCCGAAAGTGTGGGATGATAGTCCGCGCGATTTGGCGTGGTTAAGTTTTTGGCCGAGTGGCAGCAATTGCCGGGAGCGCGAAGAAGATCGTGGCGATCAGGCTCCAGAAGATCCCAATGGCACATGCGATACCGAGACCGGTGAGCGCTGGGTTTTGCGCAAGAGCGAGCGACCCGAACCCGCTCACCGCGGTCAAGCCTGCGAGCAAGACGGGCTTCACCACGCCAGCAATATCGTGCTCAATCTCGCGCGTCTTTTGCCACACCAGTACAACGTATATCCCGTAGTCGACGCCGATTGCCAGAACAAGACGGAACGAGAGCACATTGAGGAGATTCAAATTGATATGCAACAGCTTCATCGAAGCGATCATCGCTCCAATCCCGAACGCCAGTGTGACGACCTGGATCATCCATAAACGAAAATTCCGATACAAAAGGGCCAGCAACGAGATGTCGAAGATCGCCATCAACGCGCTGATGATCAGCAGTTGATGATGCGACCACGGCAACAGGTCAGCAAGGGCATAACTCCAGCCTGAGAGAATCATGGGAACCCCGGCTACTGGCAGGTCGCGTTCCAGATCTTTGCTTTGGGCGTGAGAAAGGATCGGTTGGTTGGTTGTAACGAATCCGGTGGTCAACGTCGGATCGTGGCCAAAGTAGCGATCAACCAGGAACCACCAGCTGGATGAATTGGGCAGCTGCTCGCGCCAGTTTGGGAGAGGTACGTTCGGATTGGTAAGACGTTGTAAGTCGTCAAGCAGGGTGAACGCTGGCCCGAATGAATCCCGACTGAAACCTTCAGCGTCCAGAGTTTGCTCCAACGTTTCGCGTGCCGCTGGGAAATTGATGGCACTTAACTGTCGCCGATTTGTCTCCATCCAATCTGGGGAAAGACAAAGCGCAGCGGGAGTGGAGAAGCCCTTGATCTTTCCGGCCGCCTGGAGCTCTCGCCAATGGGCGACAATTTTCTGCCAGTAATCGTGCAGTTCCTGCGGATTCCCCGACCGCACAATTGCCAACACCGGCTCCCAACGCACCGGCATTGTTGGCATTATTTTCTCGAGCGCCTGGCTTGCCCTGATGTTCCTAGGTTGCAGCGAACGTGCGCTGGCCTCGAAATGAAGCGCCGGAATGGGTGAAAAACCGATCGCCGTCAGAACTAACAAAACAACACTTGAAAAAATCAGCATCGGCATGGGCCTTCGCACGGTCCAGTGCACATACTTTCTTACGCCTTCGAAAAGCCAATCATGAGGAATCGCCGCCTGTCGTTCCCGAACAAATAAAAACAAAATCGAACACATAAACAGTCCGGCGACGAAAATGCCGATGGCAATTAGCACGCCCAATTCCGAGAAGGCCATGGAGCCACTTAGGACCAGGGCAAGAAAACCGACAGCTGTGGTGAGTGCGCCGAAGAAAACCGCGCGTCCAAGTTTTGCTATCGATGTCGCGATTGCTTGACGATGCGCCTCTCCGTCCGAGCGCGCCTGGTGATAGCGCCCGATGGTGAGAATCGCGAAGTCGACTCCGAGGCCGACGAGAATCGCGCAAAATCCGACGCTGATCATGCTGAGTCGCCCAAAGAGAAGTTGCCCGAGAGTTAGAGCGACCAGGCAGGAGAGGAGAAGGCAAAGAGCCATGCCTAGCAGGGGAAGCCAACGGCGAAAACCAACAAAGAAAATCGTGCCTACCAGCAGCACCGAGCCAACCAACGTTACCACGACGTCGTAGCGCATGCTCAGCGAAATTTCCGATGCAAAGGCCGAGCGCCCAGTCACGAGAACTTGCAACGGGCCGCCATTCCATCCCTCGGCGGCGATTGCACGAAACTTGTTTACTTCCCGCATCAAACGCTGGCATTCAAAGGCGCTGAGGGACTGCTGGTTCGTTTCCGCCAGGAAAACTCGCATCGTGCGATCTGGCGACGTGAGCGGTTGCTCCTGCTCAATGATTGTGCTCTCCGCAAAAGGCTTCAGCGCCGGCGCGATCAGACCGAGCGGATCGAACGAAAGCTCGAACTCCGGGCGTGGTGAGCCCGCCTCGATCTGTTGGCGCAAGCGATGAAGACGATCGCGAGTTTTCTCCGCTTGCAGCACGGATATGGTGTCGCGGAAGGCGTTTGGCTCCAGATTGAGAAGCAATGGAACCGCGATTGATTGAAGATCGCGGATTCCATCAGGCGTGGACATTGGCGAACCGGCGAGCACGCGCGTGCACCAGGGCTGCTGTCGCAATCTTTCGGCGAACACTGGCGCGAACTCCTCCAGTTTATCCACGTCGTTCGGCTCGCATTGGAGCGCGAACGTCAGCTCCCGCGTTTGCTCAAAATCGCGATCGTAAATCTTGAGACCTTGCACCGACGAAAAGTTACCGGGCAAAACATTGAAGATTTCGGAGTCAAGCCGGAGCAAGCTAACGAGAATTGCGATGCAAGCGGCGGTCAGCACAGCAACGCCGCACCACACCAGCGAGCGGCGCTGGGTTATGGTTCGGGCAATGAAATCACTGATGCGCATGAACGAGCCATCATTGAACACGAATCGATGCCCGTACGCCAATGCTGTAGCCGGAATCGGTGATCTCGACCATCGTTTAATCGCTTAACTGGAGGGGCGAGCTCCGCGAGCCCGCGGAGTGAGGCGTCGCAGGAGCTCCGCCCTCCAAACCCGATCCCCTTAAAACCGGAATACGAACGTTTCGTTACCGGCGGCGTAGTGCATGGTCTTTCGGTTCGGCGTGTGAAGAAATTGATCTCGCAACCCGAGCCACCCGCGCAATTGGGGCGGCGCTTGCGCTACAAGGCCCGACCATCCGCGGCCGGTCAATCCTCCTTTAACTTCAGCGAAGGTCTCGTCCTGCCGCAGCGAAATCAGCGTGATTCCCGGGCCCTTCGAGACTGTTAGCTCGAAGTCGCCGGTTTTAGAAAAGCGAACAAGCGCCTCGCCAATGAGCGTACTGTTTGGCGCGCGATACATGAGCTGGCCGGTTTTGGTCTGCCATCCAGTGGATGGCTCAGAAAATTGATGATGTGAACTGGTTGCGCAACTTATTATGCAAAACGAGATAATCGTTAGAAGGAGCACAAATCCTGTAACCACGGCCCTGCCTGCCGCGCCGGAGTATCGCGAAGGCGGGTGGGCCGTAATCGGACTCATGGTGTTGCGCCAGCCAGTTCGGAAGACGCCGACGCCTCCTGTTTCTCGTACATCGCGACACTCATCGTCTGTTGATGTTAGCAAATTGCGCAGATTTTGGTAGGGACAGCGCGGAGCAGCAGCGGCGATTTGTGCTAACTTCTGCGCCAGAAGATGAAGTTGATTGATCGATTTGTTAGTCGCGAGCTGATCGTGAACGTGTTGTTCGCCATCGCCGTGTTGAGCCTTGTGCTCGTGGTTGGAAATATTTTCCGCAAGCTTCTTCCCTTGCTGGTGAATCATGACGTGCCGATGGAGTACCTGATCACTTTCATCGCCTACGTGTTGCCGTTCTCACTCATCTTCACGATTCCCTGGGGATTGCTGACCGCTATTCTGCTCGTGTTCGGGCGGCTCTCCGCAGACAATGAATTGATCGCGCTGCGCGCGAACGGTGTGAGCGTTCCCCGCGTGTGCCTTTCGCTTTGGGGCGTCGCGTTGGCGTGCACTGTGATCTGTCTCTGGCTCAATGTGCAGGTCGCGCCAGCGGCGCAGGAAAAATTGCGCAGTACTATTTTCGATCTCGCGACGCGCAATCCGATGGCGCTCTTTGGCAGCGATCAGGTGATCGATCAGTTTCCCGGGCGCAAAATTTACGTGGGGAAAAAAGAGGGTAACAAGCTCGAGAACATCACTGTGTTCGAGCTGAACCAGAACTCGTTGCCGGTAAAAGTGACTTACGCGCGTACCGGCATGCTGGAAGCCGATTTGGCGAACAAGCAGATTCTCATGCACCTCTACCAGGCGCGTTACCAGGAGCGCGACGAAAAGGACCCGTCCAATCTGCGAAAGATACGCGACGGAATCAATATGGTGGAAGGGACGCTGCCCATCAGTCTCGAAGAGCTCTACGAGAAAGAGAAGAAGCGGCCAAGCCGGTCTGCGTTGTCGATCGAACAATTACTGGAGCAATTGAAAAGCGAGGACAAGCGCGAACGCAGCGCCAGCCGCACTGAAATCAATAAACGGTTTTCATTTCCTTTTGCGTGCGTTGCGTTCGCAATCATTGGGGTGCCGCTCGGTGTCACCGCGCATCGTCGGGAGACCTCAATCGGGTTCGCCATGGGTTTGATCGTGGCCACGAGCTATTTTCTCTTTGTCATCATCGGCGATACGTTGCGCGGAAATCCGCATGCCCACCCGGAACTGCTCGTCTGGTTTCCGAATGTTCTGTTCATCATACTTGGTTTGCTTTTGTTCCGGCGGCTGGCACGGCAATAGGTCTGCCCTCGCAGTATAGCTAAACTCAAAATCCGGTTTACCCAGGGTCAATTCATTCTCTGGAGGGTTAGCGCCGAGCAACGGTCTGGTTGATGTTACTTATCCTCGCGGGCCGAAGGCGGCCCGGCTCCATCAACATTAATCAACGATCAGCATTGGAGACAGCCTGCCCTCAGGCCATTCTCTCCTTAGATATTTCTTTTTTGTGCGCAGTCGAATGGGCTAGGGCAACTTAAATCAGGCTTCCTCAGGCTCCGGTCCCAATGAAAGCGAAGGCGCCCTCGCTGAGCGAGCCGCTCGACGTTGGAAAGCCGGCATCGGTAAGGTGTTCCACAGATAAACGGCCACGCAGGCCAGCACCAAAACGGATGCATAGCCTCGGACGTGCTTGAGCAGGTCAATCGCCCAGAGCGTTGCTTCAAGTTTCTTATCAATCAGCATCACGTGCACGATCATCGCTGTGCTCGCCACTGAGATAATGAAATGAATGATGCTCAATCTAAGACTGACTCCCAAGGTGACGGCGCTAACCACCGCGCCCCACACGAGGTAGCGCTCATGCATCTGGCCTAGCAGCGCAAACATCAGCAACCACGGAGCGGTGATCGCAATCAGGACGCGAGGGTCGCGATCGCGAACCTGTCGCGCGGCACCGTATGCGCATACTGCGAGTGCGCCAAGGTAGAGTAGGCGCAGGGTCCATTGCAGCGTGAGATGGAAATCCAGAGATCCAAAATGAACCGACCAGAATGGATCCTTCAATGACCAGCCAAGCTTGGAGAGAAGTGACGGAAGGTTGTAACAAGAACTGATGACAAGATAGGGGTAATGCTCGCTGCCATATAGAAAACCGACTTTCAGCCACGCGAAGCTTCCGCCCGTGAAGGCGCCAATGATAAATGCAGCGCATCCGGCGATTCCGCTGATCCACGCGCATCGATGCGGTAATTCGCGTTGCAGAAACAACAACGAGGCAAGGCCAGTGACAGCAAGAAGCGCGACCCAGGCAGCCGGCGCATGTAGAAGCCACGGCGATGCGATTACTGCCGCCGTCGCAATGAACCCTGCAAGCACACGCAGCGCGCGGTTCCATCTTTTTTGCCACAATGGCCAAAGCACAAAAAACGGCGCCACAAATAACAGTTGCCCTTTAAACATTGCGCCCGTGGCCAGCAGGCAACCACATACGAACCAGCGATTTTTCAGCGCTGCGAACGCAGCGAACAGATAAAACGGCAGGATCCATACGTCCCATTGCGGCCAGCCATGCGCGTCAAGAATCATGGACGGCTCAAGCCACGCCGCGCTCGCAGCAGCGAGGCCGCAAATCGAAGCGCGATGTTGGAGCGCCAAGCTACGAAGCGGGTCCGACTCCGTTGCGCGTGCCTGCCGTTCCAGGCACAAGCGAACCAGAAGGAAAATCGCCACTGCGGAAAGCAGTTCACATAAGAGATTGATCTTCAATAATGGGTTCACCAGCTTGGGGTGCCCGTCGTCGACGCCGGGGAATTGGTTGCGCACTTGTCTTGCCCAGATTGCCATGACCAGAAGTCGCAGCGGCGGATAATCGAGACCATAATCCTTGTTGTACGCCTTATGCTTCACTCGGTCGTACAGTGCCAGGTAACCGCGGCCGAATCCCGCCAATGAATTAGCAGAAGCTTCGTCGGGCGATAATCGACGCGCCTCCTTCATGGTCTCGCTGCCCCAATAAAAAGCGTTGACGATGTCG